>Ga0307515_10016240_pt1 | contig 13645 bp, 5 predicted proteins | sample 17_EM_MG_FD_194513 | JGI IMG/M metagenome (GOLD analysis project Ga0307515, IMG submission 194513) | Populus trichocarpa ectomycorrhiza microbial communities from riparian zone in the Pacific Northwest, United States - 17_EM | ecosystem: Host-associated > Plants > Roots > Unclassified | place... | reverse complement strand
ATTAAACTAGGAAGCTTTAAAAGTAAGCTGTAGTAGCCTTATAATTTTTAACGTTTCTTATACTCTGGCGAAACTTATTATATACCTTCTTTTGCTTATTAAGAGAATGCCTAGTTAACTAGCAATTCGGTTTCTTATAAACGTAGCACTTCTTCTAGTGATTACTTCAAAATAAACCTCTATAAGGACCTCCACCTTTACCTTATAGTCGTTAATTATACCCTCTACCGTATTACCTACCCCGGCCACTATATGTTTAATTAGTTTAGTTATAATTATATTGGTTAGGCGGGTTAATTAAAGTAGGTTAAAGTTAGGCGTTAAATTGCTGTACTTCTTAAGAGCGTAGAGCGGTGCTAATAGAAGATCTTAATTAAGTATATACTCCTTTATAAGTATTTGCAGGATTAAAGAGAGTAAGGTTATATTTTTTAATACCTTAGCATACGCTAATAACTTAATCACGTAGGCTAAAGTCCTCTTAATATGATTCGGATAAACTACGCTGAATTATCTAAAGTTAATTAAAGAGCTTTTAAAGATAATTAAGCCGAGGGATACCTGGGTTTGTAGCAATAATCCTTAGGAAGGTAGTCTCTCTCTATTCTAATATATATTGCTACTTATTCTCTTTTATTTTAAAGTAGTATCTTAACTTATATATTATACGGTTAAAATCGTATTTTTTTTCTGCTAAGTAATTATAATAGAAGGTACTAGCTTGGCCCTTAAGTATAACGGAATAGGCGTTATGGTATTAATTAGACTCTATTTCTACCTTTTAGCAATAGTTATAGAAGATACGTAGTTTCGAATTGAGAATATTATATAATTCCCTACTAAACTTCTTCTCCTAATCTAAATAGAGCTTCGTAAGCTCTATAAGCAATTTTAAACTACTTCTAATTTAAGATTGGGATAGAGGAAGTAGGGGTTATATTATAGGCTGTAGTGGGGACGTAGGTCTGGTTAGTGGAGTCTAAAGGTTATTAAATTGCGAAGTAATGGGATCCTATGCCTATTCTTATTGGGGTATAGTATCCGACGTTAAGGTTACGGGTTAAATTGGATATAGAGGAGTTGAAGGCGGAGGTAGGTTTGTCTTTAGAGGTATATTGCTTAGGTTCTATTATAAGTTAAGCTTTCTTATAGTGCGTAGTTAGTGCTTAATCTCTTATAGAGTCCATTCGTGCTCTTCTTTTGCGTTAATAATCTGCTCTTAAATGTTGTCTTTAATAGTACCCCCGTCCTTAGGGACAAATACTCTATTTTCCTAAAGGAAGTTACGGAAGTCCTATATAATATCCTTATTTACGGGGGCCTATATTTCCTTTATCTATCTAACAAAGTCCTCCTTTATATATTCCTATAGCGCGGTATTATTATATTTACTATCTTTATAATATGCTATATAGTATAATAAAAAACTATTTAAGTCTTGTTTATTAGCGTTTGCAAGGTTAATTATAGCTTTATTCTATATCTTTAGGTTAATATCTTCCTTATACTTTTTTGGGTAGGTTGACGCTATAATAGGTATAGAATTAACGGGGTGTCGTACGTTAAAGGTAGGTAGGATTTTCGGTTTTGTAGGATCTTGTAGGTTTACTATTAAAAGGTAGGTAATTTAAGATATTGTTTAACGCGTTTTGGACGTTAACTTAGGACCTTAGGTTTAGTAATACTTCTGACCTAAAGTACTCGACCAAATCTTTGTAAACGCGGTTATTCTGCGTAATAGACGCAACTTGGTATCTCCTAGTACTTAGTGACACTTCTATTACTAGTTTTCCGCAAGTTTAAGGTAGCACGGTATCGCCGGGATCTATTCTATATAAGCGTATATAGCACCCCTATACAAGACTATCTCTTCTATTCGAAAACCTAGCTGCTCTATAGTTGACTGTGTATTTAACCACTGATTAGTGTTGGTTATATAGGGTAACTTACTAATAACGACTACTCGAGTAGGTTACAGTGATGTTGGTTAATAAAGCTTATTAATTAGAAAAGAGGAAGGGCGAGGAGCTTAAGGCTCCTCGCCACGCTAGTGCCGCGGCGATATGTGATGGCAACTTGCTATTACGTGACGGCAATTTGCCGTACGTGACGGCAAATTGCCTCATTCCCGACAGTATTAGTTGGGTAAGTAGTTTTTAATTTCTATATCTATAAGGAGCTATTTAGCCTTATTAACCTTACCCTTAAGATCTTTTACGCCTTTATATTAAACTAGGAAGCTTTAAAAGTAGGCTATAGTAACCTTGCAATTTCTAACATTTCTTATACTTTGGCGAAACTTATTATATACCTCCTTTTACTTATTAAGAGAATACCTAGTTAACTAGCAATTTAGTTTCTTATAAACGTAGCACTTTTTTTAGCAATTACTTTGAAATAAACCTCTATAAGGACCTCCACCTTTACCTTATAGTTATTAATTATACCCTTTACCGTATTGCCTACTATGGCCACTATATATTTAATTAGTCTAGTTATAATTATATTAGTTAGGCGGGTTAATTAAAGTAGGTTAAAGTTAGGTGTTAAATTACTATACTTTTTAAGAGCGTAGAGTGGTGCTAATAGAAGATCTTAATTAGGCATATATACCTTTATAAGTATTTATAGAATTAAAGAGAGTAAAGTTATATTCTTTAACGCCTTAATATACGCTAATGACTTAATTATATAGGCTAAAATCCTCTTAATATAATTTAAATAAACCACGCTAAATCGTTTAAAGTTAATTAAAGAGCTTTTAAAGATAATTAAGCTAAGGGACACCTAGGTTTATAGTAATAATCCTTAAAAAGGTAGTCTCTCTCTATTCTAATATATACTGCTACTTATTCTCTTCTATTTTAAAGTAGTATCTTAACTTATATATTATGCGGTTAAAATTATATCCTTTCCCTACTAAATAATTATAATAGAAGGTACTAGCTCGGCCCTTAAGCATAATAGAATAGGCGTTATAATATTAATTAGACTCTATTCCTACCTTTTAATAATAGTTATAGAAGATACGTAGTTTTAAATTAAGAATATTATATAATTCCCTGCTAAACTTCTTTTCCTAATTTAAATAGAGCTTTATAAGCTCTATAAGCAATTTTAAACTACCTCTAATTTAAGATTAAGATAGAGGAAGTAGGGGTTATATTATAGGCTACAGTAGGGACGTAGGTCTAGTTAGTAGAGTTTAAAGGTCGTTAAATTATAAAGTAATAGGATCTTATACCTGCTCTTATTAGGGTATAGTATCTAATATTAAGGTTATAGGTTAAATTAGATATAGAGGAGTTAAAGGCAAAAGTAGGTTTGTCTCTAAAGGTATATTACTTAGGTTCTATTATAAGTTAAGCTTCCTTATAGTACGTAGTTAGTGCTTAATCTCTTATAAAGTCTATTTGTGCTCTTCTTTTACATTAATAACCTACTCCTAAATATTATCTCTAATAATACCCCCGTCCTTAGGGATAAATACTTTATTCTCCTAAAGGAAGTTACGGAAGTCCTATATAATATCCTTATTTATAGGGGCCTATATTTCCTTTATCCATCTAATAAAGTCCTCCTTTATATATTCCTATAGCGCGGTATTATTATATTTACTGTCCTTATAATATACTATACGGTATAATAAAAATCCATTTAAGTCTTATTTATTAGCGTTTGCAAAATCAATTATAGCTTTATTTTATATCTTTAGGTTAATATCTTCCTTATACTTCTTTGGGTAGGTTAACGCTATAATAGGTATAGAATTAACGGGGTGTCGTACATTAAAGGTAGGTAGGATTTTCGGTTTTATAGGATCTTATAGGTTTGCTATTAAGAGGTAAGCAATTCAAGATGTTATTTAACGCGTTTTAGACGTTATTTAACGCGTTTTAGACGTTAACTTAGGACCTTAGGTTTAGTAACACTTCTAACCTAAAGTACTTAACCAAATCTTTATAAACGCGGTTGTTCTATATAATAGATATAACTTAGTATTTCCTAGTACTTAGTAACACTTCTATTACTAGTTTTCCGTAAGTCTAAGGTAGTATAGTATTGCTAGGATCTATTCCATATAAGCGCATATAGTACCCCTATATAAGACTGTCTCTTCTATTTAAAAACCTAGCTACTCTATAGTTAACTATATATTTAACCACTAATTAGTGTTGGTTATATAGAGTGACTTACTAATAACGACTACTTAAGTAGGTTATAGTAATGTTAGTTAATAAAGCTTATTTGATTGGAATAAGGAAGGGCGAGGAGCCTAAGACTCCTTACCTTATCTCATAAATCAGACCCCCAGGAAGAAATTACGCCACGGCGTAGCACTAGCCCTTTAGCGCTACGCTTGTGAACTCCTATAAACTCCTAAGCCAATTAGATTACTTTACCCTAGTCCTATAGAGTCCTGCAAACTTCTGGACTAATTAGATCGTACTAAGAGGAATTTCTCCCTAAGGGTCTGAGAGCTTATAGGAGCCCTTTATATATAAACTTAGAATTACTTGTTAAGCGACAACTCTTCTATTATAACGCTATATCTTATACCCCAAATTAACTCCAAAATAGTTATAACTAGATTGAATTAAAAGCCATTTACCTCCTCTATCCAATTAAGAAATAATAGACGTTACTAGCGGGGTATATATACCCCTATCTGATAATTCGCAAAGCCCTTTATCCAGCCCTTCTTTTAGCCCTCTTTTACCTTCTAATAGACACTATAACGGACACCCTAATAGGTATTTTAATAAACCTAATAGCGATATAAACGACCTTAACGATAAACTTAATAGCAACGCTATTAAGGCCCTTTAGCCTTCCTCTGACGAACCTTTCTTTTTTACCCGTAATTAACATAATATAAGCTTTAGGGAACAGCAGTCTATGTAGTTTAAGCTACAATAGGTGGCTAATATACTACGCCGTGTTTAATGGAGTTTTAAAACTTTTATACTTGCTTAGGCTAGGGTAGAAGTAAGTAAAAAGGTTATAATTAAGTACCGCCGATATAGCCATCTATATTAGCGACGGCGTGCACTAAGGCGTATTATAGATAATTTATGTATAACGGATACCTGCTTGCGTCCTTCTCTAGCGGATTCTTTTACTATAGAGCTCGATAATCTTATCCGTTAGCCCTATTTTGCTTAATTTAATTATACCATAGACCTAAAGACGCTAGACTTTAAGCTAGTCTTTAGAACTATTTAGGAGGTTACCCCTACGTGGTATACTGTTCTTATAAGACTTATAAGCAATTAGCGCGCCCACTAAGCCAGCTATAATACTACGCCTAAGTCTGATATATTATCTAGGCGATTATTTGCTATCACTAGCATAGTATATTATTCTTGAGCTAAGAAGCGATCCAGCTTTCTCGCTTTAATACTAGATGTCTATTTAATAGGCTCTGGTGTAAAGCGGCGAGTAATTGAGACTCTATTAGGACTTAGAATATATTATAGTTATTATTAGGCTAATCGGTTAATGGGTAAGATTGCTATAGAGGTAGAGGTATAGTATCTAGCTTCTATAAACTCCTAGGCTAATTAGCTAACTTCCTTAGAGACAGCTCCAGCTTTAAGCATCCAATAAGTAGGCAGTAATTGTTTACAACAACGTTAATTTTAAGGACAAAAAACGTGATGAGGTTATAGGCCATACAGCTACTATACGGGTAATAATAACGGCGGCTATTATTCTTTGCCCTAAGCTACCACCTTTAGGTCTATATCAATCTATGTACAATCTAATACTACTACTTAGGCTTAAAGATATACTAGATGCCCCTAGTATATCTAGTAAAGATGGTAGGGTTAGGGTGAATATTACACGAAGCCTTATATTAGATGCACTTAAGAGAATTTATATAGCTAGTGTTAATACTATATTTAGAGATAGTGATCGCTATCCTAAAATACTGAGTATATATTGTCTTACTATAAATAAAACTAAGTTCTAGTAATTTAGAGCCATATTTAAGAACGAGGGTACTATTAAAGGTATATATGGCGTCCATAAAAGCATATTTCTAGACCAGCTTAGTTTATAGGCACTAGAAGACCTTATTAAAGCTGAAGCTGTTTATAACGACTTCCGTAATTAACTTTAGCTTATTTATAAAGACTAACTTACCGCATATTATATTAGGCTGTCAAAAATAAATAAACCTAGGTATGCCAACCGTATAATAAACGGGATTGGCTTCTTGGTATACCTATATAGTTCTATATACAGATAAACCTACTAAATACTATTATCTGTACGTATTAGGCACCCACTCTTTCTAGAGAGAAGGCTTATTATTGCCTATAAGCTGATACTACTATATAGGGTCGCGGTTAATATAGTTAGGAAAATACTAAATACTACTTAACGGAACCAATTATTGCGTAGGGCTTTACGGTACGTATAGTTGTATTATTCTATACAGTAATATAACGTAGGGGCTACCTTATTGCCTCTAGTAGAGACTTCTTTAAGCGGATGGACCATATTACTGACGTAATTAGTTCTCTTATACCAGATTAGTTTTTAGAACTTATTAAAGATGTCCGTTTAGCCGCCTTTATATTAAATACGTGGAATAGTAATAACCCTAATAAACAGCTGTATAATAATATCGAATTCCGCACAATATATTATATACTTTAGGAGATTAAACTATTTCTAACTATTCGGCATACTGTTAAAAATGCTAATATTGGCATGCTAAGGCGCCTTATTAACCCTCTTATTATCTACTTTTTTAGCGCGGCCTAGTACAACTATAGCCGCGAAATGTTGTTCTATTAATGGAATCTCTCCCTAATAAATACTCCTAAATTATAGCATATAATACTATCCTTTAGGCTTATAAACTGGCCTAGTAGGGCTACTATACACAAAGCAATTAACCTCGGGCTTAAGCATCTTAACGGTAGCTATAAGATTAAAATAAAGTGTTATAAGAACTTAACCTATAACATGGATATTATATTTAACCGAGTATATCTATCTAATACTTGGGTTAGGGCATTACGTAAAAAAGTAAAGGCTATACTCAGCAAGTATATGCCCGGGACTTATACTACTGCTACTATACTACTAGATATATTTTTACTCGCTTATACTCTCTTTACTTTAGATCTAGCCGAATTATAGAGTGCTAAGTAATTAGCTAGTATAAAGTTTTTTAATTCTTATAATATCTTATAAGTAGGTATAGAGGTGCTAGCGGATAAGGTTAATTAATTTAACTAGCAGCACGTCCGACAATTAAATACTATTAGGGGGTCGTATCCTTCTGGTGCCCTAGATAATCCTAATAGATTTACTAATATAAAAGACTATACAGACCAAATTAGGGAGGGGTTAGATGGGGTTATTAATCTAACAATTAACCTTATAATAATTAACACAATTAACCTTATAGGAATTATAGTAGCTAACTAATCTTCAAACTCCTATAAACTCCTATAAACTCCTACAAACTCCTAGACTAATTAAATGCCTGCGTTTATTAATGCTCTAAACCAGTATACTAGTAATAACTCCCTTAGGCCAAATTTACCTAATCCTTAAACTCCTACGAACTCCTGCGAACTCCTAGGCTAATTAAATGCCTATATTTATTAATGCTCTAAACCAGTATACCGGTAATAACTCCCTTAGGCCAAATTTACCTAATCCTTAAACTTTTGCGAACTCCTACGAACTCCTAGGCTAATTAGATGCCTATATTTCTGTTTAACTAGGCTAACTAATCTACACAAACTTATATATTAAACTTTTACATAAACTTTTATACGAACTTTTATATATAAGGCAATAACAGAACCTAGTAACTATATTCAACTACCATCTACTTATACTACCCACTGGGCAACTCTAGGGCTTCCATAACGCCTTATAGTTGGGCTTATACTAAACAGTGCCGTTATCTAGGATTACCCCTCAAATCAATATAGCCGGATTAAAGCTTGCCTATAAAGGATGTCTTATAGTTAGGCCCATATTAGATAGTATCGTTATCTAGGTTTTACCCCTTAGATTAACGCAGCCGGATTAAAGCTTACCCACAAAGAATATACTATAAAAGCCGCTACTTTAGCGCACTAAAGTGCCAGAAAGTAACGCCAACCCCCCCCTTCTCCCTCCACCTTTGCCCCCCCCTTACGCCGCAATGTTACTGCCGCTAGGACCTAGTGGTGGACCACTAAACGGCTTATACGCCGCTAAAGACCTTAGCCTAGGAGGTAGGGGCAAAGGATTCTTAGGGTCCTTACGCTTACGCTTTAAGAGGCTGCACCCGCCGGAACGGGCCGCCACTTAGTAGCGAGCGTAGGTGTCCCTAGGCCTTCTCACCTGCTATATACCCTTTTTAGAGTATACCTAACACTCCTTGCCTAAGGCTTAGTAGGTAGTGCATTAGTTACCACCTACTAACTCTACCCCTAACTCTGTCTCCATTATCCGGCCAATATAGCCCTAGCCTCTCTATTTATTCGGCCCTATAGCCGCCAACCCCGCCGCCAACTGCGACTACTATTTGCTTTAGGCGGTAGGGGCGTACGGGGCAGCCGTCTTGCCGTAGGGGGCCTAAGCCCACGGCAGGCGGATGGGGTCAGCGCGCTAGGTAAGGGTAAACCCGGCGGCAGTAAGGGCGGGGAGGGCAAGGGCAGGGAGGGCTGGAGCGAAAGCTGGAGTGGGAGCTAGAGCTAGAGCCGGAGCTAGGGTCGGGGCTAGGGCCGGTAATGGTAATAGTGGTGGTCTATAAATATATATAAGCTAAGTATATACTATACAGTTATTAATACTTACGGCTCCTCTTTTAACTCCCTACCGCCAAACCATTTATCCTTATCGTCGTTGTCGTCGTTATTATCGTTATTAGCGGCGGCGGAAGGCGGCGGCGGCAGCAGTGCTGGCAGCGGTGGTGGTGGTGGTAATGCTGTCGCTGCTGCTGCTACTATTGCTGTTACTACTACCGCTACTACTACTAGGAGGAAAGGGCGGCGGTAAGGGCGAGGGCGCCTATTAAAACTAGTTAGTTATATATTACAGCTAATAGTTAGAGTTCTAATACTGACCACGTCTTAATATAAATTCTGCTAGACTAAAGCTGGCGATAATAAAGGAGGGCCGCAGCCTATAGTGTTCTTTCCTTATTAAGGAGGACGTTGGGGGGGTATATACGCACCTAAAGAGTAGGAGGAGACATTTTATAAACTTTTTATTTAAAAAAAAAAAAGCTTTAATAGGAGATGGTTAATAGATATAAGTATAAAGAAGAATTTTAAGGTTAAAGATTTAAACAAAATTAGAATTTTAATTTATATTCACTTTAATATTCTTAATTTTCTAAACTACTTTAAACTCCTAGGCTAATTAGAACCGCGTATAAACTCCTATAAACTCCTACAAACTCCTATAAACTCCTAGGCCATTAGATATCTATATATCTATATAAAAGTTCTCTTTTCCCTTTAGGGTTGTATGCCTTATACGCCTTCTCTTTAAGACAGGTATAAAGGTTAGTATTTTACCTATATTTAGATCTCTTTCTGCTAATAGTAAGTAACATATTAGTAGGGTCGTAGGCTTTATACTATTACACCTTTGCCGTTATCTTTTTTAACTAAGAGTAGCTAATTTTTAAGTATCTAATATATTAATAACTGGCTGCTAGATATCTAACTGGCTACTATTAGGGCTATGCCTAATAACGTCTACTCCTAAGATGTGAGCTTCTTTAAGATATTTTACAGCATACTGAATATCTTCTAATATACCGTTAGGTACAGGTAAGATTGGTAATAGTAATAGTAATACTGGCGTAGCAATAACACTATTAACCTATTCTCCTAGTTATAAGGTTAACGGCGGCATACCATCTCTTGCTCTACCCAATGACGTACTCTTATTTACTCTAGCTGTCTTAATTGCGCGCATTTATATAGCCCTTAATGCCTCTCTTTTTGCGACCTAGGTGGCAAGAGTATTATCTCTTTTCTAAATAGTTATAGTATAATTAGATACACTTATATTAGATACCCGATTCTACTAGTCTTATAGCTCCTATAGCTACTACTACTTTCTTATATCTCTTGCATCCTTTATTTCCGTTTATAAGTTATTAACCTCCTTAATAAAGTACTAAAGTTGCTTTACTAACAGTTGCCCATCTTTCTCTCTATAAGGCTATGTCTAAAGTAAAGAAGCCTTAGTATAGAGATGATTAAAGGTTAGCGTGTCCTAAAAGCCTAGCCCTAGTTTATATATATACGCAAGCTGCTAGCGGTATATAGTATTTATATATAAAGATAGCGGTATAGGGAAACGTCTATCCATACTACTGTATAATACTTCCGCCTATATAGTTGCCTATTTATTAATAAGAGTTAGGGTAAAGCGAGGTTAAGTACTACTTCTTAGCTAAGTAATTGGTTGTAGGATATCTAGAGCCTAAGTAAGAGTTAGAAGTAATGCTGGGTTATAATAACTGCAATATTAATCCGGCGGTACGCGGGTAACCTTAACTTATAGTAGTAGCTTATTCTTACCAAGGTAAGTTAGAATGGCCTTCCAATAGTATATACCGTTAATTATTTTTATCTATATAGCTAGTAGCTTAGCGCGTTAAGACATCTCTATCTTAGTCCAGAATTTAGTTATTATATCTTTATTAATAGGAGTAGGAGCCTAGCTAGAAGCTAATATTTAAGAAGCTACACTTTCCGTATTACTTACGTCGCTAGGCGTATAGCCGTTAGCTAGTTGGCTACGTACTATTGCTTAATTAGCTGGTAGTTAATTCCAATATAACCTATAAGTGGTCTTCTAAGGTACGTCTAGTTGTAATTATGGCTGTTTAACCTCTGGTTTATTAACGCCTTCTGTGTTAAAGGCCTAATATAGTAAAAATATATAACCTTTATTAGTTTAAAGGTAGCCCCATCTACTATAACTAAGACGCTGCCATAGATCTGCAAGACTCTCTATAATTAGAAATTTCCAAATTACTACCCGTTTAATATCTGTAATATTAACACCTATGCTAAGAGAGGTTGTTGCCACCATAATTTTTATAGCTAAGGAGGATTTCTTAAATTCTTTATATTGAGCAGTACGATTATATTTTTAAATATATGCAGTATATACCTAGACTATATTGGTTACGCAACGGGCTTTACTATCGGCATTAGTAGTATACTGTTTATTAGGTGTAAAGGTCGAAGTCTTTATAAGGAGTACTTTTTAGAGGTATACTGCTACCTCTTAGACGGACCCACGACCGTCTATAAAGATAATTGTCTTTAGTATTTGCTCTGGGACAGCGGTATCTGGAGTTATATACGTGTCTAATAAGAAGTATAGTGCCTCCTATGGATTTACCTTAACTTTACAAAGTGGCAGTACGCAGATTAAGATATTAGGGCGATCTATAGAAGTCCTAATAACCTTAGTCTGGTATATGCGATTACCTAGGGAGCGAAAACCGGCATTGCTAAGAACTAGTTGCTCTGCCTCTTTATTAAGCGTAGCAGAATAACTAAACCAAACTATATCCTAACGAAGTATTGTCCGTAGCTCGCCTAATATTATAAACACTAGTCGGAACGTTTTCTATTGCTTTACTAGATAACACTTATTAATTGTAATAAAACTAACCCTAGCCTGCAGTTCTGTGCTCTTTAATATATTTTAGAAAGACTTTAATAAGGCCTGCTTAGGACTAAGGAGTACGTGTGTATATATACTATCCTTTATTTTTATAATTAGCGCCTTATTTATACTTTTACTCTTAGCAGTAATAAGACATGGATTGGAATTATTAAGCTTCCGGATGTCATCCAACTATTTATTACTAAGCTTACTTAGTGGGATTAACTGGATAGTAATCTTACCTATTAAGATTAAAAAAGTATAAAAAATAAGACTCTTTCTAAAACCCGTGCGTGTAATAAGAAGTATATTACTAAAACTAAATATTAAACGTCTTAAGGTGCGCACCTATTTAAAATAAGGAGTTTAAGGGCGGCCTTCTGGGTTTATATGCTGGAGTATTTATTAAAGATATGCTTTTAAAACGGCCATCTATAATGGAATATTTTCCTTACGCCGAGCTTCCTTAATAATGGATGGCAATTCTTCTAGGTCTATTAAACCAATTGCTATAATACGACTTGGTTACAGTATTGGGCGTAAACAAACCTCTAGCCAGCCTACCCTAGTCTTTCGCTAACCCTTATACCATTTCTTCCTATAATTACAATTTGGTTTAGGCATTTAATTAGCTTAAGAGTTTATAGAAGTTCGCAGAAGTTTGCAAGAGTTCGCAGAAGTTAAAAAAAATATAAATTGGCTATGCTCTAATTGGTAATAGGTGGTATATATAGAGGAGTAACGCCAGACGCGCTTTAGGGTCCTGTACACGAGCGATCTAATTAGCCTAGGAGTTTGCAGAAGTTTATAGGAGTTTATAGGAGGTTATAGGACTTAGCTAGTAACAAAAGTAAATATAATATGGCTGTGGTGTGGGTGGTGGTGGGTAGAACGGTCTATAGGTGGTATGAAGATTCCGTTCAAAAATATGTTTAAGGTTTTGCGCGCTATATCTCGTACCTCTAACCGCATTATAATTAGCTTTTACGTATATAGAATTAGAGCTTATTACCTAAAGATCTAAATATATTAAATAAAGTGTTAATAACCGTTGATAGGGTTTCTATAGAGCCAGTTAAAGTTAAAATGCATAATCTAAAATTCTAAGTTACCACCAAAGCGAGGCCCATAAGCTCTTAGACGCTCTATAGAAGATTTTATTGGGTGATAGGGGTACGCAAAGGGCTGACACTAGTGCACTGTTCTAATTGGTCCAGGAGTTAGTAGGAGTTGGCAGGAGTTAGGGCGCTATTATAATTGGCTTAGGAGTTTACAGGAGTTTTAGAGGGTCTATACATTATCCCGTATCACAGAACAAATCTTTTGCAGAGCGTCTAATTTATAAGATAACCTCGCCACGCTAGTGCCGCGGCGTCACGTGACGACCGCTTGCCTTATTCCCAATAGATATAATACCTACTATGTCCTTACGCCATTCCACGTGCCGTTAATAAAGATAGGCACGCAAGACCTTTACAACTTGTCCAGAACTAAGCAGCGCAAAGCGTTATATGGCATTAGCCGAAGCTTAGTAGGGACTAGAAGCGCGACACACATCGTGGGGGATTTTAGAGCTACAAGTACTGGTGGTGTGGATTTGGCGTTGGATGTATTAGGGTAAAATGGCTGCTGGTAGTGCGGAAGAGGGATCATACTGTTCCGACTGGTACCGGTACATACGATATTCTGGAACGAGTCGTCCTTGTTCTGGAATAAATCATGCATCGTCTTAATTCTGGATTAATTAGCTTATTTCGGGAATAAGATGGTGCTCTAAAAGTAATATAAGTAGGCTACGGTAATTGCGTCTGGCTTAAACTAATCTCTAGTAATATTCTACTATGGCTCTATAATTCTAGAGGTTCTTATAAAAAGTATAGATTAACTTATAGTGGAGTTTTTAACTTATAAGGCGGCTTGGCTCTCTAGGGTTACTCTAATTTAGCTTACGTTAGGGGCTTCGCGCAATTAATTGAAATTTAGC
>Ga0307515_10016239_pt1 | contig 13645 bp, 15 predicted proteins | sample 17_EM_MG_FD_194513 | JGI IMG/M metagenome (GOLD analysis project Ga0307515, IMG submission 194513) | Populus trichocarpa ectomycorrhiza microbial communities from riparian zone in the Pacific Northwest, United States - 17_EM | ecosystem: Host-associated > Plants > Roots > Unclassified | place... | reverse complement strand
CGCCATACAGTGAGCGTACAACCTTGTCGATATACCCTGACACTGGAGCTTTGTAGGTCCGTGGAGTATTCTTGAATCCTGCCGTTACCGCTGACACCGGGGTATTGTAATTGGCATTTGTCGGTGTCTGCTTGTTGAAATAGACGTCTCCGGGATCCACACGTTCTCCCGCCATGGCCAAACCGTCCCCATCGATGATATGGAATTTTTTAGCCTTGTCTTCGTCGGTTCGTCTATGGGCGCATATGCGACACGGTCAATCCTGGTAGGTAAAGGTGATGAACATGTTTCTGTCGGGAAAGTGACGTACGTAGGTTCCATTGGGGCATTTCGGATGAGCGTTGTGTTCTTTCTGAATACTTGTCATTTTTCATGGCCGCGATCCAGGCTCCCCTAGTATATGATCAGCTTATAGATACATTGAAAAGGACGCCGTAGCACTCTTACCCTGTTCAGGATAAGTGCGTCATTCGATGTCGTATCTCGAGTAACTCATAATCGCCATAGTCGCGTTCTGCCCTGCTGGAAGCCCGTCGTATCCAACAAGCTCGATGGTATTTGTCTTGAACATGGCTGCTGTGGGTACGCCAACAGATACAACGGTCTATCGATGCGGTTGAGCTGGTTGAATGCAATCGCCTCAATGGCTTGTTTGCCCATGGCACATTGGCAGGCATTGCGAGGTGACTGGTTGTGATATGGGTAGGGGATGAGTCCAGCGATGGCACCAGGATCGTGAACGGTTCGATGTCTAAATGAGTCGTCGAAGACTCAATTTGGTCCTCGTAGAGTGTGATGTGTGGGTCGTTCACTTCATTGACGTCCACGTATTCTACTAGTCCGTAGCTCATCTTCCAGCTTTCAGGAACTATGACAGACGTGAGCGCCTCCCTCCCTGGAACGAATGAACCTGGATATGCTCACTGATCACCTTCGGTCGCGTGTGTTCCACGATGATCAGTGGCCGGCAGATTCGTCCACCGTCACTGGCAATATTGACCGTTTTGTGATGATGGTTTAAATAAATTCCAACAAACTCGTTGACCTTGCCGACACGCCTCAGCCTGCAGAACTGAGCAACGAATCTGGCAGGGAACCGAGTGATACCAACGATGAGACGGTTGATGTGAACTACGAAGGAGGTCGGTCCGTAGATTTCCGTGCCCGTGGCCGTCTGGTGGAGCAGTGTGAGCCATTGAGCTGCATAACAGAACACTGTCCTCACCTTCAACACCTAGTAGAGTAGCAATCCGCAGTGTCGGTTCCTCCTCAACATCCGCACTATAGGTCACCAACGCAAGGTTCTTGACCAGCTCGCACGCTTCCCCTTCGGGTGTATCGCCATTGACTCTGTTGAAACGCTCTTGGTCCGCTCACTTTTCTCGTCTTCTCAAATTGGGACGAAATTCGGGCCATCATCCCTAGTGCTATTATGAAGGACAGACGGTTGAGGACGTGCGTGACCCCGGCACGCCCCATCTGGAATCGCTTGAGAGACCAGTTGCCGGTAGAAATGACACGGATGAAGCCAGGAGAGATTGGTCCGCCAATTGCGAGATCTGACTTGTACGCATCGAATTCGGTTGTTCGAGATGGTTTCTTTACGACTTTATTGATCGCCAGTTTCAAGTTCGCGTTCCAGTTCTTGAAGAGGCCTTCGAAAAGCATGAACCAGCACTGAGAAGGAAAGCTGTTACAACATCATTGTTGAATGAGAGACAGGCGTCTCACAGTTCTAGTCGCTTGTTGCCTACGTAGTCTCTGTCATCTAGTAAGGATGAGTCTTGATTGGCCATAAGGAATCGCCGAGTCATGGTGGCAACATAGTGCCTTGGCAGTCAAATCGAGATTGACAACCGGTACGTGCGTCGATACAATCATGACTAATGACTCCATGCCCTGCGCGGACCAGCCACCTTCCGAATAACACGCGTTCGATCACCGATCCATTCTCTTGCTTGCTGCGTTGTGAAGATACCGAGCTTGACTGCTTCCTCAAGGTTGAGAGAGAAAGCTCTTTGGTATGACTTGGTATTTCGAGCGCAGAAAAGGAGGGTTTCCTTGTCGGACTGGACACCAGGTGCTTTCAGTGCAACGGTGATAGGAATGTCGTTTGTGAAAGAGTTATGCTTGTGGGAGATAAGTCCCTTATTCATGACCACGTGCGTCTTTGATTTGAAACCGGAGTGGGTTGACCTGGATTTGAAATTTATATTCTGACTGGTTCGTGGGGGAGCGTACAGACTCACGAAGTCACCGAGACAGACACGATACCCTTCGAGCTATCCGTCTCGATCAAGATTCGATACTTGCTCAGCTGCTCCTGAACCAAAAATGACCTTCTCCGTGCCATCAACGAAGAAATAACCCCTGGATCGAGCGGGCACTCGGACATGGTAGCAAGTTGCGCCTCGGACTTGCCACTGAGCACGCACTTGTTGCTCCCGAGCATGACCGGTAGGTGGGCCAGCACAATGCTGGGACGTTTGATGCACTTGCTCCCCAGCGGATACTCGATATCGACAAACACGGGTGCAGAGTACGTCGTGTCCCTCAGCCTGAATTCCTGCTGTGTGACAGGCCAGTCCCCAGCGCCACCAGTTCCAGCGCCACCTCCATGGTCGTCTCACTCCAGCATACCGACATAGATATTGGTGTAGGAAAACGTTGGATCGACGTCTGAGGTAACACGGTTGTTCGCGTTGAGGATGTTCTTAAGATCGTGGTCGACAAAATAATTAAACGAGTCGATGTGTTGTTTGACGAGTCCTTTGACTTTGAGGAATGCGGGAAGGAGGTGCCATTTGTCCTCCTCTGTCTTGACTGGATCCGAAAGACAGAGTCCTCTAGCTATAGCTCCTTTGTGGATTCGTCCAGTCATCGTTCTCTTCTGTTGCAGTCACTGCGAAGTATCAGTTAGGAAGAAGAGTCAATTGAGGCAGTAATGCTTCCTCTATGTAATATTGCTGTACCTTGTATCGGGAACGTTAGAAAATTGGGAAGTGTTCAATTTTTTGCCAGCTAATTTCGAAGGTTGCGCTGGTCAGGCCGAATATTTCGCGTTATTCAGAGCCGATTTGCGCAGACCTGGCAGAAATCGTCCGTCCGTGAAGGCTGATCAGAACGCCCTGAATGGGACGGGTTCAAGATGTGGACCACATTGTCGAGAGACATAACTGATATGCAAGTATCAGTCCTTAGTCTCCAAGAACTCTCCCTGGATCCCTTCGCAGATACACGATAGAGTAAAAGAAACAACGAGGCAGTTTGTATCTCCTCCACTCGATCAACACAAATCCTGCAATAAAGAATGGAAAGACGGGGAGATGGACACAACAAATAGATGGCAGAAAGAGTGGTAATGTAGTAGCGGTAGAGGCTGTAGTCGTGGTAGACAACTCTGGCACGACCCGAAAACAAGAGCTCACAGTTAGCTTTGACCCCGAGGACGCCGAGCAGTGCATCCCATTGGTTCCTATACCAACCAAGAAGGGTAGTACATGGCCTACCACTCACCGAACTTCTCTTTCTTATGGACGGCGGCGGATTCATCAAGAAAGATGGGTCACCCGTATATCCCTGCTGCCAATCGTGATTGATGCGCCACAGTCAGAGAATCGGAAAGTGGTACCTTCTCATGTCCCCAGTGAAGGCATAGACGCCAACACGAAGCAAGGCAAGACGGATTCCAACACCCGACTCGGGTTTCTTCACCCTGACAGATCGAGTGATCGGTTTCTCGTGGGATGCTTTCTACTTGAGTCACTGTGGTGCAGGGATTCTGGCAATAAGAAGCGAGGACATGACAGACGTCAGCTGTCATTGGTGGGTGGGCGCCAATGCCGAATCCCCGATCGATCCTCTCCTGGACCCCGAAGTCAGACAGAGGGAACAACCATGGCGACCAAGGCACCCCAAGGAATAAATCTGTGAGCACCTCGATGGTTATATAGCGCCCCGTTGTCACTGATGATGCCCTAAAAGCCTTTACCTGAATGGTGCGGCGCTTCACTTCAATTTAGGTCCATACCGCTCATATCGGGTACCAAAAAGAAATTATTGTGCAAGATGTTCCGGATTTGAAGTATAAGCTGGTGTTGTTTGTAGGAAGTGAGACGATAGAATTAGAGAGGAAAGACAACCAGACCTGGGCACCAGTCCAGCGCCTGTACGTCCTCGGTCTCTTTACAAAGTACACTCACCGAGGCATGTGCGTATATAGAGATATTTCACTGACATCCCAGGTGTGCGTAGAGATTCAAATGAAGAGTAGTCATCTGCCGTTCACGAAGAAGGACCGGAATGTCAAAGAGATTGGCCTCTACAAACTATTTGATGAGTACTGGGCCTCCGGAGAGCATGAGCTTATGGTACCGGGTCGGTCATACTCCCAACCAGTCGTTTCATACCTGATACAGAAGCGCAGAGGTTGTTGTTGTTGGAAAGTATCGTTGCTCGTTTGAATTACATTTCTCTGCGAGCCCTACGGTTCGTCTCTTTGCGATCGCTCATTGCATCCAGCTGATGATGTCCGCATAGGCGGAAACTCTTCACGGATTGCTCAAGGAACTCGAGGAATTGTTAAGGGAACACTCCCCAATGATGGGTGCATCAACAGAGAGGATTGTGGACAAGGCTCTCAAGTATGGGGCTGTCTTCGCAGAGGTCAGTTCTCCCAAATGAAAACCAGTGAGACATTGACACTTTCTAGTTGAATCCTATCTCAAAGGCTGTCTTTGGTCTTGCCAGCGTCACGTTTGAGGTTCGCACCTGCTGCTTGCATATCAGGAACAGACCTAATGCATGACGGCGTAGCTCTTGAAGGAGCAAAACAAATACGACCAGATGCCATCGGCCCTTTTGGGTCGGTTGCAACGCGTTTTGCCATTGGGGAAGAAGGTCGCAGACGATGTCGTGTGCGAAGAGACAGAAATCTTGGAGGAGGTGATCCAGCGAATGTTTGAAGTGATGCGAATGGTCGCAGAATTCTCATGCAACTATGTTAAAGGTAGTAAGCGGTCATGTCTTGGACTTGGCAAGTACTGATGATCACAGCGAGAACACTGGCCAACCCAGAGAAGATCGAAGAAATGGACAAAGAATTGACCAGGGTCATTGAAGACTTCATCCATGCAGTGGATGTTGAGGCGCTCCGCCTCGCCAAAAAGATTGGTAAGCACGTATTGCGCCTACCTGTTGATCATCCGTGATTAATGACCCATGTAGAGCAAGAGTTTTTGCTTACGCGGCTCAAACGCGTCGAGACCGGTTATGACCTGAAACTCTGCTGTATGGAAGGCACCCGCAAAACTCTCTTGAATCAAATCATGGCCTGGGCGGCCAATGAATCAGAAAGAGGCAATCTATACTGGATCCATGGCTTACCCGGAATCGGCAAAATGTCATTAGCTCATTCAATTTGTAAAAAGCTCCACAATAAACAGCGCCTCGCCGGAGCATTTTTCTGCCAGAGGGATGACGCGAATATGAGCGAGCTCAGAAACATCCTTCCTACTCTCATCTCCAAACTCGCCGAAATCTTCCCCCCCTTCCGAAGAATCGTGGCCGACCGTCTTCGTAGCGACCCAAATCTGACATCAAAGTCGATGGAAGACTCTCTCTTCCTTGACTTCATCTACGACCTTCCTCGCCACCCAAAACACGCTCTCGTCTTTGTCATTGACGCACTCGACGAATGTGGTAACTATAAAGATCGTCCGATCCTCTTGAAGGTTCTAAAAGATGCGGTCGGACATGCTCCGTGGCTCAAGATCATTGTCACCAGCAGACCTGAGGACGAAATTCAGCATTTCTTTCATCAGCTCCCCCGATCGTCATATTCACCTTATGATTTGTCTATGGATCAGGAAGCCGGAGCTGATTTGCAAACCTTCGCTCGTAGCCAGTTCGATTCAGTGGCAAAAGTGTGGTGTCTGCCCACCCCTTGGCCAGGACAACCGCTCTTTGACGGGGTTATCTCTCATGCGAATGGTCTTTTCATTTTTATCAAAACTCTTGTTCTTGCCCTTGAGCAATGTGAGGACCCCGAAGAGACTTTGAAGGCAGCCTTGCAAGACGCAGCCGGTACTAGCTTGAAACCTCTATACAACCTTTACTCCAGTATCTTGAAATTACGAAAGGTGCCAGGCAATGCCGACTTTCGGCAGGTGATTGGAGTGCTTCTTATAGCGGCTCCGTATCGCACACTGTGCGAAGGATCGATTGCAGAACTGGCAGGAGTGAGGCACAATCTGGTCAAAAAGTGAGTGAATGATCTCAGCTCCCTGTTATATCGAGATGAAGCGGCCAATGGAGGGATTCATGTCCGGCATTTGTCAATTTCGGAGTTCTTTGTCAGTGATCACTGCGCTTACAAAGTGAATATTGAAGACGCGAACACGCAGCTGGGAAGTGCTTGCCTCAAGATGATGATGGAACAGCTCCGTTTCAATATCTGCAATCTCGACGATTCCCGACTTGCTAATGCAGATATCAATGGTCTCCCATCCCAAATCAAAGAGCACATTTCCGACGCATTGCAGTATAGTTCTCTCTATTGGTCAAATCATGTTTGCTTTACTCCCGACAGTGGAGATCCTTGTGTGTGGGGAAAGTTGAAGGAATTCTTCGAAGGATTGTATGGACTATTTTGGGTTGAAGTATTGAGTATTATGGGAATGGTCCCAATTGGCGCTCCAAGCCTACGACAAGTGATCTCGTGGGCCAAGGTGAGTTCAGCTTCGAGTTGTCACCTGCCAAAATGATTCCAACTGAAATGTAGAATGCCGATTCAAATGTTGTTCAAAGAATCCAGGAAGTTTGTCGTTTCATCATCACCTTCCACCACCCCATCTCTATCAGCACTCCGCACATCTATATTTCAGCGGGACCCTTCCTACCGTCACAGTCACTTTTATCGAGAATCTTCAATAAATGGTTTAGTAAAACCATCAAGATGCAAAGCGGGAGATTGTTGACATGGCCAGCGCCACCATTGCAATGGATTGGTCACACTAAACCTATCACTTCCATCAGCTGCTCCCCAAATGGGTATCGCCTTGTCACCGGATCCAATGACGGGACAATACGAATTTGGGATGCCGAGACTGGTGCTACAGTCGGCAATCCACTAAATGGTCACACTAGAGATGTCGAATCTGTTGCTTACTCTCCCGATGGGCGGCACATCATCTCTGGATCCGATGATATGACGATTCGGATCTGGGAAGCTGAGACTGGTGCCCCAGTTAGCAGGCCTCTAGAAGGTCACACAGGTTTTGTGTGGAGTGTTGTTTACTCTCCTAATGGGCAGTACATTATCTCCGGATCTAACGATAAGACCATTCGAATCTGGGATGCTGAAACTGGGGCAGAAATTGGTGCACCTCTGGAAGGGCACACTGGATTTGTGCGGTCTATTGCTTACTCTCCCGATGGGCAATATATCACCTCGGGATCCGGTGACAAAACTATTCGAATCTGGGATGCCAACACTGGTGCTGCAGTTGGCCACCCTCTCAAAGGGCACACTGGCATTGTGTGGTCTGTTGCATACTCCCCCGATGGACAGCATATCGTCTCCGGGTCCGTTGATAGAACTCTTCAAATCTGGGATGCCAAGACCGGTGCTGCAATTGGCAGGCGTCTGGAGGGGCACAAAGATGGCGTGCAATCTGTTGCTTACTCTCCGACTGGGCAGCACATCATCTCCGGGTCTCGTGACAAGACCATTAGAATCTGGGATGCCAAAACTGGCACAGCAATTGGCACACCTCTTCAGGGACATACCTTCCATGTGAACTCTGTCGCCTATTCTACCAATGGGGAGCACATCATCTCAGTATCCGGTGACCTCGCCATTCGAACCTGGGATGCCAAGACTGGTGCCGCATTGGGTAACCCTGTGGCGGGGCACACTGCTGCGGTGACCTCTGTGGTTTACTCTCCCGATGGACGACACATCATCTCTGGATCCTCTGACATGGGTATTCGGATATGGGATGCCGAGACTGGTGCTATAGTTGGCAAGCCTCTACAGGGGCACACTGACCGCGTGTGGTGCGTTGCTTGCTCTCCCAATGGGCAACGCATCATCTCTGGGTCTCGTGATAAGACCATTCAAATCTGGGACGCTGAGATTGGTGCTGCAGTAATGAGACCTCTAGAGGGGCATACTGGGAGTATAACATCCGTTGCTTACTCTCCCAATGGGCAGCACATCATCTCTGGCTCTGTAGACAGAACCATTCAAATATGGGACGCCGAGACCGGTACTGCGATTGGTGGGCCTCTAAAGGGCCACACGTCCATTGTGCATTCCATTACATACTCTCCTAATGGGCGGCACATCATCTCTGGATCCAATGATAAGACCATTCGGATTTGGGATGCCGAGACTGGTGCTGCCATTGGCTATCCTCTAAAGGGGCACACTGGCGACGTGAATTGTGTTGCTTATTCTCCTGATGGGCAGTGCATCGTCTCTGGATCTGATGACACGACTATTCGGATCTGGGATGCTTATACCGGTGCCGGAATTGGCAAGCCTCTGGAGGGGCACACTGTGTGGGTCCAGTCTGTTGTTTACTCTCCCAGTGGACGGCACATTATTTCTTCGTCTGCTGACAGAACGATTAGAGTCTGGGATGCCAAGACCGGTGCTGTAATCGGAAAGCCTTTAATGGCGCATGCCAATGATGTGACATCCATCGCTTGCTCTCCTGATGGGAAGCACATTGTCTCCGGATCTTGGGACACTACAATCCATGTGTGGGACTTGTTTCCACATCCTCCTATCCGACCATCCATCTCCTATGACCAGGCCCATGCCGATTTTTGCGCACAACCAGATGCGAATGGTTGGGTCAGAGATTCAAAGAATGGTTTATTATATTGGGTACCTCCAGATTCTTGTACAGGCCTGCATTCACCCGCTGTCCTGACAATCCCACCGACATCTCATACTCGATCAGTCACTCTCGATTTTGACGACTTTGTGTTTGGGACCTCTTGGACCCAGGTTTTCAATAGTGCATAACCCTAGGCTTTCTCCTCGCTCTCTGTACTTGTATTTTGGTCTACTGGTGTCTCTTGGTAATTGCGCTTGTAGCTTCCTTAGTGTCGCAGATAGGCAATCCTTTATACAAAGGCGAGATATAGTTGAAGAGTGAGCAAACTCGGCTCTTGTCTGTAGTATGAGGGTTCATAATCCAGACTACCTTCCCAATATTTTTGGAGCCAACCTCTTGATGGCTTTCCAATTATTCTCTGTCCACAACATTATATCTTTGAAGAGTGTCTCAGGCTTTTGGTGGTGGCCCAGGTCACGTCGGTGCCAGAACAAGTACTTGCAGTTGGGTTAGACGCGGCTATTAAACTCTCCAAAAAACGCCATGTGGACCACCAAATGAACGCTTGTAGTACCCAATATTGGACATATGTGCTGCCCCTGTTGTACTTCAATCGATGCACGCCTCCAGATTTTCCCACTCCGCCAGCAGCCTGGCTCAACTGACATATGTAACTGGTCCGCCCATCCAATAGCTAGAAACGGTAAATCCAGTCTTTTTTTGACAAGACATCGAATTGTGAGCTCAGCAATTCTGATCCAGTTTCTCGCGTGGTGAACTGTACTGCTGAATCCATTTTTCACACGTCCTGAGAACCTTACGTGTAGTGCAAGTGCACTCTATTTGTCTAGCGGTAATGCCTTTTGCAAGCGTCGCATTCTGCCACAATCGGTAAAGTCCAAGCCGGAGAACTGGATTTCCAATTGTTTACGGCCATGCACAATTTACAAGAAATATTTGTGAATTATATACATATGTAAACGAGACTACAGATAGAACGATACATGCAAAGAACTATTTAAGTATATTTGATTGTTGAGATCAAAGTCGGATGTCCTTGTCCCACGCAGCCATGAATATATCATTTTGGTGTATCATCGGGAAGGATGGACGGACCGGAACTAATCCAAGCTACTCCACATGGTCGCGTTTTTCCTGAAATCCAGATTAAGCAAATCCTGCTTGGCAACTTTGACCGTCGTTGCGGGGGTGTCCGCTCCAGTGCTAGTTAAATTGGATGTGTGATCAAACCCAGGTCTATCAAGCCTCGAAGAATATTTCTTTGGAAATGTCAGCACGTGTCCTGTAACAGTTTATATCGGACTCTATTTGAGGAGGCAGGGAATTCAGAACGTAACAGGTTTGTTATCTCAGGCAATGGTTGTATTCCGTTTGCGGGAATGTATTTTGCGCGGGCGAATGCTGTCGCCGGACGTGGAGAGGCTCATATTCAGTAGGTTTGAGCAAAAATGCCTTCACCAATATACGAAGAATTGGCAAGAATTCCTTCCATTCACCGCTGTACATCCCATTCTCGGCTCCATGTAGATTTGATTATTCCCATTGCATCCTAAGATCCCGAAGATTAAAAAATAGGTCTAAGGAGACGTATCAACTGGTCGTGGAACAGAGGTAGCGGAGGCTCCTCCAAAAAACTCTCTAATGCTTCGTTGCTTGTCATCACTAGGGGCACTGCCGATTCCCCCACTTTGTCGTTTCTGTGACCGAATGGGGAAGATACACGTTAGTCACCACGTCACATAACATGTAAAGACCGAGTCTTTCGTTGAGCACTCACGACTTTAACAAGGTGGGGGGCCTGGTTGACCGCCACGACCGAAATATCCAATGTACCGTTTTCCTGTTGGAGGAACCGTCGCTTTAGATGAACTCATCGCAATGCATGAGGAATGACCAATGGTCACTCACCAGGGGACGAATGCGTACTCGTGTCCAGCCAGTATTGACAAGTCCTTTGAATCGGACTCCGGCGGTGGCTCCGGCATTCGGACTCCGCCTGAGTATGGCAGCGACCATCTCGGAGATGCACAGGCCATGGCTGACGATAACGACATGGTACCCGAGCCCGCCTTCGACCTCGACACCAACCTCTCCATTTTCACGAGGTCGACCCTCCACCTCCACCCCCTCGACCCCATTCGTATTCGTACCGGCACCGGCACCTGCACCTGCACCGGTATCCGAGTGGTGGTGCGCAATCGCAATCGCGTCGTCCAGATGCGGCCACACAAGCCTCTCCACCGCATCCTCCGCCCGAAGCGCGAGATCGTCAAGCGACTCGCCACTAGTGAACCTATCGTGCCGATTCCGTATCGTCTCGTACACCTCGACCTCGACCTCATTCTCGGGATCCACTAGCTTCCCGTCGTCATCGTGCGCCGACGCTGCTGCTGCTGCTGCTCCTTCTTTTTCGCTACCGGCCCAGCAGACCAGCGCTTGCCCTCGGCGATACCAAAGTGCTGCTCACGGACCAGGGGCGTGGTATGTATCGGTGGACAGGCGAGCGGGTGCGTGTCTGCGTCCGGGAGCGACGTGCGCGGCGCGACGAGTTGGATGGCGGTGCTGTGGGCGCGTTTAAGGTCCGACGCGTAGATCTTGTGTATGGGCGTGCGTAGGACGGAGTGCCACCATTCTCCCAGCGCACGAGCTTGGTTCATCCCTTCCTTGCCCGCCTCCGTAACAGGAAGGCCACGCAGCCATGTGCAAGTGCAAGGAGATTGGAGGCGAGACGTGTAAAACGGTTGGTTTAATTTGTGGTATTTGTTGGGTACTGTTAAGCCAGCGTGCGCCAAATACTGGTGTTAGGACGACACACCATGATTTGAAAGCAGAGAGTCGGTCCAGCCTACGGCGAAAACGAGTCAGTGGACTTATTCTATACCACTAGTATAGTACTAGAGTTATCTCACCGGCCCAAACAGGTCTCAAATTATCCGTCGATTCACCATGGCGAACCTACAGCACGACGAGCGGCAACCGTTCAGATCCATCTCACGCGCGTCTGTATCCATATTAGAAACTTACAAATGTAACAGTAAGCATGTATAGGTGGCTCGAGATAGTCGTCTCATGGGCAGGCGGGTAGGTGTTCTGGGTTCTGATGGGTCCAAGGGAGAGGTGGTCAAGCAGGGATTTGTCAGGAGTGAGCCAGTCCAGCTAGGGTTTGACATTGACATTTGACATTAATATCGCCTCCTTTGCACTGATGGCTAAGCGCACGGCAATGCAACGCGCCAAAAATGAATCAACTCAATGCCACATTATCTCCGAGAGAGCCACGCGATCGACACGCTCACTGTTGCGGAGATCAGCCAATGCAAGTCGGAGTTTATGCAACAAAGAGCCTTGCATGACGACGAAGGGGAGCCAGCGAACGGGTTGGACATTGACATTGACACTAATATATTGCACAGGCTAAGCGCTCGGCAATCGCCTTAAAAAGCAGGCGATCGACGGGCTTCCTCTTCCAGAGACCTTCCTTTGTTTGCCGTGGTTTCATTAGCCGAGATGCATCTGGGGTTCTGGGGTTGGAGGTTTGGGGAAATATGATCAATATCCTTTCTGCTACCGCTAGAGAAGCCAGAGCAGCCGGGAGGAGAAAAGAAAGCACAATGGGTTGTCGATAGCGGAGGGCGTCGGATTAAGCGGGTGGAGAGAAATATCGTTGAGGCCGTCGTTGTCTGTAGGGGTACATACGGAGATGAGAATTTTCAACATTGCGATAGCTGAACATCGAACAAGCAAACCGCAGCTTCCCCGCAACAGCAGCCAGCGGTTGAGCCTGTCGACGTTCCCTCAATCCTTTACCCATTGCCGTTACACGATCCCTGCAAGTCCCAAGCGAGAAGTCACACCGCATACGAGACCCCAAATTGTATCTTCCTGCGTCACCTTGCCCGTGTCTACCGGCCCAGGCTTGCTGCCTCGCGGAAACCTGCAAAAGCCAGTGGCAGATCATAGCGTCCACACCGACAGACGTGACGCGCAAACATTGTGCAGCTCCTTGGGCCTTGATCTGGGGGTGCAGCGGGAACGGGTAAAAGTCTCACTATTAGTTGGGGGTTGTAATGCGGAGCTCGAAGGTGCCACACAAGTAATAATGGTCACTGTTAGATTGCTACGATGTATCGGTCTAGCTACATGTCCATCCAGCCTCATATCTGTCCAGCCACACTTCCGGATTAGGCCTAGCCTTATTTGGCCATTGCCACATCCCTGTGGCCATTCCTTGTCGATTAGAACCGACTTGTTGTACGTATGGCTGTTTTGGCTGTCCCTATTGTCTTCGCCAGTTTAATATTCATTCCGTATATAGAGCACAACAAGCCAAGGGCGAAAGATCCTTACCATTCTTTCGCCAGCTCACTCCGCTCCGAGGGTCACCGGCGGGCGGACACAACGAGGAGCGTGACGAGATTGTTGAAGAAGGTGTCGTATCTGTCTGCATGGAAGTGGAATGGAAAGGAGGACATACATCAACAGCCCGAAACTAGCGACCTGCAACATAGAATAAGACCAGTGGATGGCCTCCCAGCCGAGTCCAAGACTGATATTCCAGAACGCGATAGTTCTGCATATGTCAGTGATACTCCGTGCAGTGGCGGATACGTGCCGGGCGACGCTGAGACCGAAGACGTTGAAGAAGCCGATGGACAATGCGACGACGACGGACGAGTCAAGGACGCGTGAGAGTTAGAGATGGTCTGGTGCCACCCGTGAGGGAGATCAAAGAACGGCGAACGCGCGGCGATTGATGGGAAGGAGACCGGGAGAGT
>Ga0307515_10016238_pt1 | contig 13645 bp, 12 predicted proteins | sample 17_EM_MG_FD_194513 | JGI IMG/M metagenome (GOLD analysis project Ga0307515, IMG submission 194513) | Populus trichocarpa ectomycorrhiza microbial communities from riparian zone in the Pacific Northwest, United States - 17_EM | ecosystem: Host-associated > Plants > Roots > Unclassified | place... | reverse complement strand
TGTCCGATATCGATTAGCCCCATGTGGATTGTAGCAGCATGAAACAACACAACACAGCCCCCGTGTGAGCAGAAAGTTAATACGGTGGATTTCCGAAGGAGTACATCCGTCGGGTGACCGATCCGTCGTCCTTTTTACATGCAAACTATTATATTACGGAGGCGTAAATAGAGGTGGATACTATTAGAGCGCGTCCGGTCGCTATTAGGAACACGGGAGAATTAATCATTCCGCCGAACTCGGCGCAAGTCCACCAGTGAAGGCGCACTCAGAGTATCTATTATGTGAGTAAACACTGATAAATGACTATAGTAGGCGGGATCAGTCGTGTTACTTTTCTCGCGCGTAGATATTGACGCGCTCAGACCCTGACGCGCTCAGATACTCTGCACAGCGCGCACGAGAGCTGGTTTGATTATAAATTGCACCCTCTAAGCACCCCCGGTTTTCCCAAATCCCCCCTGAACCACTCCTGCATCCGCCTTGTTCAAATGTGGAACGGAGAAACAACTGGCTATTATTACCCCAACCCGTTGTCTCTGTACGTCATTATCATGTCCCCACTCCAAGGTTTCTTGCCACTGGACACATTGTCATATCAATCCTCGATGGCCTCCGACTGAGCGCGCAATACCGTGTCGGTGTGCCACAAATATGTATAGCTGGAGATGTAGCACTTCAGTTTCAAGGAGCGTGCACAGGGCATGCGCTTGAGAAGATGTCTCGATCTGACTCTCGTGGGCTTTGTTGCCAAGGCAACGCCTCATTGTTATAGATTGACTAGGTTGTGCCGATGCGTGCATCGGCAAACCCGTCAGGCAAGAGGTATGATTGGCGAGCAGTGGCTGGCTGCATGTACACCCATCTTGGTGCTGGTGGTCACTCTTGCGCGCCCCTACTGACTACTGACTACTATCATGTTCAGTGACAGTGTGATATGGTTGGGAGCAGAGGAAGTCACGAATGCTTTTGATCCAATAGTCGATCCAGCACCCTCCTCAAGCGAACACCAAATCTTGTTCCCAGATCCCACGCGCAATGACACCTCTAACCAGGCACTACCACTATCCAATCACATTCCTGCCCCGCCCGTTGATGGACCGAGCGCCAGTACCGAGCCAATGCGACTTACCACCGCCCCGGAGCATCACACACAGACTTCCTCGGCTCTGATCGTTGCGGACATCACCCCATCGATCCCAGGCCTTCTCAATGCGCACCGCAAAGTTATGCCCGATGCCGAGCTTGAGGAGAATTTGGTCAAGCTGCACGAAAGGTGCACAAAGCAAGGAGGTGATCCCGCTGCCATTGCCCTCATACCCACTACTTTCGCAAAAGGCATCTCGAGGGAGGCTCTTAAACGGCGCAAACCAAAACGAGGTGCACCCCCTTCTACGACTGACGGCTTTCTCAAATTTGTCGGTCGTGGGTCGGAGATAATGACAAACGAGAGCGGAGTGCACACAGTCCCTCTCTATTGGTGTCTCCTGTGCCCATCCGGTCAGAGGCTAGCATACAAAGACGTAAAAAACCTAGAGCCCCACCTTTGCAGCAAACACTTTGGCCTTTCTAGTCGCGGAAAAGATAACGGTGAGTCTTTGTCTAGCTTTATATGGTCCAACGAATCCGCTTATACACCCTTCACTATTAGACTAGAGGGTTGACGCTCCTAGTTTTGGGTGTTCGCACCTTCTGCTGTTTCGTGTAGAGAATGATTATGTATAAAGACTTGAATCGCTCACATCACTTGCCCAAAGATATGATGGAGAGTTGTTTCTACGTCCTGAGTGATTGATATTGACGTGCTCACCCCGTTCGCTCCTCCCTCCCTGCAGCCGACGCAGGGGTCGTAATTTTTGGTTAACGGCTGTATAATAGATGCTCAGCGATATAATACAACACGCTGTAATATTAATCACCTGTATAATAGACTACAGATAATTAGACAAACGTATTATATTAAGAATATCAGAAATGGGAAACGTACTGCTCACAAACGCTGAGCGACAAATGAATCGAGTTATGGGTGTTTATTTAGAGCGGGGATAGGAATCAAAAGCAAGGGGCCGATGCATGTGTTAAAACGTGGAGCCGAGTCTCGATCGTAAGATAGCTAAGGAAACCGACCGTGTGATAACCAGGGAGACCGACTGTCCGATCCGACAAGTACAGCGGAGCTGTGACGCGGAACCTAATGCGAAATCAATATTGACTTGCCCTTAGCTTCAGGAGCATATCGGCCGTAGAATAGACCTCGTGGGGGAGGCTGGACCTGGATTCCCAGGTCACCGTCACCTTAGCCTATGGCTTGTGTGAGGATTGTGATATACGCCCGCCTTGCCCAATCCTGTTCCCAGCGTGCTTCCATCAGGCAGGTGTGATAATTGCTTTCTATGGATGATCTACGAATGAAACAGACTGTCAATATTGACACGAAGAAACCTAGTCTGCCCTGCTTGCTCTGAGTACGACGCGTATAGGCGCCCTCTGTGCGTGTATAGATACTACTGACGTATTACCGACGCGCGTAGATCGCCTGTTGACACGCGTGACATCTACGCGTGTGTGAGGCATGCCTAAATTAACAAAGCACGTACCCCACGCGCGTCCACCTTACGAATACCCTGACCACCGGACAACAACGCAAGCAACAACAGATAAAAGGAGGATGTACCGATGATTTCCCTCACGGTCAACCTGCATTTCCAATGGAGTCCTGCGAGATCGACCAACGGGCCATCCCTAATTTCGGCCTTCACAGGTGCGCAAAAACCCCAATGTATCCCTGGTAATCTCTAAATCCGTTTAGCTCTGTGTTCAGCCCTCTTGAACCCTGCATCGGCAATCCTGGTGCCCCATGGCCAACGCGGATGGATACTTTGGGTATTCCTACGACAACTGCGAATTTCCAGGCACCTGCCCCAAATCATTCATCGACGATACTGCCCTCTCTGATAGGCCCCATACGGCTACCTGGCGGCGATTCTTCGTCAAATGAGAGGGAGGACTGGCTTACCCTCCTGTATCCCAATTCGTTCGCATTTCTTTCATTGCACAAATGAGAACATGTCTAATCAGTTCTTCTCCGGCAGATCACCGGCGAATTGCCCAGACGCAGGAAGATCGGTTGTTCGGCATAAATTGTCCCCAAGGCCACGAATACGTTCCGTACTCGAAAACCACTCGTAGCGCAAAAGGATGCCCGCGATATCGTACGAACCAGACCCTCTGAAATTGCAGGACCGTTGTCGTCGTGAAGGAGGTGATCCGGACGTTGTGGCCATGATTCCCAAGGTGTTCTCAGAGGGCGTTGACTTGAAGGCGCTCACCCGCTTACGAACAGCAGAGGAGGTTGCGTCTCGAATATTTGGCAATGGCCCCGGACCGGTCTACTTGGTCTTTCTCGATGTGTTGCCTGACCAAAGCGGTGGGTATGGACAACCGAGATACGGCTGTCGATTATGTTCAAGTTGTGGTGAAGGGTACTCTTGGAAGAATCAGCGCGATGTACTTCGCCACTTGAGGCGCCAACATTTCGGAGTTGGAGATCGTTGTGATACCTGGTAAATTGTTCAGTTCTTCTATACCCATAGATGTTGATCTCCTACTCCTACATTCTCCTCCACATGGATGATTTATACTCTATCTATCGCACAGCGGCAAGCTCGTTTACACAACCAGCGAGATGAAGAGTCACCGCTGCTTTCCTCTCTTCTGTAAGGTAGCCTGAACGCTCAGAGGAATGTGTATGCCGTGTCAATCGATTTGCCACGCGTGTTGACTTGTAAGGATTGCTCTTATGTAAACTTTCGAGTCCTATTTAGATAATACACCTCGCTGGTCGGTTGTCCTATCATCAACCTCGTGACCTCAAGTGGTACGTCTGTAGTCGTCCTCGGGTCGGATGCGTGTCCCTTCTTTGGTGGGTGTTGGTCAATTGTGACAAATGAGAAGCCTGAGGAAGACGGGATCGAGCTTCAATGGCCACCAGGCATTTCATACACCAAATTATGTACAAAAGGTCGCGAGGAAAGAATGGTTAGCACTGCGTACTGTCGAACATTTGGGGCCAAAGGCACAGTCTTCAAAATCAAGGGAAACTGGTCGAATGTCAGATGCACCAGCTCCAGAGATGATGTGCCGCCCATCGAGAGAGTACAGAGTATTAGTGCAGTAGCGCTTGTGCTGGCAGTCGAGAGAGCACCTACGGTTAAACCGGGGAGTGCCCCTGTCCCAGTGGGAGTGAGGGTATATGATTGAGCGAGGCAGGATTCATGAGGAATTGTAATTAAAAGGTGAGCAGCACGTATTCTTGCGGTTCTCGAGCCTTACTGACTATGGAACCGGAAAGCTGGATAACGCAGCATTTTCGTTCCATGTCGAGTGTTGCTGGCAGCATAACCAAGAGTGGTAAGGACCTAATAGCCTACACATTGCTTTCAGAGGATTGATTGCTGTGTTTGAGGCATTTGGTCAAAGGGATATCGGATAGACAAATGATTGAACAACTGCGAGAGTTGGCCAACTTGGAGTGCCTACCCGGTAGACTATGCGACTACACATGCTTGCCCATAACTACCAGTCTCATGTATTATTTACCAGGACTTTTGCTGTTATGGAAGGGGTAATGTCGGATAGTTATGACTTGACGCACACACACGTTGGCCGGGAATAGGTGATTGGCTGAAGGTGTTTCTTAGCTATTTCCCTTTGATAGGATAATCGTTGGCCATTGTTTCCGATCTTATCACTTGTATCGCTATGATTGGGGGACTTGCTTTGTTTACCTCGGTGGTACACAAAGTAAGCAACTCCCTATGAATTATCCAAACCTCCATAACTGCGGATGCACAGCTGGGAGGACCATCTGGTATATTCTCCGCAGCTGTAGCTATGTTGGTACGGATCCCGCTGTGGAGAGCGCTCCTTTATAAGGGGGCTTCTGAGCGAACTTTTGTATATGATCTTTTTACCCCACAAACCATTTATCCATAAGCGCCTTAAGAGCCCACTAGCAATTATATCTAATATGAGATACGGAGTGCAAGGGACAATAGGTCCGGCATAAAGAACCGGGATTGAAGAGCTCGCTGCCACTGGCACGCTGCGCTATTTCTACCACTACACACTCTATTACATATCGCAAACTGTGTTCTGAGTTATGTCTGAGGTCTAGAAACCTGAAGGAACACTTTGCGTATTTGTTTAGTTCCTTATTCCATCCGCTCTTCCGACACTGCCGGCCAGTGTCAGGTTCTTACTCTATACTACCAAAAGTGTGTATACGTAGTATATACGTGGGGCTGAAATAAGACTCCTCAGGTTTAAACCAAGGCGATTAGACGTGGCGTTTTATTACCAATATTCTACGAAACGTAACATCTGCCATGATTGATCAACCACGCACAGTGGAAGAAACTACACAAGTAGTACTGAGACAGAAAACCTCAACTAGTACTTGTGTCTTATATCTTTCATCGATGGTACATGTTATTGATGCAAAATCTTTCGGTTTGTTGCCGGAGGAAGCCAGGATTCCGGTGTCATTCCATTCTTGACCACCATTCGGCACAAAGACCACAAGTAGTCGAGTGCCGTGCTGAAGCCCAAGGCTTGAACAGAGAGAACTTGGTGGGAACGACGCGAGGACCAATCTGAGAGACACACGTACCGAGCTAGTAAACCAGAAACAATGGTGATTCATGACCGACGTTGTCGTCCCAGTGAGTAAGTGCCATTCTGAGACACCCCGGGAGACCTTTAGCACTGCCTAGTTGACCACAGGACAGTAGACCGTTGGGTCAGTGTAGAAATGCATTGCAATTCTGATCGGCATTTGAGAAGGAACACTGAATAGAATAGAATGCTTCAGATGTATCCACGAGTCACCAATTGACAGTACCCTTGGTCCTCAATTCTTGATACATGATCAGTCCCATCTTTTAACGAGACTTTTCATTTTCTTAAGAAAATGTCGGGTGTCCCACCACGGAGGTGGACAAGGATCAGATGAGGATGGCCTCCAGACCAGCGATGGCCCTTTGGTACTCAAGAGGAGCACATTTTGACGAATGGGGAAGACGCACTGACCAGGTAGTTTGTTGCCAAGCTCGTTGAGAGAAAAGGAAGGAGTACCACCACCACCAACGGCAATTTGGGACCGACAATAGGCGCGGCCACATTCCAAGTCTATGGAATAACTATTGACTCCCAGCTTCTGGTGTTCGCGTTAAGAAAGGTGGTTAGAAATACATTTCGCATTGTTAGGAAATGAATGCGATACTCTATCGTCCGTAAAGAGAGAGCCGTGCCAGCTAGTGGTAATCTCCAGTGCAATGAGATCGGAGCATAGTGACGAACCAACGTACTCCTAGGAGGTCATGCTGTGATGGTGTCGTAAGTGTGCTTCTACTTGCGTTCACTGGTAATTGGACACTCGGGGGTTTCAAAAATAGTCACATTGCCGAAAATGCTACAACGTGTATATTGCATTTCAGTCAAAGGGGCAGTAGAATCGAGGGTGAACAGAGCTGGCGGCATATAGCATGAATGGATGAGCGCCGCGAGCCCCAGTATTGAGGGCAATCGGGTGATAATACAAAAACGATAAACCACGAAGTGGTCATGCGAATGCGTTGTGTATGTTTGCAAGATTTGAGTGAATGGTGAATAGTGAAGGATGGCGGTTCGTGCCTATTTCAGTTTCAAGAAGTGGTTTGAACGGCGACGATGATACAAATATAGTGCTGCTGCAGAATACGGATACGACGTCGGCAATCATGATTTCGATTGACCGGCTTTTGGCTCTTCAGGAGGAGTCGGAAGATTGGCGTCTTCGCCACCCAAGGCAGGGAGAGGTGGGACAGGCGCTAGAGAAGCAAGAAGCCAGCCACCAGATTCCCAACTGAAGCCAGGTTCCCACGCTTCCTGGCGCCTGCACTCGGGGTTGGTAATGCCTTTGAGGATGACATTCATCCGCTTGAAGTCAATGGGCTTCAGTATCCAGCCATCCATATCAAGCGACTCCATATACTCCCGTTGAACTGGCTCCAGAGAAGCGGAGACTGCGAAGATGGGGATACGACCATTAATAGTGATGGCAGGCCGTGAATGAGATTGCAAGGGATTGGAAGCCTCGAATCCTCGGATGGCTTGCGTAGCTTGGAATCCATCTTTTATAGGCATTCTGAAGAGCCTTTTGTCAATGCACCTTCAGCGTCGTGACCCGATGGATGCTCACTGAATATCCATTAAAACGCAGTCGAATTCTCGATCCGCAACAATAACGTCGATGGCTTCTTGTCCATTGGTAGCATGGACTACTTGATGACCGTCAGACCGGAGACGCTTTTGAAGCACCTTGGCATTGATTGGATCGTCCTGCATTAGCCATCAGGATTACAAACGACCAAGAGCGCAGCTGATTGGACGAACCTCTACAATAAGGATGCGGAGGTGTTGAGACTTTTGAATGTGCGATTGAAGCGGTTGAGAGGTAATTCGGTGAGCCCGTGCTTGTTGCTGCCGCCTCTGAGCCGAGACCATAGGAGGTTCCACACTGACTTCGTCTACTTTGAGTGGTCGAATAGGGAACACAGAGTCTTCTACTTCGAATTTTCCCTCTGACGGCGGTCTGACCTTTCGTGGCCGTGGACGACGAGGCACTTGCCTGGGACTTGTCGAGTGAGCATGCGGAACCATATGACTAGTTGATATTGCCGATACGAGGCTGTCGATCTCGCTATTTCCCCCACTGGCGCTTCCATCGTCCGCACTGACGTTTGAGACATCTCGCGAATGGAACGCCTTTGAGTCGGCTACAGGGAACGGCAGTAAGAAGGAAAAACGAGATCCGTCGCCAATACGAGAGTCAACTCGGAGTTGCCCGCCAAGGTGTTCGACGATCCTTGCGACTACTGCTAAACCAAGGCCTACAACTTGATCAATATGAGAGAAGACGGCTATGTCTGCTCACATACCTAACCCTGGCCTCGTTCCTGGTCTGTGGTGAGCAGAGGAATCAACCTGCTCGAATTCTCTGAAGATACTCTCCAGCTTCTCCGGCGGAATCCCACAGCCAGTATCGCAGACAACAATCTCGATTGCAACGTGCCCCTCAGCACGAAGGCCGTCCGGTTCGTCAAATACGTGTGCTGTCACTGTGACAGATCCGCGCGCAGTGTACTTGACAGCATTTGCGGTGAGGTTAGAGACGGCGGTTTTAACCTTCCTCGCATCTCCAATGACGTATTTTGGGGTGTTTCCAGGGTCCACGTTGAACTCCAACCCGCGGCGGACCGCCTCCAGCCTAGGCGAGCATTAGCAAGACCTAGCACGTTCGTATGATTTGTACGTACTGATAGACATAAGTCGCCTCATGAAGGATACTGTGAAGATCGAACGGTTCGTGGAATGCCATTTCCTTGCCAGCTTCTAATCTTGTCAAGTCCTACCCAAAAAATTGGATGTTGTCCGTGTAATTGGAGCAAACCACATACCAGGAGATCATTGATAGTGAATAGGAGTGCCTAGGCTCATATAAACAAGGAGAAACCAGAGGAAACTAAGAAACCTTACTTTTGAAGCTGCATGAGACCTCTGCAAATTGTCCTGGGTATCAGGATCGAGCTTTTTACCATCAAGGGCTAGCTCCAAGTAACTTGGGTGATATGTTTAGTATATCAATCCGGTGAATAAGGAGGTCACCCACTTGATGATCTGGTTTAGCGGGGTTCGTACTAGGGGCATTGAGCGTATGGAAAGACGGGTGAAGCTGGTGAGAGATCACTATACCTTCGTGGGATGCGTTTGCGAGTAGAATGCTGGTGACTTGGCTGGACTGCAATGCGGACTCCTTTTCGCGCCAGACCTCAATGAACTGGGCGTGATTCGTTAAATTCAAAGCGCTCAATGTGAAGTATATCCACGCACCTTTCCGTATACTAATGCAAGAACAGCGGCAGTGTCGAGTTGCTCGTCAGTCCACGTGCGACATCGCCCCGCAATGCATTCGGACCATATCTTTAATTTGTGAGTCCGCCAATTCGGTCCACTCCAGTGAAAAGTATACTACCTACCTTGAATGATTTGCGTGGCTCAAGTGAGCTAGTCGTATCATTTGGGTCTTTGTAAGGTCGACCAGCCCAGTGCACTCTGCGGAGCTCGCCTTTTCGGAGCAGTGCAATGAAGTCTTGTCCAGTGATTGATAGTGGGATGTAGAGAATGCCCGAAATAACATCCAAGCCGGATGGTAGTCGGAGGTCTGGATAGTCCTGCGTGACGCATTGAGAGACTTGGAGCAACCTATGGAATGGCATGAGCGGGACAACAAGATCCGTTCAATACAGATTGCGTACGTGAATTGCTTAACGCGCAGGTACTCCGCGACCAGAAGAATGTCTTGTCCGTAGTCGTTAGATCCCATGATCTTTGCTCCTTCTCCTATGACGAGCACTCCGTAATCGGCGTCGAATAGTGAGAGTAGGTCTTCTGCATTAGAGACGATATAGCCTGTAGGATGTTGGTCCATCGGGAGGGTACTAATCTGTGGGAGTGATGAGCCACCAGAGTGTGAGGGTGCGTCACTATGCACATACCAGTTTTCTCGTTCTCAACCTTTGCGCATAACTCAGCCGTTCCACGTTTCGGGAGACCGAGTCACTGAGCAGCCGAAGCATTTGGCGGACAGGAAATGAAACCCGCATCCCATGCTCGCCGTACGAATGGCACGCAATCAAGCCCCAGAGTTTGTTAAATGCAAGGATCGACTTCAGACAATGTTATTAAGTAAGGACGCTATGAGAAGGAGTTGACGTACGATCGACATTGAGGCTCGGACGCCCATGTTTGCGAGATCTATCAAAGCACCCTTTAAATATTGGACGAAATCTTCCAGGGGAAGGATCTTACACTTGACATGTATCGGACTCATTGCTCGAATGAAACAGTGAGTCATATCCTGCGCCAAGGGGTCAGCACTCAGTTTCTACGGTGTTGATTAGCACTTACCAAAGGGGGCTCGAGGTCGCTTCGATCTTTGACGACCAAACGAGCTGTAGTTTGGGCTCGATTATAAAGCAACCGCACTCGATCTGAACAACTCATAAAAAGGCTCCTCAGACAAGAACGGCGGACTCACTTGTAACATAGAGTTCACGAGCCTAATTTCAATGCATAAGGAGATGCACGGAGGAATGATGACTAGTGCTTACTTGTGGGGGTATATCAGAAGCGGGAAAGTGCAGCCCTTTGTACAAGTCACGGGTCCAGCGGCAATCCACCAATTCAGCAACTGTCTGGAAAGGCGTCGGTTCGAGTTGGTTCTTCTCGAGACACTGGTTCTGGAACTCACCTGACCATTCCAGGCTTCGTCGAACTGGTAGACCAACACACGGTGGAACTGCGTCAAATCCTTGACAACCCCCACAACAGTCTCAAGGAGCTGGGTCAAATCCAGCGCCTTGCTAAGTTGTTCGTTGATTTGGGAAAATACAGTCAATACGTCCATCGTCCCAACGTTCTGCGCTGCTTGACTCGATCCGCCAGATCTGGTGAATCTCCGCATCCGTTCAAGTGCTCTGAGGGGCCTCGATCGACTCGTCGTACTCTCCAGGATCGCTTCAGCACTCGGTACCCACGTCTCGTCGCCCTCCAATCCAGGACGAAGCGCGAGTTGTCCCATGTTCAGGGCAGAGAGTGGCGTGCCAGCTTGACTGAGAACGTCAACGTTTTCGTCGCTGGAAGTGGAGACCATGTATGGTGCACTGGTTTGGCGTGTGGTTCCGGAGCTCTCTGAGGCCTTGTCGGAGCTGAATCCGACGCTACTTGTCGCCATCGCGGAAGTGCCTGAATGAGTTTCGGAGGTCGTAGAAAAGCTAGCCGTTGGATAAAGGGGGTTAAAGATATCCTGTTCCAGTTCGAATTCCACGACGATGAGCCGCCTCGCTTCTCCGTCACTCGTCGCGGGCTGAGCCTTGAGCCGATGCGCCGCCACCCAACACTTCCACTCCCTGCGTTCTTGTTCGTCTTCACTTTGTGTAATTGCTGAGCCCGGTTCGCCCCATCCGCTGACAAGAAAGACCTGTGGATTCTCGTCTTCGTCACCCGGGTCGGAACCCGGTTCGACGAGCACCTGCAGGCAGTCCCAAAAATGGTCGGCTTGGCTTGGTGGCAATGTAGCTGTGAAGCAGTCGAGGTTGAAGAGATAGTTTGGCGTGAGGCCAAGGATCACATTGCAATTCTGGAAGAAATTGAGATGAAATAGGTTCGTCTAGAAAGAGACCTACCTCTGATACTTGTCGCACGGGCAACTTGCAGGTTGTGCGATCGTCGTGGAGCACCATGAGCACGCCAAATCCCTGAACGGCACCAGGGACGCGAATAGGCTCGTCTTGGCAACGGGTCAGCGTGCCTTCGCGCCCAGTCAAGACGTGGTGACCATTTTCATCTTCTCGGTGCTCGAAGCGCATTGTGACTATTGGGCTACCAGACTCTTGACTCGAACGAGTGGTCACACTGAAGGATGATGCAGCCGATGATATCTCTTTGTCGCTTTTCTCTGGAGAAATGATTTTGGGTTGTTCTTGAAAAAATTTCGATCCTTGCGGCTGTTCGTCGTGCTTTGATTTCGATCTATTAGACCGCTCACTGTGGTCCCGTCCGAAGCTAGACCCAGATATTGGTGCTCCGGATCGCTTGAAGGCATCGCGAACTGGTCCAAGGTGCGTCAAGCCAGAGAGAGCGAATCCTAAGTGCGATTCGGGCCCATCCATCCCTTCCCAGCTCTCCTCCGCAAATATGCCATCACTACTCGCACTCGCATATGAAGGCTTACCCTCGGCCACAACGGCTGATTGAAGGGGCTGGGTCCTCACCATGGTGTCATCAGGAGAGATAGGCACTGACCCAGATATGACTTGAACCGGATCTCCCTCGGGAATGACGGAGGTTGGAGGATCAGAAACCATAGCCAACTGGCTGCTATGTGTCCTGCACCTGAGGATCGAAGTCGCTTTTGGATTGGAGGCGAATGGTACGCTTGTAGGATTCACATTTTCTGCTGGAAAGTGACGAAATGTGAAGCCTTCGTCCGTCAAAGGTGTTTCGGCAAGACCAGGGGAAATCAAAGAGGGCAAGGCGGGAGACCCAGGAGGGGGAAACAGAGCGCCAGGTTCATCAGCAAAGTAGGATGGAGTACCTCTTCCGTGGCTCGCAGACGAAGACTGGAGCGTCCGCATGAACCGTGCTGTCAGAAGCGGTTAGGATCCGTGACGGGGTTGAGTGATCGATACGCACGCGAAACAGGGCTAGAGAGGCAGAAGAGGTCTTCTGGGATCTCCGGCGCTGGCTGGACGTGGGCGAGAAGAGAGCGAGCTTGGAACCTCTCTGCAGAGGGTTGCTGATCATCGTCGGCGTGTTGTTCGGACATGGTGGCCACGCGAATACGTGGCCACAAGGAAAGATTTGTACGTTGAGGGTGTCGTAATGGGCGAAGGGGTCGGGTCCAGGTCGTCCGCTTGCTTTGAAGAGCCAAACACGGACACACGGACCAACCGTGGAGCCCTCCTCGACTCCAGACGATCTTTTTTCCCTGCCGCCGTCTGACGCACTGACACGAGTCCGCCGATCGACAGCATACCCAGCCTCGTTGACATCCAGCCTCGGTACCAGCTTGCCTTGTCGCTCAACCTGAACCCATGGACCGCATCATAGCGAGGGCCCACAAGGCTTCAATAATCTTTGGAGGCTTTTATGTCCTCACTGTTGCTCTTCTCGCGATCCCACTGATCCAACGTCAGTAAGTCGACCGGAAACTCAGCAGTCCCGCTCTTGCTCTAACTTGCCGCAGCGCCTTATATGCCCACTATGTCCGCTGGCCTCTGGCTGCACGTTTCGAATACCCAGAGCAGTATGGTCTCAGTCGTGTGTCCCACGCGAAGTCGTGCATTTCATGCTCTCTTGCATCAGCTGACGCATATACTAGCCTCCAAAACCCTCAATTTGAACATTCATACCCCGGATAATGTCACCTTGGGGGCTTGGTTCACATTTGCTGAGCCGGCGTTCCAATCCCTTCGAAGCGCCCGTCGGCCCTTGCCCAACCCTGACTTGCAGGACATCCACTTTGCACTGAGTCGCTACAAGACCGTTATCTTCCTTCACGGGAACGGTGGCTCACGTGCTGCACCCTTCCGAAGGCAGTTTTACGCCTCATGGAGCTCCAAACTCGCGGTCAACGTGTTAGCAATTGATTATCGAGGGTATGGAGATTCGGGAGGTGCCCCGAGTGAAGAGGGTTTAGCCATTGATGGCCGTGCGGCGTGGGACTGGGTGATTGCGAATGGAGCACGGCCCGACAACATCGTATTGGTGGGCCAGAGCTTGGGTACTGGAGTGGCTGCAAAGGTAGCCCACCAACTATCCAGGGAAGGTAGGATATCGTTTTTCTGGACAAGAACAGTCGTTGACAGGTTTCGCTAAGGTGTGGAGCCGAGAGGTGTCGTGCTAATCGCCGGTTTCACATCAATCGCGAAGCTCCTGGAAACATACAATTTGGCCGGAGTCCTCCCTCTTCTGCAGCCCCTTCAACTCTTTCCATTGGCCTTCAGTATGTAGTCCCCGTTGGTCCAATCGCGCATTAACAGAA
>Ga0307515_10016236_pt1 | contig 13646 bp, 10 predicted proteins | sample 17_EM_MG_FD_194513 | JGI IMG/M metagenome (GOLD analysis project Ga0307515, IMG submission 194513) | Populus trichocarpa ectomycorrhiza microbial communities from riparian zone in the Pacific Northwest, United States - 17_EM | ecosystem: Host-associated > Plants > Roots > Unclassified | place... | reverse complement strand
TATGAGATCAGGATAACCCCACAAAAAAATAGAACAAATCATGAAGCTCAAGACTAATAAACCAATATCGAATTATGAAATTGAAAACAAAAATATTAATTTGTAAAAGAGGACAGAAAGAAGACCAAACTTAAACCAAACTAATATTTGAAAATAGTGACCCTGATCATGATATCAGAACTACTTCCTAAAAGGCTGATACAAATTTTTTTTCCCAATCATAAAAAATTAAAAAATAAAATAAATAGTAATCAAAACATTGAGGATCAAATCTAGTATAAAAACTAAATGAAAAAAAAAAGAATTAGGGACTATATTAAAAAAAATAAGAAAAGAATAAAAAACAAGAATCAAAAGAATCAGAACCAAAATTAGATACAAAAATTAAATTGAATAAAATGTTGAGGGATAAAATTGAAAAAAAATCAAGAAAATGGATAAAAATAAGTAATCAAAAGAACAAGGTCCAAATTAGAGAAAAGAATGAAATAAAATGATTAGAGATGAAATTATAAAAACAATAAACTTCAAAATCAACCCAAATTGCAATCAAATTATTGAGGGATAAAATTAAAATAAATACAATCTGGAGAATGCAATTGAGTGTTAGAAGGGAAGCTCAAGGTCAATAGAGAGACAAAAGAGAGAGGAGAAAAATAGTTCACCATTACCTAATCACCGTATTTTTCAACACACGAGCAACCCCATCAGTTCTGTCGTCACTAGACGCATGAACGACACAATGATTGGCCATTTTTGGATGTCCAATGTCATTGCACGCATTTTTTGAAGGGCGTTGAAGGCGTCCACAAACAAATGCGTGCAAAGCATGCATAAGCCACTTTTTTTTAGTAATATTGATATTTTTTAAGTTACCAAATTATCCCTAATTGAAACTGATAATAACACAAAAAGCATACTAAAAAGAATAAAATGCCCTTAAGACAATAGATTTAGTTTTTTAATTTGAAGGATAAATCCGTCAATTTACTATTCAAAAAAATTAAGAAGACAACAAAGCCCCTCTGCGTTAGCCACTTTTTTTAATATTATTATTATTATTTGTCAAATTATCAAATTGCCCCTAACTGAAACTAATAATAACAGAAAAAACATACTAAAAAGATAAAAATGCCTTTAAGACAACAACCTTAGTTTTTTTAATTTAAAGGATAAATTCATCATTTTACTGCTAACAAATGAAAAGACAATGTGAAAGCATAATAATTTTTCTTTTAAGGGTAATGAATTATTTAGTACTTTGAAAAATATTAAAAAGACCAAAAAGCCCTTTTATGCAAGCTTAACATTTGTTTTTTCTTTTTAATGATAATTAAATATTTTTACTGTTCTAAAAAAAGGAAAAGATTAATTTACCCCCATTCAATTTGTTAATGCTAATTGAACCCTGTGAAATGATCAATTTTCCCCTCAATTTGCACTTATTTGGCTCTCACTGTGGAGGAAAAAAACATCATTACACTATAGCAATCCACAATACAATGTGTCTTGCTCCAGAGTGAATTACTAAGGACCCTTAGTTTTTTTGGATAATTTTAATTGAACATTTTGTTTAAGTTCATGGATGACACTTTCTTTGGTTGATATAATTGTTTGAGATGTGATATGTGTGTATGATTCATGGTGTTAGATTGATTTGAATTGATTAAATTGAGTATTTATGATATTAGTGAGAGTCTTTGTTTATGATTTAGATGGAATTTCTTGATTTAGATGTTTTTATGATGTTTTTTTTATTGATATTGAGAAACATGCATGATATAATGGATGTGATGGTAATTGATTTTTAAAGAATAACTTGATTTGTTGAAGTTTGGAAATAGTTAGTATTGTTTAAATGTTGTTATATGATTTTGTTTTCAAGATAATGATGAGAGATGTTATTAAAAGAGTAATGTTGTTAGTTTTTGTTTGGATTATGAGTTATTGAATTGATAAATGATGTTAAAAGGTTTTAATTCTAAGCTTGAGATCTTGACTAAGTTCATTAAATATAGTTCTTCATGTATATGTGGAAAATTAGAATACATGGAAGAACACCAAAAATTTGATTTTTGAAATTTTTAAATTTTTAAATTTACAAGTTGGATTGTTAGATCTACAAATATTTAACAATGCCTAATGTGTGATCTTGAGTATATACTTGATATTGGATAATGTGTTTCCATTTCTGAAATATTGTTGATTTGATAATTGTTAGTTAATTAATTTTTTATTATGTGCTTTTTGAGATTTGAACCAAGCAAAGTGTGTGAGGTAGTTTTGGATTTATTGGGTGGTTAAGTGGATAAGATGAGATGGTTAAGTATAATCATATATTGTATTTGAATATTGGATTATTATGAGAAATATTGTGATGAGCATATTATGAATAATTTTTTTAAAAAACATTTATAAGAAATAATAATAAAAACAATGCTAGAATAATAATTGTTAATCAACTCAAGAAGATATAGTCTACCATTATGCCTTGTTTTCTGGATGGTGATTAATGAATAACAAGATTAATAATAAATATATAAAGTAAAAATGGTCCTTATATTAATTATTTATATTAATTGTTAATTGATCCAAGATGGTAATTTAATATTAAACCCTATCTTTTGAATATTCATTACCGGATAATAAGATAAAATAATATATGATCCTTGAATTAATTGTTACTATTAATTACTAATCAACCCATGATGACATGGTCTAACATTAGGCTATATTCTTTGAATGTTGATAAGTGGATAATATAATCAATTAATACATGATCTCTAGGACATTGTGTGATAAAAAAAATAAATTTTGATCACCATATAACCACTTTACAATCTCAAAATTAATTTGATGTTCCCATTATATATTAAGTAGTCCATAATGGAATGGTCTAATAATGGGTCTTCTTTTTTGGATGCTACTTAGTATATAATGTGAATCTTTCGTGCATAATGAGTCTTATATATTGGTGTTCCTATCATGTACTAAATAACTCCTTTTAAAGAACTCATTAATTAATTGCTTAACTAACTAATCATCATTATCATCGACAACTAACCCCTCTCCACTTTTTTTATAAGAAAACCAAGTCAACGATCAACAAATCAGAATTCAGTTTCTCCAGTTCATCTTGCTCCTACTCTGAACAGGAAGTTCTCAAATCAATAAATCCCAAATTAAGTTTTGAGTTTCTTCTTCTACTGTTACTCTGCTACTCAATTGAATCAAAATACAGCAAAGGATGCGATTTGGCTCTAGCATCCTACTTTGTTTGGCAAGGAGCTAACATTTCATTCATCGTCGAAGTTATGCAATCAAACATCTTAAAATCAACAGAATTTGACACCATCCTCCTCTACAATTCTCAAGTATCAAGCAAAGACAACCTTCAATCTTTCATCATGATCAACATCCCTTTCCCCAACGACTGTATTAACGATGAATACCTCGGCCACTTCTTCACCTACAACGTCAGGACTAGAGACACTTATGGAAAAGTCATCAATACATACTATGCTAATTTGACCACAATTTCATCGTTGATGCACTTTAATACCTACCCTAAGGTTAATATACCCGATAATGGAGTGCTTAATGTAACTGTTAACTACTCGGTAGCTTGGTTTCTAAGAACTACGGCTTGCGAAGCCAAACTCAAATGCTATTGGGTTTGGCTTTGAGTTTGACTGCGGAGACATACCCAATATCCTTGGGTTTGATGGGCAAGGAAATTAGGTCTGGCTACTGAGCTAGACCAAATATTATTGGGTTTAGTTGTGGAGCAAACCCAATAGTTTTGGGTCTGATATATAAAATAAACTAAAAATTAATGGAATAAGATTTTTTATTATTTGTCTTTAATGAAAGTCTTGATTTAAAAGTACTTATTTTCTCATTTTCCATAATTATTGATTCCGGCAACATTTGGGTCTGGCGGCGAAACCAGACCTAATAACATTGAGTCTGATGGCAAAGTTAGACCAAACAGCTTTGGGGATGATATATAAAATAAACTAAAAATCAATTGAATAAGATTTTTTATAATTTGTATTTTTTAATAAAAGTCTTGATTTAAATGTTTTTATTTTCTCATTTTCCATAATTATTGATTCCTACCACATATTATTATTTTTTCCCGTAGAGAATCCAAGTTTTTTACAGATTTTATTAAAAAAGCAAAATTTATATTATCTTAAGCTTAAAATCTCTTCATTTCCTTCTTAATCTGGTGGCTATTGGGTTTGGAAAACAAGTCAAACCCAAAAACATTCATTGGGTCTAGTTACCAAACGTGACCCAACAACTTTTGGAATTATAAATAGAAAAGAAAATGCTTATATCAAGCTTAAAATCTCTTCATTTCCTTCTTAATCTGGCGACCATTGGGTCTGGCGTTAAAGCCAAACTTAAGAGCATTGGGTCTGGTTGCCAAGTATAACCCAACAACTTTTGAAATCAAAAAGGGAAAAGATAATGCCCTTGAGTCCGGTTGCCTAGTCAGATCCAACAATATTGTTAGGCCCAGTAGCATCTTTTGACTAAAAACAACAAAAACAATGCCTCCATGACGCTATAATATCGTCCACAGTGTAAACACTTTATGTCTACAATCCACAATATAATAAATTTATGCACAGTGTTTTTTCAATATGTTTTAAAATATAGTATAATATCAACAATATTATTTTCTCATTTTCCATAATTATTGATTCCTGCCAAATTTGGGTCTGGCGGTGGAGTCAAACCTAATAGCATTGGATCTGGTGGCAAAGCTAAACCCAATAGCTTTGGTGCTGATATATAAAATAAACTAAAAATTAATTGAATAAGATTTTTTATTATTTGTCTTTAATGAAAGTCTTGATTTAAACATACTTATTTTCTCATTTTCTATAATTATTGATTCGTACCGCATATTATTATTTTTTTTCTTCAGAGAATCCAAGTTTTTTGCTGATTTTATTAAAAAAGCAAAATTTCCATTATATCAACCTTAAAATCTCATCATTTCCTTCTTAATCTAGCGGTCATTGAGTTTGAGGGGCAAGCCAAACCCAAAAGTATTGGGTTTAGCTGCTAAATATGACCTAGCAGCTTTTGAAATCATAAACAAAAAAGACAATGCTTATATCAAGCTTAAAATCTCTTCATTTCCTTCTTAATCTGGTGGTTATTGGGCCTAGTAGGCAAGCCAGACCCAAGAGCATTAAATGTGGTTGTCAAGTGTGACCCAACAACTTTTAAAATTACAAAGAGAAAAGACAACGTTCTTGGATCCGGCTGTACAGCCAGATCCAATAGCGTTGGATCTAGCTGTCTAATCAGATCCAGTAGTGTTGGGTTTAACAGTCAAGTCAGACTCAACAATACTTTTTAATTAAAAAATAGCAAAAATAACACCTTTTATAATGCTATAATATTATTCACAGTGAAAATATTCTAGGTATATATTGTGCTCTACACTACAATGAATTTACGTCTGCAATACTTGCACAGTGTTTTTCTTATACATTTTAAAGTATAATATAATAATAAAGGTAAAACCCAGCACGGTGCTGATGTGGTAGTCAGTTGAAAACCTAACATGAAGTAGGAATTTTCTCTTAGACAGTTCTACTAATGGATAGATTCTTTGTCTCTGGAGGCTGAACAAAAATACAAGCAATCAATTGAAGAAAGGAAGGCATAGATCCAAAACCCAAAACCCCGTTCCGAGTTTACCATACTCGAAAACCCTTTAATATACCCAACCCGTTTTTTGAACTGCATTTCTCTCCCTATCTTTGCAGTTTTGTTACAGAAAAGAAATAAAGAAAATGGCAGTTCCAGTGATTAAATTCCCAACCTTGATGGTGCTGGTGAGGTTAATGGGGGTGATGGTCTCTGCTCTGGTGTTGACGTGGACTGTTCATTACAGAGGAGGATTGGCTCTTGTCTCTGATAACAAAGATCTCATCTTTAATGTAAGAATTCCAACTCTCTCTAATTTTCATTTTGAGAATGATCAAAATCTTTGATACTGTACTTTTAAAACCTGGGCCCTTTTTTCTTCTCTGGGTATGGATTACTGGTGGACTAAGTGTGGTTTTTGTGCCCCTTTTGAAGGTACATCCTGTTTTGATGGTGATTGGGCTTGTACTCTTGAATGGTGAAGGCAAGTATCCCTTTTGTGCTCTTTTGGCTTTAGTATTTTGTGTATGCAGATATGTTGGGGTGAGATGATTAATTAAAATAATGTAGATTAAAATGGATGCCCAATGTGCTTTTCAATTCTGGAAATTGACAAGAGAGCTCTTTTGATGTGTTCTCTTAATTATGAATCTAACAAATAAGCTGATTTGTTGGGAATATTGGAAGGCATTGATATAAGAAGTTCTACAATTAAATGTTTCGAGGTTTAACTGGTGGTGTAAAACGTACATGGCATGACATGCAATAATCATATTAGTGATTTTTTGTTCTATTGCTATTACAAGACCACGTTTAGCTCTGTGCAAATGTTTGACATGGTGTTACGAAAGAGACATGTATTCAACTACCTTTACACTGATTCTATACACATGCATGGATCTTTTGTTTTCTGATGTGTGTGTGGCTTAATAGATCCAGAATTTGTGATATTTTGTTTATTAAAGTTGAAATGTGTCAATAATTATCAGGTGAATGGGTTTGTTCATCCTCAAAAAGGGAGAGAAAACTATGGCCTCTTTTGGTTTATCATATTCTGTTAATAATCCAAAGAAGTGTTATTTTTCTTATAGTTTCTGTTTCTATATATGGTAACATAAAATATGAACTTCTCTGGGGAATCATGTTTTGCTGTGGAGGCAGTCTCAGGAAAATATTTGGGATGTGGTTTTTTATTTCCTTAGAACTAAGGTGCAAACATGCTTCATGTTGAATTATAAGCATGATTGGATATGAACAAATTACAATGAGAAAGAATGGATGGAATGTTGGACTTTTGTAGTGGGCTCTGGAAACACCAGAAAGCGAGTTGTTACTTGTGATGTTTGAGCCATGAGGGTTCAAATGTTGTTAGTGGCATGTTATGAACTTGTCATGTTTAGTTATCTATGAATTTGAACCCAGTCATCACTGGTGCCATGTTGGTGTTTTTTGATTTTGTGTTTCAATTGTTTGTTATTTGACTCATGCAGCCATGCTAGCCTACAAAACGGTTTCAGGAACAAAAAGCTTCAAAAAATTAGTTCATCTGACACTACAATTCCTCGCTTTTTGTTTAAGCTTGATTGGCTTATGGGCTGCTTGGAAATTCCATAATGACAAGGGCATCAACAATTTTTACAGCCTGCACTCTTGGTTGGGGCTAGCTTGCCTTCTCCTCTTCGGCATCCAGGTCCTTTTCATTTTTCCTTTTCATTCTCTTTGATGATTACCCATGTGCACTATGTTTCAAGAAGCTTGTGAGCTACTCATAATCTTTTCTTCATTCCAGTGGGCTGCTGGGTTCGTAACTTTTTGGTATCCAGGAGGCTCAAGGAATAGCAGGGCCACCTTGCTCCCATGGCATGTGTTCTTTGGGGTTTATATTTACGCCCTTGCTGTTGCCACTGCTACTACTGGTATCTTAGAAAAAGCCACATTCCTCCAAACCAACAAAGTAATATCGCACTACTCCGCTGAAGCTTTGCTGGTGAACTTATTGGGTATCTTGATGATTGCTCTGGGTGGTTTAGTTGTTCTTGCAACAATTACTTCTCTGAATAGCAAAGGTGACATCCCCAGAAACGCAACAGAGTAGGCACGATATGTATGTATATTTCCGTAACTGATGTTTGATTAAGAATTGTACTCTTATTGCATGTGAATCACAGGTTAATATTTATTTTTACAAGATCATTGTACCATGAAAAATTTCACTTGCTGTTCTATTTGCTTGCATGCATAGCATTGAGAGAAATTCCCAACTTGGTATTTTAGAGCAGAGTGGTTTTTTGTGACCACAACTATCACGTTCCCCTGTGTTTAAAGGGATTTATGATTTTCTTGCTTTTCCCCTTGCCATGTATTTTCCATGTACATGCTGAATAATATACTTTGGAACTTGACAGTGTGAAATATTGTGTTGAAGCGAAGTCATCTCAGTCAGTTCAAACTTCAAAGTAGTAGGAAAAAGTATGTGGTAAGGGAGAGGAGAGACCCCTATCGCTAACTTGTCTGTCCTAATCTCCTGTATCGGGCCGCCTCTGGGTTTACTGGTCCGGCTCTAGGTTGAGTCAAAGACGAGTTCTCAGGAATCCTCTCTCCATGGAATTTCCCTTAGCTGAACCTCTCTGCCCTACCACCTTCTTTCTGAATATCGAGCTCCACATAAACACAATGAAACCCTAAAACCAATAAATCCCAGCACCAGAGGAAGGTGGAGCTTCTTGATTAATATGTATGTAATTGGTTGCACCTTCTCTCGAGGACCTTTGTCCTTGTGGTGAATGAACTTGTCCACGTTCTTGAGGAAGGACATATTGTAGTTTAATGGCAAAACATTTGCTTTCTGGGCTCGAGGTTTCTTGACCAAAATTAAACTGGATTAAAGATTTTCCAAATTCCACCTATTATCAAACAGATGAATGCTGGAAATGACACGAATGCAGCGTTGTATTGAGAAAACATTGAACATAAAAAGTTTCTTATGATGATGACGAGAATAGGATCAAAATGTCACAAATCATACAGGGAAAATATATAGTTGGATTAATCGATTTATTGATATGCTAAAATCGTTTTAACATGCTGTTATTCTTAGCAGGTAGATTTTTATTTTTGTGTTTTCTAAATATTTAAAAAAATAATTTTTTTTAAATTAATATTTTTTAGTATTTACAAATCATTTTAATAATATATTGATGTAAAAAATAATTTTTTAAAAACTAAAAAATTATTATTTTAATATATTTTCAAATAAAAAACATTTTAAAAAAATAACCATTTTTAGAATATCCTCCACCAATTATAGTGCGGTCTACTGCCAGATAACATCGCTTTTTCAAGCAGCACTTGTGTCCCAATCATGTCTGCAAGCATTACAAGGACTGAAAACATTTAAATTGCAGAAGACAACAATGAGGAAGATGCTTTAAAGTAGTTCTTGAAAATTCTAGATTTTCCAGCTAATTCATACCAACGCTCCTTCATGTGATGTACATCAGCTGCTAGTATCACATGCTAAAACCACCAGGAAAAATATAAATAAAGGGTTGAATAAAAATTTCTAAAACAATTCGAGGTGTAAGCTTTAGGCAACAAAATTGTTATCTGCTGAAAATTAATTGTCTGAAATCCCCAAGAGGGATGCATCTCTGTCACCAGTTCACAACATACATGAATATGCCTTGCTAAATCTGCCCGGAGAGGCAAAAATGGCACTCTACACAGTCAGGAAATGAGAAACAAAGATATGTCAAAATCTCAGCATTATTCCACAACTGTGACCAGAGAGGAAAAGAAATCACTTTATTAGAAGTTTTGCTAGTCTTATTGCTCCCAGAAGAAGGATATTAGCATGGGCAAAATTTTTGGGGAAGCTTGATGATCCATCTGCATGCCATCTATATCCACAAGTGTTCTCTTCGATATTCTCGTACTATGACAGGCACACTTGTGGGTGGAACCTTAAAGCACAACATGATACGAGTCAATGGCAGCTTATAATAACAGATGAAAACAATATTCACTACAGTTAATAAATAAAGTAATGATTGAAAAAGTAAGTGCTTCCTCCCATTTCCTCATTCCCATCAGTCCAAGGTCCAGTGCCCACCAGATAGTTCACCTAGCTTGGAAGTTGGGAAGGTTTCAAGCAGATATTAATCAAGGTGTAAATGCGCATGCATCAATTTCAATTGGACTAATGCTCTGAAGACAACCAAGTGAAACCACCAAGAACTTTCATAATAGCATAAAAATTAGTTCAAAATAAGACAACCTACCATGCCATAATCCGTGATTATCATTGAAACGTAATCTGAAGGTGTTGCATCATAACTGTCCAACATATAAGATCCATGGTCAGGTTCAGAAAAATCAAAATCTTTCATAGACTATTGTTAGCATCAAAAGAACTTTACATCAAATTCAGAAGCTGGAGAATTGCACTATTGTCCGATCCATCAAGGAAGTTGATGTCCTCTCTCCCATGAACCTTTGAAATCACATCTGGATCACCTGCAAGAAATGGACAGGTATTGGAGATATTAAGCATAAAGAAATTACAAGCCAGTCATTAATTGCAAGAGGCACCTCCTAATCCTATAGCTAGAAATGCATACCCAGTTCATTAGAGCATATTGAATCAAGCTGTACCCTTTCATGAAATTTATATGCTTCACAACAAACTAAAACTGGTACATGGAATGAATGAGCAACCATAGCAACACAAGCAGTCCCAACTCTTGAGTAAACTGTTCCGTTGGACAGCACTGACGAAGCACCAAGAAAAACTCGAGTAACTTCATGCATAATATAAGAAATGGCATTTATATGAGTGTATGTACAGTTGATTCCCTTTCCAACCAATCTACGAAGTAATAGTTGCCCTTCAAGCTTTGGACGAGAATCCACTACCACAACACGGAACTGTTTGCCAAGCTCATGAGCATGCAATAGTACCATTTCAACTGCAGAAGACGACCCATATATAAGTAGAACATCGCCATCACTGATCTTTGTAACAGCATGCTTGACTATCACCTTGTCTGCAATTATGATCTTCTCGTTTATGAATCTATCAATGTCTGAATGAAGATTTGTTTTTGCTTCCGATTCAGACAAAGACAAAGGTAACTTGGCAATTCGATTCTTCAGAAACCTGATTGCATTCCCCATGCTGATTGAAAGTGGGCGGCACTCAATAAGAAAAGAAACGTAACTACCTATTTTTGCTGTCAAGTCTCGAGGAAGAGTTTTTTCAGGTGGTGTTGAGTAGTCTTTAATGGCTTCTTGGAATGCTTGAAGCATTGCAATGCAACGAGCATTGCCACCACATATGTCTCCTGACAAATACTGCAATCCAACCTGTCAACAAGAAGAAAAGTTCAACAATTGGACAGCAACACCAGAACACTCAATCACTTATATACTGCAATCAATAAAGGTGGGTAGTGTTTAAGACGTTTAGGGATTTACAATAAGGGAGATTAGGGTTTGAAATTGGGTGCTTAAAAGGTAGAAATGGGGCAGGAATGATGATAGGATTCTGCTGGAAACACATTTTAACCTTGATAGCCTCACTGATTCCTTTTACAGGACTCAAGTAAGAAAAAAAGTGACAGCTTGAATGGACTCGCACTACTAAGAAATTCACACTAGGAAAAAAATTATTCCCAAAATAACTATGTTTAGAAGCTAGTACAATGTTGTAATGTATAGACTCAAGAGATATCCTAATCTAGGAAGAAAAACTAAATACCACAAGGAAAAGTAAAGAGTACTCCTAACTAATTAAGAACGATACCTCCTGATTAATAATTCTAAAATCAAATAAAAATAAAACTACTGATAACCAAAATTTCCACCAAGCCTTATTACTGCAAGATTACAGAAATATCCCTGCTAAAGGTTCATCAGTAACTGCCATATACATGACCATCCAGCTAAAAGTAGCAATCATCAACTAACTTCTACATAGAATCAAATGCAGACTAGATCATGGATAGCAGGTACACAACATTATGTAGACTTGAGCTATATCAAAAAGATTATTCCGGTTCATATAGTTATCTAAGATTGTTAAATTCATTCAATGTTTAATAACCAAAAGATATGTCCACAGAAGGTGCAAACTAACAACTTCAAATGAATACCTTATAGACAGCTGGGTGCATTGGATCAAGCTCAAAGAACTTAGACTCAAGTTCAGGGAGCTGAGTTCCACGTTCATATTGAGGCAAATGCCTGAACAACTCAACTCTATTCCTAGCTTCTGTTTGCTTCACCACAGCACGCCTCTTTGCCTTTTCCACCCGACTCTTGTCATCATATTGCATGCGTGGTTGTGGGACTTCCTTCTTTCTATCCTTTTCTGGTGGCCTATCACCTCCCTTCTTCTCTGAAGCTGCAACTGTAGCATTATCATTCTTCTGTGAAGGAGGTGGCTTCATAGATTTAGTTGACTTCGTATTCACAGAAGCTGCAGCCCCAGAAGCAGCAGCAGGTGTCTTACCACCTTCAGCTAATAACCCACCCATGATAGAAACCGTAATTAAAGACTGGGTTATTATAACAAAGCCTAAAAACAGCTGTGCTAGACAAAAGAAAACTGACGACCTTCAACAGGGCATCCCTTCATTTATTCCATGAGAAATTTGACAACATAAAAACCAAACAAAAAAGGGTGAGAAAAAAGAACTCCATCTGCTCATAACCAAAACAAAAAATTAAGACATCCGAGCACATGAAATAGTAATTAAACATAACTAATTCCAGGCAATATCGATAGAACAAACTTTTAGCACCGGAAAAAAATAAATTGACATGTCAACAGAAAATAATAGAGCTGTATTCACCTTTGGCAGCAGCTTTCGCAGCTCTTTGAGCTTCTTGAAGTGCACGCCTCTCTGCTTTAGTAGTTTTCTCTTTCAATGACTTGGAACGTGTAGATTGATCATTTTGCATTTCCACTGCTACCCCACCACCCTTTTCTGCAATCACGTATAATTTTTAGTCATTTCCTTACGGCCTTGAGTCACCCTAACTAAAAATAAAAAATTTAAGCATTACTTCACAAATCATGCATCACAAAACGACCACACTAAATTGATTTAATTTGAATAATCATATTTAAATAAGAAAATAATAATTCAATATGATAATTAAATTAAAAAGGCAATACCAGAAATGCCAATAGGCAAATTGTTGACAACTGAGACGGTAGTCAATCCACTTGCCGGAACACTACTCGCGGCTGATTTAACCGCCGCAATATCAAACCCTAACCCTCCCGGCAAGCTACTCGAAGCAGCCACAGCACCCCTCCCCATCACCGCCGCCGCCACATCATCGGAGAACGAGGCGGGGGAGGTGGGGGAAACAGAAGGGGGGAAGAGTTCTGCGGAGTCACGGCGGAGAGGGGAGAGGGTGGCGGAGGAGTGGCGAGGAGGAGGGATCATGACGGGAGAGAGAGAGTTGCCGGCGGAAGGAGAGGAGTTGTCGACAACAGGAGGAGGAGAAGTGGGGAAAGAGAAGATTGGGTGGTCGGGTGGACCGGATAGAGAGCGGTCGGGTGGAGCAGTAAAAAACCCGACTTTACGGACTTTCGGGTCGCTTGCGGTTCTTGGAGCTCGCCGAGAGTCCATACTGTTGCAGAGAGAGATCGGGAAATTAGGGATTCATTAGGATTGGGAATTTGGATTTTGAGGTCGCAGAGAGAGAGAGAGGGAAGAGGAGAATTTGGGGATTTTTGCTACAGTGATATTGAAGGTCACTCAAAACGCTGTTGTTTCTTTGCTTTTTTTCTTCTGTTGTTATTATTATTATTATTATTATTATCTTTTCCTTTGTTTTTTCCTTTTTTAATATATTTTATAAGTAATAAGAATTTTCAAAGGCATGGGTTCTTCCACCATTCTCTACACATGTTGATTGAGGATAATGGTTGATCGAAACATTCTTTTTGCTATCAT
>Ga0307515_10016234_pt1 | contig 13647 bp, 13 predicted proteins | sample 17_EM_MG_FD_194513 | JGI IMG/M metagenome (GOLD analysis project Ga0307515, IMG submission 194513) | Populus trichocarpa ectomycorrhiza microbial communities from riparian zone in the Pacific Northwest, United States - 17_EM | ecosystem: Host-associated > Plants > Roots > Unclassified | place... | reverse complement strand
ATTTCATCAGCACACGGAAAAAAAGAGACCCGTTGCTGCGAAACGTAACGGGCACGTGACGAGTCGCGTTTCTCATCGACGGTCCGCCTCGACGCGCTGATCAACATCCTTCACCCAGCCGAGACCACCGGTGACTATGACTGACCGTGCCAAACGCGAAAAGAAAGCCAAACTCGATAAGCTCGCGGAACTCAAGCGTGCACGCGAGGGTGGCGGCAGGTCCTGGGCACAAGAGGAAGTCACAGAACTCTATGATGAGGTGTCCGAGGAACAGTACAAGCGCATCGTCAAGGGCCGTCTTGCCAAGGACGATTTCGTCGTCGATGATGGTGTCGGTGGCTACAACGACAACGGGATGGACGACTGGGACCAACGGAACGAGGTGGCTGACTCTGACGAAGAGGACTACCGATCTACCAAATGTGTGTCCTCCCTTGCCATCCTCTTATCCTCGCTCACCCAGACCGTGTGATCACCCAACCAGCAAAGAAGAAGTCCGTCAAGGACGATAAACCTCGCGGAAAGCCCAAGGCTCCCCCACCAGCAGTCGTACCAGCTTCGATCACTTCATACCGACCAGCCAAGACCGCGGATCAGGAATCGGATTTCATGGACATGTTACTTGGCGACATGAACGCAATAAAACCCGTCCCTTCCAACCCTCTCAGATCCCGCAAACGCAAACCATCACCTCCACCGAAGTACCGATCAAATGACCACCGTTCCTCTTCCCCTGTTGCATACGACGATCCTTACTCCGACGGCTTTCACGACGATGTGGGACCCTCCGGCGACGAGTTTATGAGCCCTAAGAAAAAGCCGAGGACTGATCCAGCGATTAAGCCAGCCCTCGACGGCCTCACAAACCTTGATGTTCACTCCAGTGGCGCCGAAGACGCAGGGATGGACGATTATGACTTTGGCGATAACTCATTGGATGAGTTGGACCCCTCTGCTTTTGACCAGCTGGACGAGCTTGAGCCTGCTGTTTCGAAAGTCAACCCGAAGGTTGAACCAACCGAAATCGACTTGAAGAAACCTCTAAAACCCCTCCCTGTACCCGCCCTCTCAGAAAAGAAGAAACCCGAAAATCTCAATTGGATGTCCTACTATGACTCCCTGAGTGTAGCTAAAGACGAAGCACTTGGGTCAGGGCCCTCTGCTTTCTCTTCTACGACCCAGGACAGAATCTCCGCTCTTGAACCCGACGGCTCCCTCCGATTCTTCTGGCTCGATTATCTCGAGCACGACGGAAAGGTACACTTCATTGGAAAACTGAAGGACAAGAATTCTGGCGTGTGGATCTCGTGTTGCGTCACCGTCGAGAACCTCCAACGTAACCTCTATGTCCTTCCCCGCGAACGGCGCATAGATATCGACGAGGATGGGGACGAGTACGAGACAGACATTGTGCCGCAGATTGCGGACGTCTACCAAGAGTTCGACAAGTTCAGGAAGAGGGCCGGAGTGAAGACATGGAAGGCGAAGTTTGTGAAGAGGAAGTATGCGTTTGGAGAGAAGGACGTGCCACGAGGGGAAACCCAATGGATGAAGGTCGTGTACGGGTTCGATGGTATGTGGTTCGCTCTGGTAATGAGTATATGTCGCTGACAGAGTTCCCCACAGAACCAACGATGGACTCCGAGAGTTCTGGGAAGACTTTCGCTCGTGTTTTCGGAACGAGTACGAGCGCATTTGAGCTCCTTGTCCTAAAGAGAAAGATCATGGGCCCTTGTTGGCTTCAGATTAAGAAGCCGCACGCAGAAAACAAAGGAGTGAGCCCAACCAAACTTCGTTCGCAGGATGTATTTGATCTTTTTTACTCTACAGATTTCGTGGTGCAAGTTCGAGGTGAACGTGTCGGACCCCAAAGACATCAACCCATTCCCCGAGACCGACCCCGATGCGCCAAAGGACATCCCACCGCTAAATGCGATGAGCCTCAGCGTCAGAACGGTCGTGAATCACAAGGAGAATAAGAGGGAGGTGGTGTGTGCAACCGCCCGCATTTGGTCGAACAGTAAGTCTGTCTGTCTCTTCATCACAATGTATTTCTGGCTCCTATTTTACCACCGCCACCCGCGTACTAACCATTGCATCTCTTCATCATACTTCTGATCGCATAATTGGGTGCCTTGGGGTGTCCAGTCCGTATCGATGATTCTACTCCACCGGAATCACTCCCCTGCTCCGTTCACACGTTCGTACGACCGTTGGATCGGTTCCCTCCGAGCTTTGAATCTAGGGCCAAAGCAAGCTCGAAAGGATTCATCTCGCCAGTGAGGAATGAGCAATCTCTACTAAATTGTTTGCTAGGTATGTACAGCTTGCTCCTTCTCGCTTTTTATGGGCGCAGACTGATTATAATGGCCTATCACCGTAATCCAACATTATAACATCCCATACATTGGTCCACCCTCTTGATTTATTGGCTCACACCCCACATCACCGGTTCAAATTTCCCGAAACTTCGTTACTCGTCGACCACGCGTCGTCATGATTACGACCCAACAGTGACGATTCAGAAATCTGATCCAGATGTGATCGTGGGCCACGAGTTCCTAGGTGTCTCACTCGACGTTCTGCTGGGCCGTATGAAAGATCTCAGGGCAGACCATTGGTCTCGCGTTGGAAGATTCAGACGGACCAAGATGAACTTGGGCAGACCAGGGACAAATCTCAAGCTTTTGTATGGACGACTAGTTTGCGATCTCGCCAGTGATGGTGCCAAGGTGAGGGGTTCTAATCACTTTCTTTGGTCGTCGATTATGCTCGTGCGCTTCTTGTATGGGAGACTTTCGGACCTTGACAGGTCGGTCGTGATTGCAGCTGGTGTATTCAAAAAGCATGCGGGTCATCACGCTTCGAACGCCGCATACCTCTGTCATGACCACCGTCTCGTTTATCATTTTCCCACATTGCAGACGCGGCGGGCACGAACGAATGAACGAACAGCTCGATCTGACAAATGCGTCTTCGCCAGGGAATGATTTCCTCGACAACGTGGTCGCTTACGGAGATGTGCAAGACTCACCTGAGCGCTGAGCGGCAAGACATCGACCCGGAAGAAACCGCAGGATATTTCGATGGGAGCGTCAGTTCGCCCGATCGATTGCTCAATTTCGTGAAGCATTGCGAGCTAGATGCTCATTATCAGATGGCGATCGCGTCGAGAGTCCAGATCTTGCCACTTACTAAACAACTGACAAACTTGGCAGGGAATGCATGGTGTGTCTTACTTCTATTTTAAATTTGTGCTTCGGTCTGTCGGGCTCGGGGTTCCTAGATGATCGATTGAATTCTCGATCCGGGATAAGTGAGAAGCGAAGCCGTTATTTCCCACCCATCGGGAATCACACGTCTGTCGTTCGCCCCACGCCTCCATGACATTGTACATTATTTTTCAACACCCAGCTCAACTCGCGCACTCTTTGCGTCGTGTCTAGGAACAAGACTTTGAATGGAGGTCGCGCTGAACGGAACGAGTACATTCTATTGCACGAGTTCCATCGATTGAAGTACATTTGCCCTGACAAGACATGGGGGAAGAAGACCGCGCCGAAGATCAAGGAAGAATTCGAGGACGATGGGGAGGGTGGGGGTGGAAAGGGTAAGGCCAAAGGAGGGAAGGCCAAGCGAGACAAGTACAAGGGTGGTCTTGTCTTTGAACCCAAAAGAGGGTTATGGGACCGATATGTGCTCGTCATGGATTTTAACTCGCTGTATCCGAGTATCATCCAGGAGTGGAATATCGACTTCGCGACGGTATCGTCGATCGAGGACGAGGAAGATTTGGCTGTACGGAATTGCTCAACGAGGCTGATATCATTATGCTGACCTGGCAACCCGTCTTCTAGGGGGAAGGGAAGATCCCAGAACCACCTGCCGACGACGTAGAGCAGGGGGTGCTGCCTCGTCTTATTGCAACCCTCGTCAGTCGACGCCGTCAGGTCAAGTCACTCATGAAGGACAAGACTGCCTCGCAACAGAAATTGCTCCAGGTCCGTTTCGTCCTCATAGTCCTGAGCCCGGAATCTTACGTCGTCTTCGATCGTGTAGTGGGACATTAAGCAAATGGCGCTCAAGCTCACGGCGAACAGCATGTACGGATGTCTCGGTTTCGAGTACTCAAGGTTCTACGCGCGACCTCTGGCTGCCCTCACGACACACAAAGGTCGTGAGATTTTGACGCACACTCGAGAACTTGCGGAGTCTCTCGGACTTGATGTGAGGCTCACGGCCTTACCCCTTTTCGTGGTTCGAAGGTTGACGACTACTTTAGGTCGTGTACGGAGATACGGATTCTATCTTCGTGAACACCAACGCCACTGTGCTCTCCGACGCCTTACGGATCTCGCACGAACTGAAGAAGGCTGTCAACGATCGGTATAAGTTGTTAGAGATCGACCTGGATGGTATTTTCCAGCGGTTACTCCTCCTTCAGAAGAAGAAGTACGCGGCTGTCAAGGTCAATGAAGGTTCGAAGACGACTACCATCGAGATCAAGGGTTTGGACATGAAGCGGCGAGAGTTTTCGGCATTGTCAAAGAATGTTTCCCAGTGCGCATAAATCTCAATTCCGCCGATCAAAGCGGGAGATAAGAGTACTCACTGACCCACGCACCTGACCCTGATAGATACGTGCTTGATCAGATCCTATCTGGAGAGATGACGGAGATCGTGGTGGAAAACATCCACGAGTACCTACGCTCTGTGGGCGAGAATGTCGGGGCTGGGCGGATGAAGCTAGAGGATTTTATTATCTTCAAGGTATGCACATGGTCCTGAGATCCGATCGGAATACATATCAGGTTTTATTGTTGACCTCCGAATTTCTTCGCAGCGGTTGGGAAAGAATCCGGAGGATTATCCAGATGCGAAAAATCAACCCCATGTACAAGTTGCGTTGCGGATGATATCCAAGGGAGGTACAGCCCGTGCTGGAGATGTTGTGCCGTACATCTTCTGTTTGGGATCCGGTGGGGAATCTTCCAAGACCGGTCAAGCCGACAGAGCCAGGCACCCTGACGAAGTCAGGAGGGCTGATAAAGATTGTCAGATAGGTGCGGCACCCGTCCTTTGCATGTGCTTCTTTTGATGCGCTGGTCTCTAATCCCGATCTTGGAAACAGATTGCGATTATTACTTATCCCAGCAGATATTGCCGCCGGTTGAAAGATTATGCGAGAGGATTGAGGGAACTGATCGTTCCCGACTTGCTGAATGCCTCGGTAAGCTGACGGTTTCCATGATGGCGTTATGGTCGTTGACCGGAGTTGTCTTTCTCTCGTCGTGTGCCGCATTATATTGGATAGGGCTGGACCCTGCACGTTTCCGAAGTTACTCAACTGCCGAAGGGGAGGAGTTGAACATCACGACTCTTGATTCTCAGATTCCAGAGAGTGAACGGTACAATGATGCGGACTCACTCAAAATCCAGTGCCGCCACTGCAAAACGGAGACCGACTTTGTTCCAATTCATGACCGTCAGGTTCGTTATAATGCCGCAGATACCGTTCGGGTCTCCTTACTTACCCGTCTCGATCCCCGACGTGACAGAAATCCCTCTTGTTGCCAACAGGACCGACGTGTTCGACTTGTCGCAAGGCTCTCGGAAATGCGAGTATCCAAGTACAACTGGAGAGACAGATCCGAGAACATATATCGAAGTACTACCTTGGGTGGACCGTGTGCGACGATTCTACCTGTGGGAGCAGGACGAGGATGATGAGTGTGTACGGGAAGAGGTGTTTACGACCCGGGTGCACTGGCCGCGTGGCCTTTGAGGTGGGTTCAGTCGCTGCTCACCATATAGGTAGTAGTTGCTCAGAGGAACGTTCCAGTACTCGGATACACAGCTTTACAACCAACTCAGGTATTACGCCTATCTGTTCGACGGGGAAGCGGCGTTGAGGTGTTCGCGAGGTGCAGAGCATGAAGGTTAGTAACTCCGCCCTACTGTAACCCGCTTCAACGCTAACACGAATACAGATCAAGTTGTGGCCCTGACAACCAAACACGCAGAGTTCCTGTCGACTTTGAACCGCACGGTGAAAAGGTTCTTGGATGAGAACGCTAGGCGGTGGGTAGATATGGAAAGTCTGTTTTCATTCATGAAGATCTCGTGAAGAGAGCTGGTTGAGGAGGAGTATGTATTATTATATCTGGATCCCCTTGCAATCTAGGTTTTGGTGGTTATCTTGGACGCAACCCTCTGATGTGCGCGGCTATGTTTGTCCTTGTTTGATTCCGGAGGTATTGGCTTCCGTTTTTGGAAATAAACCATTGCCTCCGTCGTATCCGAACGGTATCTGCCTTCTCGTCCTCCATTGAGTGCTCTTGGTCATTTACCCTTGGAATCATGAAGTACAGTTTCACTGGATGGTCCAGCCTTGCCTCATGTTGGCGAACCAGCAGAATCTTTTGTGTCAGAACGAACAATGGGGACAATGGGAGCCCTCACCTCGTTCAATCCGCTCCATTGTCCGGATGACTATTGTCCGATCTATCCGGTATCCTACAAAATCTCCAATTTGCGGCTCGGGCTCCCCCCTCTCATTCTCTTCCCATACGCGCACATACTAAGTGGCCTGAGGCCAAACGCTTCCGCCCCGGCCCTCCTCTCTCTTGACTCACACTCTTTTTCTGCCTGTGACTCTCCCCATCTCCCCATTCCCACTCTGTCGTGTCGGCGCCGGAAATGTTCAAACTATCCTATATCGTGTGCCCACCCCAACGTGTTCGGCTTCCTGCCAGGCTGGAGCCGGTGTCTTTCAGAACTAGGTGGAGAGCCGAGTGAGTGTATCGTTTCCCGTGGGATCATATCCTTGCTGGTCTATTTCGGTGTCTCACCCACGAAACGTTTTGGTTGGGGTGTAGGAGCATTGTTTCACGATGGCGCAAGCATCTCTCGTTCTTACCCAAGCGGTTCCAATGCCAGGCCAATAGCCCCTCACCCGAACCAGTCTACATCCGAGCTCGGATCTTGAATTACAATCAGGGTATCCAGCTCTACGGTTGAAACTTGGATAATCGTTTTCGAAGATACCTCTTCTTCTTACTACTATTATGAAGCGACGATTCTCACCACCCCACCCGATACCAGGCGGTGAAAGAAAAGTCGAAGAATTTCTTGTGTATGCATAACGAACTGTAATCACGATGTATCATTCCGGTTTATAATGTACAAACTATGTAAAGTAGGATGCAAAAATCATTATCATCGGCCGAATATCTAACCTCCGGAGACGCCACCCGATCGAGGTCGCCCACACACATGGAACGACCATCAACCTCGAAACCAAGAGGCGTCTGCAAGTACTACGAAACCCCTCGAGGGTGTTTCGCTGGAAAGAATTGCAAGTTTCTCCACGGGGAGGATGAGAAACTCACCCCTTACGACAAGAGCAAGACGTGCCGATACTATCGAGCCGGTCCGTCTCGCTCTCTCTCATCGCGCTCCAGCTTGTATCAAGTACCGGAATACTGACGGATCCGATGCATGTAGGATATTGCAAACGCGGGGATGGCTGTTGGTTCTTGCACGTCGATGGATCTGAGGAGCCGAGTCCACCCAACTCCGACGCTGAGTGTATCATCTGCTATGAGAAACCGGTCACTTATGGCCTCATGGGTGCGTCCGGGAGGTCCATCCGTGCAAGTTTTGTCTCTGATAATCAGCTTCCAGACGGGTGTAGTCACGTACTTTGCGTCCAGGTGCGCATAACCCCCGCGAACCCCTTATGTATTCTTGTCGTCCCAATATCTGACCCCCGTCTCCGCCACGCAGTGCATTCGACAATGGCGTCACCCGAACAACAGAACCGACGATGCGGAAACCACCAATGTCTCTTGTCCCTACTGTAGGGTGGCCTCCTACTTTGTGACCCCTTCGAGCCAGTTCTTCCCCAAGGGTCATCCACGACGCGTCGAAATCGTTGCTCAGTATAAGGCCAGTATGGCTAGGGTTCAGTGCAAGTAAGCATTGGCCTCTCATCTTGGATTTATACCAAACACTGATGGTTTTTCGACTGCACTACAGACACTTCCAGGACTCACCGCCTAATCGCCGACATTGCCCGTTCGGCAGAAACTGTTTCTACCAACACCTCAACGCAGACGGGACACCGTATATCTTTCCGGAGAACTCGAACGTGAGTACGATTTTCGTTGTGTATTTTTGACAATGTTCGCTGTGTCTTGCTCACAAAATCACTCCCTTCCCCCTGGTCCCGGATGTGCGTCGATACAGCAGCGTCGGTGGATACGGGTCAGGGATTTGGACGATTTATCTGCGAGTTTGGAGAGGTTGAGAAGATCTATCCCGGAGGTTTTTGGGAATGATGCTCCACAGGCTGAACAGCAGCGACGGCTGGTCGACTTGGTCGGTTTCGTGTTCTCTCATCATCTGCCGAACGGAATCCTGATTTCCGCAACCTCCCTCAGGCGTTGGATGTTGGTAGGACTCTGACCCGGTTCAATTTAAATCAAGCTGAAGTCTTCAACCCTCTTGGGATCTTGCTCGCCCACCACCTGACTCAACTTGACGAAGCGCAACGTGATGCTACGGATGGAACAGAGGACAACGGCGGCGGTGACGATCAACCTCGACCAGAAGTTGCAGACGCGGTCCTCACTACCCCCACTATGTCGATCGCGAGAGAACCATCGGAACCAGAGCCTGCGGACGACGGTGAGCGGGGTGGTGAGGGAAGTGGTGCAGGCGATGGAATCGTTGTGCGAAACCTCCGATCAACAGATCCAACCTCACTCCCACGCGACATCCCCATCGATTCGATTCGAGTGGACTTTACCGCTGGAAATATCCGTTTCACGACTGAAAGCACGGTCAACATCACTCTTCCGGATGAAGGGCCAAGTGGTGCCCCGGATGACCAATCGCCAGCCACCGACACCGTTGCTGAGGATCAAACTGATGTTGGGACGTCGACCCTGCCCGAGAGAGTACGGGAAGGTACAATTACCATACCCATTACGCGCTCAGAGTGACTGACGCGGTTTTGTATCGAGCTGATCCACCGCCGCGAATCGAGGTCTCACAACCCGAGTGTTCTGAAGGATTCGTGGAACCGCCTGGAGAGGCAACCCCCGGGACATCTCCCACACCGATCTACCACGACCCACGCCCCCCTTTCGAGACTGACGGTAGAGGAAGAGTCGTTTGGAGCAATTCGAGTGAGCAGGCTCGACTTCGATCGCGATCTTCACCGCCGGTACGGCTTCAAAAATCCACTAACGACGGGACGGGTATGATGAAGGAGAATGATGGGGCTACTGATCTCGGAATCGAGACTGGGGATCGCGGCGATGCCAATGGTGGTTGACAGGAAACGGGTGTAGAGGGTGCGACGGCCGGAGTTTCATGATACGAGGGTCAGATCTTTGTAGCTCTTCGAATGCGGATGTGCTTGGAAGGTAATCACAAAACTCTATGTAGCATTATAAATATTTTCTCCTGCTTCCAACGGTTCGGTGACAGGTTCTCATGCGTGTAAGGAATCATCATTTCCACCTGTTTCGTAGCTCCAGGTTTGCTCGCGCTTTTTGAGAAAGTATCCAAACGTCGGAGAGCCGTTGTTCTAGACGTACAACGGCCTGTCGTTGGGTAATTCCTGTCTCGTCTCGTTATCTCCTAGCCTGGGCTTACATTGTATCCTCTTTGATAATCGGGGTAGGATAAGGATGGAAAGGTGTCCAAGTCCTTGACCTTCAAACCCGCTTTCAGAGGAACCCCACCAGGATCGGTAAACATCCCACCCTGCCCTGCGAATATCCGACAGTCTGGCCTGGGCTGAAACTGTGGATCTGCTTGCTAGGGCATGGGCGTGTACGTCTTGCCCTGTTGGTTACTGAAAATTTAACCACGTCTCTGTCCGTTATCGAGTCCTTGACCCGCATCGACTTACAATCCGACGCGCTTTGTTACCCGGGTGCTGAAGTGTCGCGTGCAGGGTTCATGGCACGTTCGAAGACATGGGAGATGCGTCAGAACTTTACATGGTCGTCACCTCGGAGGATTCATTGATCGTGTATTACAAGCTCAGCAAGGAGTTTCCGAAGCCGCAATCGCGAAATAAAATGAAGGTGATCTACGCAAAGCAGCGTGTCAACCTGAGAACACCGGACTGCGTGATGACTGCTGTTTCCGCCGGTTATCGTCGAATGGGAATTCCGAGGCTTACACCAGTCCCGACCTCGACCGGGTGAATCTGGAGGCGATCTATCTCTCAGCGCCGCTCTTTAGGTGTGTGCCTGAAGATAGGAGGGAGGAGTGTATTGAAGGGTTTCAGGTGAGGACATGGACTCTGTTGCGAGGCGGGGGGATACCTTCCGCGGGTGACTACGAGCGTTGCCTCGGGCCGTTGGGTATGAGTGGATTCCAGCTGAACAATGGAGACCGATGAGGGTGGTGGAAATACTCGCCCGAAAATTTGAACCGTAAGTCGTTGGCGCGCTGTACGCATATAAAAGACTGATATTCGCAAGTGGTACGGGGGAGATCTTGAGCGGAATGAAGGCTCGTCGGAGCTGACCCAATTGGGCGCCTGCAAGGCAACGTGTTGCGCCCGCGCTGGGCGCTGGCATGGGATTGGATCAAAGCCACGAGGCCAAACCATCCACTATCGCACCACCATCTACCCTGATCTGACACCGATATGGACGGCATACGAACTTCGTTCTCCACAATGAAGAAGAGAATCAAGCACGGACTAACGGGGAGGAAACGCAAACCAGGGGCTGACACGCCTGGGGAGAGAACCGACTCAACAGCTTCGCTTCCTCGATCAGAATCTCATGTTGTAGCGGGCGGCGGTCAAGACCGAGGAGGGGACAGTGCCAATACGCACGGACGGCAAGCCTATTCGCTGGACCGAGGAGGGAGAGAGGTAGACATCGGCGGAGGGGGATCCAGCCAGAGGCATTCTTATCTGCGCTCGGACGTTGAGCCTGCGATGGGAAGTAGACGCAGCGAAGAAGTCGAGCGAGTTAATCCCTCTACATCCACTCCCCAGATGTCGAGCAGCGGGAAATCCTACAGTACGTGAACGCTGTTATTTTGGTTTCTACCTCTGATCATTCCTTCAGATGAGTCCGACAACGCGGGAACCTCTACCATCCCCGATCATGCACCAGACTCTCTTCGCCCTGGCAAGAGTACTGAGCCTAGCGTTGCCGCGGAGGAGAACAAATCGAGCTGGAAGTCTACTGCGTCCGCCACGGCCAAATTGGTCCTCCGTGGGGTGAGAGACTCTGCGGATGCCTTCGGTCCTCTCAAGTCTGTCGCCGGAGGTCTCTGTTATATCCTGGAAAATTGCGAGGTACAGCCCTCCTCCCGCAAATGCTATCCACAACACTTATAGGTTCCCCAGCGTACAACAGCAAATGAGGAGGCGATAGAGTCGTTGGCACCTCGGGTCAAAGCGCTCGCCGAATTACTCTGCAAACCTGTTTCCGAGAGTGATGTCGAGGAGCGACAAAGGAGAGGTAAACTGGAAAGGTAAGCCTGCACTCTCCCTGCGTTGAGATCCGAGCCTAATATATGGGGATTTCCAGGAAGCTGGAAGATACTCATCGAGACCTGACCCCACTGAAAGAACAAGGACCGGTTGAAGGATTCATCAAGAATGTTGTGAATGCAGGTAAACTTGGCAGTCTGGTTGAGGACATTCGCGATGCGATGATGGAGTATCAAGTTTGTGAATCAGGTTATTCATTTTGCCGCGTCTAACGTTTATGCCAGACTTCATTACAGCAAGATACCTACGAAAAGCAAAACGATATCTATGGCAAGAGCCTCCTGCTTATTGTAAGTCTCGCTCCATCGCCTTTCGTTCCCATGGACTAACTGATGCATAGGAATCAGCGGACCTCGCCCTCCTTGATCGGATGTATCACACCTCAGATGCTGGGTACCGCTGTGGGAACAGGCAGGGTTGCCTGAGGGGAACGAGGAAGGACGTCCTCTGGGAGATCGAACAATGGTTAACAGCCGAACGGGACCAGCGGGTGTTCTGGTTGAACGGCCTGGCCGGGACCGGGAAATCAACCATCGCCCAAACGTTCGCTGAAACGAGCTTTGCGGACGGAAGGCTCGGCGCCAGCTTCTTCTGCTCGCGAGACTTCAAGAACCGGAGCAACCTTCAGGCAATCTTCCCAACGCTCGCCTTCCAGCTCGCCTATCAGTATCCGCTGTTTCGAAAGGAGTTGCTCCAGGTCTTGAGGGTTCACCCCGACGCCGAACGGGAGTCCCTCTGTTCGCAGATGGAGAAGCTCATTGTTGGTCCGCTCAAAGTAACCTGTATCCCAACCCTCATCATCATTGATGCCCTCGACGAGTGCAAGGATGATGAACCCGCATCCATTATCCTGTCGATACTCTCCCGCTACGTGAATGAGATCCCCCGCGTCAAGTTCTTCATCACCGGACGGCCTGAAATCCGCATCCGCTCTGGATTTCGCCTGGAGTCCCTTGTCCCAATTACAGAAGTCCTCAAACTCCATGAGGTCAAGCCCGAAGTGGTGGACAGGGACATCCAACTATTCTTTCAAACACAGTTAACCAACATTGTCAAAAACCGAAGTGATTGTGATTTGACAGAAGGTTGGCCCACCTCATCTGATGTTGGGGTTCTGTGCAAGAAGGCAGCTGGATTTTTCATCTACGCCTCAACGGTTGTCAAGTTTGTTGCTTCCAAGAATGATCTCCCCACTGAGAGGCTTGCCCTCATCACCTCTCTTCCACATAGCACCGCTGAGGAAGGAAAGGGAGAGTCTGGACTTGATCAGCTCTACATCAAGGTCCTTGAGCAAGCATTCTCTGATGATCCTGCAGACAACAGCCCACGCTATCTCCGTTTCCGGGCTGTGGTTGGGACAGTCCTGCTTATCTTCAACCCCCTTTCAATCAAGGGACTTTCAGATCTCCTGGGACACCACACATCACATATTCGCAACACCCTCCGCTCCCTCTATTCCCTCCTCCTTGTCCCAGAGAGCACAGAAGACCCAATTCATACCTTCCACAAATCATTTCCTGACTTCCTCACAGACCCAAAGCGGTGCAAAGACAAACGGTTTTTTGTGGAGCCTACAGTTCACCATGCAGAAATTCTACTTTCATGTCTCAACCTGATGAGAGAAAGGTTAAAGAAGAATATCTGCAATCTAGATGACCATGCTGTTCTCAGTGAGGTTGAAGATCTCTCTGCTCAACAGAAGGCCCACATTGGGGATGCTCTGGAGTATGCATGCTGCTTCTGGACAAAGCACCTTCTGGAGGTCCCTAGTAGTAGCTCTTGTGTTGAGGAAGTGCAGAAAGCAATTGATAACTTCTTCACAACACATTTTCTGGATTGGATTGAGGTCCTTGCACTCACAAGGAATCTTGATGTTGGGGTTTATGCTATCAATGATGTTGAGCAATGGTGTAGTTTGGTAAGCGTTGTGCAGACTGTTCACTGAGACCTGTATTCATGTTTGTTCAGGCAGGAGTTATGTGCAAGTGGACAAATGACAGTCAGCGATTTCTGCTAGAACACTTTGATATGATCCACAACTCTCCCTCCCACATCTACCATTCTGCCCTCCCATTTTCTCCTTCCTCATCTTGGCTTCACAAGTGCTACAG
>Ga0307515_10016233_pt1 | contig 13647 bp, 11 predicted proteins | sample 17_EM_MG_FD_194513 | JGI IMG/M metagenome (GOLD analysis project Ga0307515, IMG submission 194513) | Populus trichocarpa ectomycorrhiza microbial communities from riparian zone in the Pacific Northwest, United States - 17_EM | ecosystem: Host-associated > Plants > Roots > Unclassified | place... | reverse complement strand
CGACGACGGGCCCAGAGATCGTGACATGAGTTTTCGCGACGACAGACCGAGAGACAGCGACAGGGACAGAGATCAGGAATACGTCCGACCGGCAGGTGGAGCAAGCGACTACTATGGCCGGCCACGAACAATATATACACCCAGCATGCGCTCAGAATGTCGTGGGCGCGAGAACAACGCACCTTACGGGTATGGTGCCCCAGCCTACCAGGCATCGGTGAGTCCTCTCGCATGACCTTCCCTTTCCCTACTGCAGCACCGCAGTCATCACCACAGCCTCTCCATCCCGCAGAGATCAGCTTGCATAGGTATCAGACTGACGCGAACGGTAGCTCCCGCCGCCGCCTTTTGCCCCACAGGTCCCAGCGCAGCTCCAGTGTCCAAACCCTTACCCGCAAATGCCGCCATCGCTTGAAGACTCTCTCGTAACGGCGCGCCGTCGCCAGTCTCTCCGTACAGTTCCGCGCTCCCCGTCGCACTCTCCTCCGCGCAACTCCCGCAGCTTGTATGCGCCGCGCGCCACGTCGCCGAGACGACGCCGCAGATCAAAGTCTCCGCCGGGCAAGGGGTTCGCTAGTTCAGTTGTGGGCGCGCTGGCAGGTGGTCTGGTCGGGAATGAATTGAATAAGGGGGATACGCTGACGACTGTTGCGGCGGCGGTGATAGGAGCTGTGGGGGCGAGAGAGGCGGAGAAGCAGTGGGATAAGCGGAAAGAGAGGGAGAAGGAGGACAACGAAAGGTGGGAAAGGAGGTGGGAGAGGGAGGGAAGATAGAAAGGGGAGGGGACGCAAGTCTACTGGATGAAAGGGACACACGGGCGTTATATTAATATTTTCTGGGGCTATCATCTGGTATTTCGATGGGATATGGGAAATGGTGATCGGCAGGATGATTTCAGGGCCCAGGTAACGACTATGATTTTACGACGATACCCAAACAAATTGAATTTCACGAATATGCACTTCAAAATTAGAACAAGAGAGTGCTATAATTGCTTTTAATATTATGCAGTGTAACAAAGAGCATGAAGACTGTCGGGCGTTGAGAGTCAAGTTGACTAAAGTGTCTTCAAGCCGCGACCCATAGAGAAATAGTAGGTGAGCTTAAGTGTGGGTAATGTACTCATCAAAGCATCCTGAGAGCCCTTGGTATAGAAATTAGGAGAAAGACTCAAAATCCCTCTAGAGACGTATTCATGCTGATGAAGTCTGCCAAGTGAGTTGAGAAACGAGCGTTGCCGAAAGTTCGGAAGTAAATCGATTAAGCCACTGTGGAATTAAGCATATCAAATGGATCTGATTTCCGAACGGCGGGGGGACTTTTCTCCACCAAGCCCATCAAAGCTCATGTGGCCAACGCCACCCCCGCGAGAAAATCCCAGTCCGATTTGGGTTCCCAGTGCCCAAGATCTTGTTGTCCCAGACAATCTCATCATCCTCAAAGCGCACAATACTTCTTAATGTTGAGTCTGGTGAGAACGCGTCCTTGAACCACATTTCCTCCTTGATTGGAAGTCTTTCTACCTATAAAGGGGCACCGTTCCGAGAAAAGCCGAAAGTGACATAGAAATCGCTGATTTCGAACAAATGGGTTATCCTCTTATGGTATGGGAAACCTAATGCTTGGGCAGATGTGCTGAGGTAGCAGTCACCGAAAAACATCTCGTCTGTTGACAGGAGTGGTGGCTGTGTTGGCCAAATTTGCTAAGTCCCATCACGAAGCCAGAATTCTTTGAAATATAGGGGTGATATAAAATCTGCCTCACCTTCCTGGACCTGAACATTCCAAGCAATGTGAGCAGGATTACCAGATGCCATACTCTGTTGTCGGCGCAACGGAACCGGGTAGAACGATCGTGGCTGATTAAGGATTGCAATGATCTCCAATAGGGTGGGTTGTTGAGTGGATCACCGGGATTGTGTATTTGTACATCAATCTGACGGCTACAAGTCATACGCACAAATTTGAATACGTAGAACGCTGAATGCCCATCCACTGCAGTTCTTAGGCAGGCCACGAAGGTCTCGTGGCACATCGGTACGGGATTAAGAACAAGTCCTGGGATATAAAGCTACAGATTCAGCTATTGCCACTGAAGAACACTTGATCCAGTCTTCGCTCGCGATCCCAAATGACCCCATTATCCGAATCTTTAATTTGCACGATTCGATGTTGGGGAATGAACTGAAAGTATGGGTCGTTAGCTTTACAGCATAATAAGCGGGAAAAGTTTAAATTACCTCTTCGTCTGTGATCTCATCTTTCCACTCCTCAACTGATATCTCCTTGTTCCCTTCGAACCGGTCTTTGTAGACGATAATGAAATCATTGACATCGTACGTCGAATCCCATCTTAGACGACTCAGGACATCTTTGGCTGTACGAAGTTTTCTTCTAGGCTTTGCAGGCTCAGGAGGCTCTAGAGCCGGACTCACTGTCAAATCCTCAATATCGATATCCTCACTGCTCGAAGCCTCCTGATTGGGATCCTCAGACGTCCCCTGAAGACGGCTTTCGTCACTAGGAATGGGAGATGCGCTTTCGGAGGGCTGTGGATTTGATTCGCACTGATCGGAGTGAGTCTGTCTCGGGTTGGTAGCATCGGAGTTACGATTGGACGCGATGTTCGATTGAGCATCATATCTGGGTTCGGGCAGCGTTAGCGAGGGATTTGGCGAACCATTCTGATCCAATTCAACCGTGGTCTGTTGGTAGGATTTCTTGGGTATAGGGGGATTGAGTTGAGCTGTATATTGACGTGCTTCCTTCTGCAAAGCAACGTCTTGCGGTGAGACAGATTCCGCCATGGCTGATTAAGTCTGTGCTTTTTGATGATGAGATGAGATGATGAACGGAAGGAAAGATATATAAAATTTTGTTGATGATGGAAAAGTTGAAATACTTGACGTGGTGCTGGATGCTATTATATACATTAACGCAGGGAGAACATAGTTTTGTAGCCTAGACAGTTCCATTCCAGGAAGGATTGAGTCACTCATTGTCTAGCAAGTAATAAGCCACAGCCGATGTGACTCCGCGCTCGGTCATATTTTAGATGAGTCTTCAGAGGTCATCTCTTTGAGTTGTGTAGGTCTAAGGAGCGAGGCTAGTTGCTTGCCTGCGCTACTGTATATACACAACATGCCGAATTTTGGCGAGTCGCTTCTACGGTGTATAAGGTGAAGCACGTGAGATAGGCCAATTGGGCATTGTGCCTGGAGGAACTCCTGAGATCAGAGTCGGAGATGAGAGTACTGAAACCTCTCCGTAGTGTGGCTGAGTCACGCAGAGGCTGACGTCGTGGCTTGACACTTTTTGCACCTGCAGGGATATAAAAGTAGCGGGCACATTGGCTGCATTACACCGGTCCAATGGCAGGCGACGCGGACTTGAGGCAGAGAGAACCCCTGAATGGCACGCGGAAGGGGCTTTGTTGCGGGCTTGTTACGGGCTTGTTGCGGGCTTGTTGCGGGCTTATTGTGGGCTTGTGCACGGAGGGTTCCTGCCTTCTCGAAGCTTTTGCCGAGCCTTAAGGCCCCTCGCCCGTTTGAAAGTCCCGTCGCTCAGCAGCCCAAACAGCCCCACGCCGCTGCCGCAATCAGGGAGAAGACACCAAAGACTAACAGCCCGACACTGTCTAGATGCTACGTCCTACCTACTAGTCCACAGACGACCGACGCTCGATCAAACCACCTGCACCGCACTGTAGTGCACTGCATTGCATCGCACCAAACGTTGCCTTGCCTTGCCCTGCCCTGCGCTTCTCCCGTCATCGTCATCGTCACCGTTTCCGCGCCTCTGCATGAAATCATCCCACGGCCCGGCCCTAACCACCCTCAAGTTCTTGCCCTCCGTAGTGCGTGCTTCAGCCGTCATCGCAATCCCGCCTACTTCAGCTCATCAGCTCGAATCATCCGTTCTGGCAATGATCACTGCCGCTTACAGTAGACTCCTGCAGCATACCACGTTCCCTCTAGCCAAATCATCTCCCATTCCTTCTGGAGCGCGGCGACACCATGTTATCTAGCTGAAAGTCTCATCGTGGCATTCGGATTACTCTATTCTTAGTGGAGGATCACCAAGTTTTTCCTATCCGCTCTTGCCCTTCAACGAGTCTGGTAATACTCTGCGCCTGTCTACTCTGAACTCCGCCTCGTAATCTACATCGTTCCAATCTCTCCAAGGGCACTGCTCAGAATGCGCCGCTTCAGCCGGACTGGTGGCAGTCCGACCGCTCATGTTTATAAGACGAATGGCGGGCCGATACCAGACCCATTGTTTTTGATCCGAGCATTCGATTCCGAAACGAACCCTACGCGACCAATACGTCCGTCGCCATTAACCGCATCAACTATTCAAGGACTACCATTAGACTTGCTCGACCGCCTACGCTCGTTCCCGCTCTTTCTCTCCGCCCCAGACTCCTTCCTAGCCGCGATAGGCGCCCATCTTCGACCTCAGCTATACTCCCCACATGATTATATCCTCACCGAAGGCGACGATGCGAAGGCCATGTACTGGCTGGTGCGTGGGGCTGTGCGGGTTACATCGAGAGATGGTGAGAGCACGTATGCCGAGCTGAAGCCAGGAGCATTCTTTGGCGAGATTGGCATCCTGATGGACATACCACGGACAGCTACAATCATCGCCAATATGAGATCTTTGGTAGTACGGCTGAATAAGGAGGACTTGAAGAAGGAGCTGCCAAACTTCCCGGAAGTTGAGAGAGCTATAATGGAAGAGGCAAAGGAGCGTCTTTCCATATTAGAACGGAAAAAGAAGGAGATCGGAAGCGCTACGTCGAAAGACTTAGCCAAATCCTTCTATCGCAATGGTAAACGCCCTCGTGACCGAATGGACGGCGACGTCGAGATGGGTGACTCCGGCATTCTGAGAGACGGAGAGGTCATCAGTGCGAATAAGAAAAGGAAGTCTCCCAGCCCAGGTCTCGCCGAAGCAGCAGCTTTGAGTGCGCTCGGTAGTGGAAGTCTAAACGTGAGACTTTTGTTGAAGGAATTACCGCTTTTCTCAAGTTTGCCACAAGATATATTGCATTTCATTGGGTTAAATGCTCAGCCGCGAACCTTTCCTCCATTCACCGATATCATTCAGCAAGGCTCTCAAGGACAAGATGTCTATTTCATCGTTAGAGGGGAGGTCGAAGTCGTGAACGAGAGACCCGCAGAGGAGAATGTTGATTTTGGAACACATTCTCGTCGAAAGAGGTCAACTGGAGATCACTCTGGGAAATATCCAGATGAGATCATTCACCAAGTAAAGGCCAGGTTGAGGCCAGGGCAATATTTCGGCGAGGTGACGAGCTTATCCCTTGCTCCCCGACGTACAGCTACTGTTCGATCCATTTCCTCAGTAGAGTGTTTGATGATTAGTGGCGACGTGCTCAATGAGTTGTGGCAGAAATGCTCTCCAAACCTTCGCCGCCAAGTTGAAGACGTTGCAAAACAGAGATTGGAAGCCGCGCGCGACGACGATATATCAATGTTTGATGTAGGAGACAACACACCCGCCATCGATGAGCTTGCTATAGCAGACATCAGTCCACGTATAACGCGAAAGAAAAGCGTCCCTACCGTAACCTTCTCCGAGAGTACAATGGAAAGTCCACTCTCAAGTAGAAGAGAAGAAAAGCCGGTAATTGAGCCATATGACCCCGATCCATTTCTCAATGTCGACTTAGACAACATGCGATCTAGATCTCGCAGAGGGTCTCTCGCACCACCTCCACCAGACACATCTCAAAATAATGCAAGCGACTCTCAACAGAATGGGCAAGTCATATCACCATCTCCATTACAGCCCAAACATTCATCAACACCACCTGAATCTCAGGTGTCATACAAACGCCCCAGAATCATACGTAGGCCAAGTCGATTTGGCAAAGGCGTCTTACCAGACACGATTCTCACATCAATTTTCCAATACCTTGACGTTCTCGAACTCATGCAGACACGGCTTGTGTCAATGCACTGGTTAAAAGTCATCACAACTTCTACAGATATCCTTCATACCCTTGATCTTACGAAATACAACCGCAAAGTCACCGATACCATCTTATCTGAAATACTCTGCCCCTTTGTAGGCAACCGTCCACGAATCATCGACATTAGCAACTGTTTCCATGTAACAGACGAAGGCTTCATTGCCCTCGCCTCCACCTGTGGCACCAATGTTAAGATCTGGCGTATGAAAAGCGTGTGGGATATTACCGGCCAAGCCGTCCTGGAAATGGTAAACAGAGCAAAAGGACTAGAAGAAGTAGATCTCAGCAACTGCCGCAAAGTCGGCGATAATTTGCTAGCTCGAGTAGTTGGGTGGGTCGTGCCAGATGTACCACCCGCCGTAGCCGCACAGCAAGCGCAGCAAGCACAGCAGCAAGCAAATGGTCGGCATCGCTTTGGGCAAAAGTACCCCGCGCAGAATCAGAATCCACCTCCTCAGATTCCTCCAGGAACAGTGGTCGGCTGTCCTAAGTTAAAACGTCTGACATTGTCTTACTGTAAACACATCACTGATAGGTCAATGGCACATATCGCTGTCCACGCTGCTTCACGCCTCGAGCAGATTGACCTCACGCGTTGCACCACAATTTCAGACGACGGGTTTCGGCACTGGAGCGTTTATGCCTTCCCACGCCTCACAAAGTTGTGCTTGGCTGATTGCACTTACCTGACTGATCATGCTATAGTGTGTCTAACGAATGCGGCGAAGGGGCTTAAAGAGCTGGATTTGGTAAGCTTGACGTTTCCCTTTACTTCCTTAATGCATTTGTTTACTTCAGTTTGAGCTACAAAGGAGGTCATGCCATAAACCTTAACGATTTATGATAGTATTGATGCTAATGCGACATCAGTCCTTTTGCTGTGCTCTTTCGGACACCGCGACCGAAGTCCTCGCCCTCGGCCTCCCCTGTCTCACCGCACTTAACCTGGCGTTCTGCGGCTCTGCGGTATCAGACTCATCTCTCCGCTGTATTTCCCTGCACCTCCTTGAGCTCAAACAGCTCTCCGTCCGCGGCTGTGTGCGTGTTACTGGCACTGGGGTCGAGGCGGTCGTTGAGGGTTGTAGGGATCTTGAACTGTTTGACGTGAGTCAGTGTAAGAATTTAGGACGGTGGTTAGACGGAGGTGGGGTCGCAGGAGTAAGAGGGAGGGGCAGAGGGGTAGTTTTTGAGACGGTTGCGGATGGGAGGTGGAGAACAGGGAAGTAAAGGGATAGGTGGCTTTGATCGAGAAGATCATTGTGTAAGAGGTGGAGATGACCAGGGATGGCGTTTTAGGAATCTTGACAGAGGTTGCATTGGTTTTGGAGTTGTGGGATCTGGGAATATCTGGACGTGACGAGGATGATTTCAATGTTGATTTGTCTGATGATACCATGTGTGGAACTTTTACAATTATGATGGGATTTGTTATGATATCTAGAACATTTACAACCGTTTGTAGCTCAGTTACTCCATATAGAGCAGCGGAAGCTAGTGTTATTTGAAAGATTTGAGGTGCATTAGCGACATTCTCCTGTATGTTAGGGCTTGCTGAGGCTGAGATGGGCCGCTGTTAAGCAACTTTTTGATGGGATTGGGCCGTCTGGCTAATTTATAGCCGGGCTCAATAGTAGGCTTTACCGCCGGGGAATAGCCGTGCTTACGGTATGATCGTTTTCCAGCACTCTGACGCCAGTTCAAAACACCCGATCACAACTTCCTGTATTCCTGTTGCAGCCCTCAATTCTTGCCACATTCATCTTCACCAAGCACCACGAAACCGGATGCTTGAGCCATTTGTGCTATCTCTACCCAACTTTCTCTTCAAATCACCTTCTTCTTGCCATACTCTCTGACAACACCATCCAATAACTCCCTCATCTGTTTACATCCTTCTACTCCTACCGCCAGCATTCCTTCTAACCGGTCCACTTTTATTCTCGTTTCCATAATTAGCACGCTGACCTTTTCACTTGCTCCAACTGTACCAACTGTTAAGAACGGCAACTCTTGCTCTTCTAGCCCATTTAAGTCTAACAGTGGGTCAGCGGACCCTTCATCACTCGAAGTGGCTGGAGACGACGCAGCAGTACATGCGACTAAGTAGTCTGTCATTGGTACGCCAGCATCTATGAGGGCCAGAGTGGCGGCATTTATGCATGCGGCCAAGAGTGAACCGTCTTGCGAGAGGATGTGTAAGGAGATGGAGATGGTCGAATGGGGGTAGATATGAGTTAATAGGAGGGAGGAGAAAGACGTAGTCAGGGTGTGCGCCATTTCGGCCGTTCTTCTGCATAGTCAATTGAATTAGCACAGTCCTCTTTGCGATTTAATCGGAACGTCATTCAGTGATGCTAATAATGGATACTGCAAATGCGCTTTAAAACGTACTTGTCCGCTCTACCCCTCCTCTTCCTCTCCACGCCGCTGAACCCTGCAAATCCAATCTCAACATCAACCTTCGCCTCGTTGCCCGCGCCCGCGCCTCCCCTGTTAGGCCCTCGTCCTTCTGAGGGACCGGCGACTGTGCAGATCACTTTGGTATTGCCCATTTCTAGATAGCTCGACCCATCTGCGGCAGCTTGAGTAGATATTTGCGCATGCACGCGGCGCAGTTCGTTCCACCGCCGGCCATCGAGACGTAAGAGAGCTAAGGCGTAGGTGCTGGTATCAAGCGGCATGTCGGTGAGAGCTTCTTAGGCCTAGCAATTGCGATTAGAGCGCTTAGTAAAACTAGAAGAGAGTAAGAGGGAAAGTACACCTGAGTAAAAGACGCAGATCTTCGGGCAGTAACGAGGGGATAGATCGTTGCGGACGAAGCAGTGCAAGAAGGCAGTGTTCATAGGGCTGGAAAGAAAACGTTGGTTGACGGGAGATCGTCATTCTGGCGGCTTGGCGTTGTTCACCCCGCCTTGTGACTTCGCGCCTCCAGGCTGAACGCGTCGCGAAAGCTATGTCGTCATTGGGAAATCGAAAACGCCAGCTCTCTTAAACTCTCTGACTTTCGTTCGACCTTCATTCTTCCATTGCAGAGCCGGACCTAATGTCTACTCTCACCGTTCGACTGTCCCAATTAACTAACGAGGTGCCGAAGAGGAAAGCAAGAAAATTATCACTAGAGGAGAGGGTCAATAGGATGGAGGGGGAGGAGGAGAGCAGTAGCGATTTGGATATCACGAAGGTGGTTAGGAAAGAACTGGATCTCTCTCAGTACATAGATGGTGAGTGGCGGAGCTTGTCAAGCACCTAATCTTCATTTAATGGTTTCCATCTTGACATTTAAAAAACTTTCCATGGCAATTTTCATATATCCTCGAATCCCTATTGGGCAAAAGTTTCACCAATATCTAGTTTTTGGAGCTAATTTAGCTGTCTATATGTTCTAGAGGTCACTCATAATGTTTCCGAAATCGAATCAGACACTGTTGATCACCACGAAGATCACCACACGCGAGACAAATCACGGTCTACTGAAGTTCAGATGAGCGATACGCACCACGAGAGATGGAAGCTAGGGTTAAACAATGAAGATAGAGAGAAAAAGCCACGACACAATCGCCCTCAAATTCGTAATGTACATAGCGAAGGCGAAAAGGTGGACTGGTCCGATGACGAAGACCGTGAGGCCGCCTATAACCAGTTCAAGAATCGCAAGTCGCTCAAGAGGAAACGCATAGCTGCTGAAAGTCGAAAAGCAAGAGCAGTTGCGACGAGCCGCGCATCGGCGAAGTCGAGTATCGTGGGAAGGGAGCCAAAGCGGCAACAAATTGTGCCAAAGGAGAGCAGGAAACCATCTTTAAAGAGACAAAACGGCTCTTCTGACGAGGATGAGCTGATGGATGAGAATTTACCGGACTATATCAAGGATCGCAAAACAAAGTTTGAGCGGGCACGAGAGAAGCTGGGGGAAGCAGGGCTAAAATTGGCACCGTGCTATAATGATATCTACTTCTCAGACGACGAACAACTGGAGCACCTCAAAGAAAAGCCCGTGATGAGAGAAATAAAGCCACAGAGACCGTATAAGGATATTATTATGCCTTGTTCGGCTGGTATCATACCAGCTCCACTTGCACAATGGCTTCGAGACTATCAGGTTAAGGGCGTTGAGTTTCTTCATGAGCTATTCGTTTGGCAAAGAGGTGGTATCCTTGGCGATGATATGGGTCTTGGAAAGACAATTCAAGTAATCGGCTTTCTCACTGCGGCGTTCGGGAAGACAGGTGATGAACGTGACGCCAAAAGAATGCGAAAGGTACGAAGGACGCATGAGGGCAGTTGGTATCCTAAAGTCTTAATCATTTGTCCAGGGGGCTTAATGGTGAATTGGAAGGAGGAATTGGATAAATGGGGCTGGTGGCAAGTATACGTTTACCACGGATCTCCTGCTGAAAAGGATGCCGCCTTACAAGCTGCGAGAAGCGGTCGGCTCGAAATCATGATCTCGACTTATACAACATATCGGATAAATCAAAGTGCTATCAACACGGTCGACTGGGACTGCGTTATTGCAGACGAATGCCACGTGATTAAGAGCCGGAGTTCAGAGGTCACGCAAGCAATGAATGAAATCAATGCTCTTTGCCGAATTGGCCTTACTGGGACTGCTATTCAGAATAAGTACGAAGAGTTATGGACCCTCTTAAACTGGACGAACCCTGGCCGATTCGGTTCTCTGTCAACGTGGAAAAACTGCATCAGCAATCCACTGAAAGTTGGCCAAGCGCACGACGCTACCAATGAACAACTTTCCAATGCAAGAAAAACCGCAGAGTCACTCGTTAAACACCTTCTTCCTCAATTTTTTCTTCGTCGTATGAAAACGCTTATTGCGGACCAACTTCCAAAGAAAAGTGACCGGGTTGTTTTCTGTCCGCTCACTATAGCTCAGGCGGATGCCTATCAAAACTTTATTGATAGTGACAAGATTGATTACATCCGGTGCTCCTCCGATCCTTGCCCGTGCGACTCTGGGAAGAAGCGTGGCTGGTGCTGTAATACCGATATCCCTGGCTACGATAAATGGCAAAACTACGTATTTCCATGTATTGTCACACTCCAGAAACTATCCAACCATCTGGCGCTTTTGATCCCTGATAGCAATCAGTCCCAGGAAAGGCAGGGCAAAGACCTTGAAAATCTGCAAATTGCGGTACCCAACGAATGGAAAGATCTCTATCGCAATAAAGATAACATTATGAACTACGCTAACACTTCCTTCTGCGGTAAATGGAAGATCCTTCGCCGTCTTCTTCAGTTCTGGTACTCCAACGGCGACAAAGTTCTCGTATTTTCTCATTCTGTACGCCTGTTGAAGATGCTAAAGGCACTTTTCGACACAAAAGAATCATACAACGTATCGTATCTTGACGGCAACATGTCCTACAGCGATCGTGCTCAGACGGTTACCGCTTTCAATACCGATCCCAATCAATTTGTCTTTTTGATCAGTACAAGAGCAGGAGGGGTGGGCTTAAATATTACTTCCGCGAACAAAGTCGTCGTGGTCGATCCGAACTGGAATCCCGCATACGATCTTCAAGCGCAAGATCGTGCCTATCGCATTGGCCAGACACGTGATGTAGAAGTCTTCCGGCTCATCTCTGCTGGTACAATTGAAGAAATTGTGTATGCGAGGCAGATATACAAGCAGCAGCAAGCTAATATTGGGTATACTGCGAGCTTGGAGCGAAGGTACTTCCGCGGCGTCATGGACGAGAAAGGAAAGAAGGGCGAGATTTTCGGGCTGAAAAATCTTTTTGGATTTGAAGGCGAAGGAGTCGTTTTGAGGGATATTGTCAACAAGACGAACGTGGCAGAGGTCAAGGCTGGCGTCAAGGTTGTCGGCATTGAGGTTGATGAGGCCGCCGCTGAAGAAGACGATGACGATTTCAGGGGAGACAATGATGATGGAAATGCTGCTATGAGCCAGATCAAGGAGATGACGAGAATGATTACGGATCCCAGTGACGGGAACGATGGACGAGGGAGTCGGAGGAAACCAAGGAGATCAGATGCCATTAGCGCCATCTTAGCCGGCGCAGGTGTTCAGTATACTCATGAGAACTCTGAGGTTATCGGGTCGAGCAAGATCGAAGCTAAATTAACGCGAGCGGCCCATGAACGCCACAATGATATCGAGCTGGCAAGGAAGAAGGTCTTTGCTCCAACACAGAGTCAGGTGGCGGATGGGGCTGAAATAGAAGGAAGCGAATCGGATGGTTCAGGTGATGAAAGAAAGATTAAGTATCGGTACCAACCTCCCGGAGCGATCAGAAAGAGGCAATTTTGCACAATGGCGGAGACGTTTGGTTTCCAGGATGTAACCGAGTTCGCACTCGTAGTGGAGGGATGGACTCAAAAGCAACGTCGAAACTGCTTGGAGAAGTTCTATGAGATGCGAAGAGAAAAGCTTTTCGGAGAATCTGAAAAGGGATAAAAGCAAATTTTCGTTCTTTTCGCTTAAAAGCCCGAGGCTTTCCACCTGTCGATAGAGAATACACAACATTGAGGAGTGAATGGACCTAAAGTTCATGGGCCATCCTCCACAGCTGGTAATGAACTTATGTACTTCTCCATTGGCTGAGATTCCAGCTTTGAGGCAGCCCTGAAACTCACTTATAAATTGTATCAACAAAGGTTTCGGCCTGGCAGAGTAAGGTGTTTATCAGGGCTCAGCACTTGAGATATGAACCTATCGGAGCCAAAGTCCTGCTAGGTTCACGAAGCTTGCAGTAGAGTTTCATGAGGTAATCGGGTATTTGAAGTCGGGAATCTTGTAAATTTAGCATCTTGAAAAAAGACAACGTGCGCTTAGTGTGAGTGGAGTGTTTAATCCTCTTTCCCGGGGACTCTCAAAGTCCGCTCCTCTAGAGCCCTGCTATATCATCTCAACCTCTGATATGCTGTAACGTGACTCCTATTCTCGTAGGTATCACTATCTAACCGACAGCCTACTCAGGTTCCATTAGATTTCGATTCCTCTTGTGGTGATGGTGATATCTTAGCCCATATGACCTTGGCCCAGAATATCGATTCGATTGTACCAATTACCGACAGGCTTGCGATCACAGCGATTTTGATTGTGCGACTTGCGCCTAAATCTTTGAAGCTGACGGTAGGATAGGACGGGTTTCCCGACGCTTGCGTGCTCGAAGCTGGCTTGTGAGGTGACACTTTCTGAGTCTTGCTGTCTGTACTAGAGCTGAAGGTAGCCCTTCGGAAGGAGAAGATGAATTGCGGGCCTAGTGGTAGTACAGCGTTGCGGTGGTTAGGAGCAGATCTCCATACAATCTCGCGCTTTGACATTGTTGTTTCTGGGAGTGCAATGCGATGTTCAGTTGTTTAAAGAGAATTGGGCGAGTTAGATGCAGCTGGTTTTATGGTAGCGCAGCAGTGGGAATATGAGGTGTTAGTGGAAGCGGAAGGGTAGTGGTGGTGAGATTGAGCATTGTCCTCATGACAAACAGCGTCAGGAATACGAGACTAGTTACGAAAAGCAGGGATAATTAGTAGCACACCAAATAGTCGGAGCAAAGTAGTAACACGGTATGTATACATATATACAGCGTGTCGGGATGGCGCTTTGTAACTGCTAGTGACAAAATAGGAATGTGAGGTCATTGCTTGTTCGGGTTCCCTCAGAG
>Ga0307515_10016232_pt1 | contig 13648 bp, 11 predicted proteins | sample 17_EM_MG_FD_194513 | JGI IMG/M metagenome (GOLD analysis project Ga0307515, IMG submission 194513) | Populus trichocarpa ectomycorrhiza microbial communities from riparian zone in the Pacific Northwest, United States - 17_EM | ecosystem: Host-associated > Plants > Roots > Unclassified | place... | reverse complement strand
GCCGAAGTCGGTGAGCACGCAGCGGCCGTCGGTGCAGATCAGCACGTTGGCCGGCTTCACGTCGCGGTGCAGCACGCCGTGCGCGTGGGCCACCTCGAGCGCGCCCAGCAGCGCGATGCCGATCTTCGCCACCACTCGGGGCGCGACCGGGCCGTCCTCGATCACCATGTCGGCGAGGCTGCGCGCCTCCAGCAACTCCATGACGATCCACGGCCGGCCGTTCTCGTGTACGACGTCGTAGACCTGCACGACCGCCGGGTGCTGCAGGGCCGCCGCGGCGCGCGCCTCGCGCATGGTCCGCTCGTACATCGAGTCGCGGTCGCTCGGCGCCAGGCCGGGCGGGAGGATGACCTCCTTGATGGCTACGTCGCGGCGCAGCAGCGTGTCCGCCGCGCGCCAGACCGTGCCCATGCCGCCGTGGCCCACCGCGGCACGAAGCGTGTACCGCCCGCCGATGAGCGTGCCCGGGGCTGCGCGTCCGCTGGTCGGAGCAGAGTTGCCACCGCTCCACGTCGGAATCTGAGTCACGTGAGATGCCACCGAAGGGGGTGTAGGGGGCTGTCGGCCAACCCCGCTATCTTGCCGGTTCCCACCCCATTTCGGAAAGTCGCAGCGGGAGTGTTCTGCGGAACTCGACCGTGGGTAGCCGGATCGTCGCGTACGGTGGAGCTTTTGGGGACGCAGAGTGGAAAATCCCTCACGCTCCCGCGCATTAACGAGCCTTAGGATCGCCCTGTGAATGCAGAATCCGGGTTCGAGATCAAGCCGGTGTACGACAGCGCCGACCTGCCGCCGAACGTCGACCAGAAATTGGGCGAACCCGGTGCATATCCCTACACTCGGGGCGTCTACCCGACGATGTACACGAAACGCCCGTGGACCATGCGCCAGTACGCGGGCTTCGGCACCGCGGTCGAGTCCAACGCCCGCTACCACCAGCTGCTGGCCGCCGGGACGATGGGCCTGTCCGTCGCGTTCGACCTGCCCACCCAGATGGGCTACGACTCCGACGACCCGATCGCGCACGGCGAGGTCGGCAAGGTCGGCGTCGCCATCGACTCGCTCGACGACATGCGGCAACTCTTCGCCGGGATCCCGCTGGACAAGGTGTCCACGTCGATGACGATCAACGCGCCCGGCTCGCTGCTGCTCCTGCTCTACCAACTGGTCGCCGAGGAGCAGGGGGTGGCCGGCTCCGCGCTGACCGGCACGATTCAGAACGACATCCTGAAGGAGTACATCGCCCGCGGCACGTACATCTTCCCGCCCAAGCCGTCGCTGCGGCTGGTCGCGGACACGTTCGCGTACTGCCGCGCCGAGGTGCCGAAGTGGAACACCATCTCCATCTCCGGCTATCACATGGCCGAGGCCGGCGCGACGCCCGCGCAGGAGATCGCGTTCACCCTGGCCAACGGCATCGAGTACGTGCGCGCGGCGATCGCCGCCGGGCTCGCCGTGGACGACTTCGCGCCCCGGCTCTCGTTCTTCTTCGTGGCCCGCACCACGCTGCTGGAGGAGATCGCGAAGTTCCGCGCGGCCCGGCGGATGTGGGCCCGGATCATGCGCGAGGACTTCGGCGCGAAGGATCCGAAGTCACAGATGCTGCGTTTCCACACCCAGACCGCCGGCGTGCAGCTCACCGCCCAGCAGCCCGAGGTCAACCTGGTCCGGGTCGCGGTGCAGGCGCTCGGCGCGATCGCCGGCGGCACCCAGTCGCTGCACACCAACGCGTACGACGAGGCCATCGCGCTGCCCACGCAGAAGTCGGCCCGGCTCGCGCTGCGCACCCAGCAGGTGCTCGCGTACGAGAGCGGGCTGGTCGACACGGTGGACCCGTTCGCCGGGTCGTACGTCATCGAGGCCATGACCGACGAGGTGGAGGCCGCGGCGACCGCGCTGATCGAGCGGGTCTTCAGCTTCGGGTCGTCCGTCGACGCCATCGAGCAGGGCTTCCAGAAGCAGGAGATCGAGTCCTCGGCGTACCGGATCTCGCAGCAGATCGACAGCGGTGAGCGGGTCGTGGTCGGGGTCAATCGCTTCGGCATCGGCGAGGAGGAGGAGTACGAGCCGCTGCGCGTCGACCCGGCGATCGAGGCCGACCAGGCGGCCCGGCTGGCCAAGCTGCGCGCCTCGCGGGACGCCGGCGCCGTCGACGCCGCGCTGGCCGACCTGGAGAAGGCAGCCCAGGGCACGGAGAATGTGCTACCGCCGATGCGCGAGGCCTTGCGTCTGCGTGCCACCGTGGGCGAGGTCTGCCACACGTTGCGTGGCGTCTGGGGTGTGTACCACCCGGTGGAACACTTCTAGCCAATGTCGGGGTAGGTCGCGTCACTCCGTGATCCGTCACCCGTTGTAGGAGGTGGTGGACGCGTGCCGCCCGCAGAGCGCTCTTATCAGGGCTTTCGTGACACAGAGCGACATGATCAATACGGAACCGACGTTGCACAGCGTCACCGAATTCGGTCTAGGCTGTCGCGAGTTGCGGAAACCGGTCCAAATGACGAGAGCGATAGAGAATTCGACGTGACGAGTGCTTTAACCATGCCTGACGGCTCCCCGCAGGCGCCCTTCGCGGACCCGCCACCCGGCGCCGACCCCCTGCCCGGCCAGCTTGACCGCTGGCTCGCCTCCCGAGGCGCCGAGCTGGTAGCGATCCGCCGGCACATCCACGCGCACCCGGAGTTGTCGCACTCGGAGTTCGAGACCGCCGCGCTGATCGCCCGCGAGCTCGCCGTCGCCGGCCTGAGCCCGCGGCTGCTGCCCAAGGGCAACGGGCTGATCTGCGACATCGGCGAGGGCGACCGGGTGATCGCCTTCCGCGCCGACCTGGACGCGCTGCCGCTGCAGGACAGCAAGGACGTGCCGTACCGCTCGACGGTCGAGAAGGTCGCGCACGCCTGCGGCCACGACGTGCACACCACCGTGCTGCTCGGCCTCGGGCTGGCCCTGGCCCAACTCCACGAGCAGGGCGAGCTGCCCGGCCGGGTCCGGCTGATCTTCCAGCCGGCCGAGGAGTGCGTGCCGTCCGGCGCTCCCGAGGTCATCGAGACCGGCGCGCTCAAGGACGTCGTGGCGATCTACGCGCTGCACTGCTACCCGCAGCTGCCGGCCGGCCTGGTCGGGGTCCGCTCGGGCCCGTTCACCGCCGCGGCGGACACCATCGAGGTGCGCCTGACCGGCCCGGGCGGGCACACCGCCCGGCCGCACCTGACGGCCGACCTGGTGCACGCGCTGGGCCGGGTCATCGTCGACGTGCCGGCGCTGCTCGACCGCCGGATGGACCCGCGGGCCGGCGTCTCGATGGTCTGGGGCGCGGTGAAGGCCGGGCAGGCGTTCAACGCGATCCCCGGCTCGGGCGAGGTCCTCGGCACGGTCCGCATCCTGAACCGGGAAGCCTGGCGCGAGGCCCCGGAGCTGATCACCAAGCTGATCCGCGACGTGGTCGCGGCGACCGGCGCCGAGGCCGACATCCGGTACACCCGGGGCGTCCCGCCGGTGATCAACGACCGGATGGCGGCGGCGGTGATCGCGGGCGCGGCCGGCGCGGCCCTGGGCGCGGACCGCGTGGTCGAGGCCGAGATCAGCATGGGCGGCGAGGACTTCGCCTTCTACCTGGAGAACGTCCCGGGCGCGATGATCCGGCTCGGCACCGGCACGCCCGGTGCGGAGGCCAGGTTCGACCTGCACCGGGCGGACTTCGACGTCGACGAGAGATGCATCGGGTACGGCGTACGGGTGCTGGTGCACACCGCGCTGGCCGCGCTGTCGACAGGCGCGTTCTAGGGCGCGGTGTCTTCCGCCTTCGTAGCGGGGGGAGCCGGCGTCGCGTACGCCGGGACGCCGGTCACCAGCGAGCCCGGCAGACGCCGGCGGTAGCGCCGCCAGAGCCAGACGATGCCCCAGGCCGGCAGGCCGAGGGCGAGCACCCACGGCAGCAGCCAGCCCAGCACCGTGAGCACCACCGCCAGCGACGCCAGCAGGCCCTTCCAGCCGTTCTCCAGGCCGGTGAGGAAGCCGGGCGTGTCGTCGTCCTTCGCCTGCTGCGCCACCGTTGCGGGGTCGAGCAGGACCACCGTGATCGTCGACAGCGCGGTCAGGTCGGCCAGCCGGCGCTTCTTGCCCTGCAGCGACGCCAGGTCCGACTCCCGGGTCGCCACCTCGCGCTCCAGCATCACCAGATCGTTCAGGGACTTCGCCTGGGCCAGCAGCCGCCGGCCGCTGTCCACCCGGGCCTGCTGGGTGGCGATCCGCGCGTCCAGGTCGATGGTCTGCTCGGTGACGTCCTCGGTGTTGATGCCGCGCTGCTCCTCGGTGCCCAGCGCCGCCAACTGGTCCACCACCGAGGAGAACTTGGCCGCCGGGATCCGGAGCTCCAGCGTCGCTTCGGACGAGCCGGAGCCGGTGCTGCGCTTGTCGCCGCCGATGAAGCCGCCCGCCGCGGTGGCGAGGCCCGACGCCCGGGCCGCCGCGATGTTGACGTCTTCCACCTTGACGGTGATCGAGCCGGTGTAGATGATCGAGCGCTGGTCGATGCTCAGGTCCGGGGCCTTGGCCCCCTGGTCCGTGCCCTGGGCGGGAGCGCCCTCTTCCGGTGCGGCGCCCGCGGCCGCCCGCTCCTGCTCCGCGGCGGGTGCCTGCCCGGCCATGTCGGCCGCGCCGCCTGGGGCTGATGCTGCAGTGTCCGAGCTATCGCCGCTGCAACCCGCGAGTGCGAGTGCCACGGCCAGTCCGACGGCGCCGAGCGCCGCCGTGATCCGTCGTTGTGAACGCATGAATCCTCCGATCCCCGTTGAGGCCTGCCCGCTGGGACGTGCGGCGCGCCCGCGCCGGTTCCGGCAGACTGCGAGGTGAGCGGTCACGATTCGGCACCGGAGGGTCCCGTGCACGTCACGAAGTACACGCATTCCTGCCTACGCATCGACGGCGATGGCGTCCTCGTCGTCGACCCGGGCGCGTTCAGCGAACGGTCAGCCCTGACCGGGGCGGACGCCGTCCTGGTCACCCACGAGCACTTCGACCACCTCGACGTGGACGGGCTCGCGGACGTCCTGGCCCGGCAGCCCGGCATGCGGGTGTTCACCCACCCGGACGTGCTGCCCAAACTGACGGCGTTCGCCGACGTGGTCACGGCCGTGCAGCCCGGCACGGATTTCACCGCGGCGGGCTTCACCATCCGGGCGTACGGCGGCCAGCACGCGGTGATCCACCCGGACCTACCGCGGATCGCGAATCTCGGCTATCTGATCTCGGACGGCGCCGGCTCGATCTATACGCCCGGCGACTCGTTCACCGTGCCCGACGAGCACGTCGACACGCTCTTCGTGCCGCTGAACGCGCCCTGGATGAAGCTCAGCGAGGCCGTCGACTTCGTCCGCGCGGTCCGGCCCGGCCGGGCCTACGCGCTGCACGACTCGCTGCTCACCGAGACCGGCGCGCGGGTCTCCGACGGGCACCTGGAGCGGCTCGGCGGCACCAAGTACGCGCGCGTCGCGCCGGGCACGACGATCGCCTGACGTGCCCACCAGCACCGAGGAGCTGATCCGAGGGCTCTACGAGGCGCACCCGGACGGCTTCGTCGCGGGCCGGGCCGCGGCGATCGCCGACGCGAAGCAGGCCGGCGACAAGGAGACGGCGCAGCGCCTGGCCGCGCTGCGCAAGCCGACGGTGGCGGCGTGGCTGGTCAACCTGCTCGCGCTGCGCCGCCCCGAGTTGATCGACGAGTTGGTGGCGCTGTCGACGTCGTTGCGGCAGGCCCAGCGCGGGCTGCACGGCGAGCAGTTGCGCGAGCTCTCCACCCAGCGCCGGCAGGTCGTCTCCGCGCTGGTCAACGCCGCCCAGCGGCTGGCGATCGAGGAGGATCCGGCGCTGCGCGCGGCGAAGCTGCCGATGGCCGAGGTGGAGGCGACGCTCACCGCGGCGCTGTCGGAGCCGGAGATCGCCGAGCAGGTCCGGACCGGCCGGCTGGTGCGGGCGGCGACGTATGCGGGCTTCGGCGAGGTGCCGCGCCCGCGGCTGCGCCTGGTCACCGCGGAGGACGAGCCTTCTTCGGAGGACTCGCTGCCTTCTTCGGAGGACTCGCTTTCGACGGACGAGCCGGCTGGGCTGGCCACGGAAATGCGACGGCGTAAGGCCGCGGAGAAGGAGCGCGCCGAACGGGCCGAGAGGCGCCGGGAGCTGAGCCGGGAGTTGACCATTGCCCGGTCCGCGGAGAAGAAGGCAAGGTCCACTCTCGAGCGCGCCGAGGCGGCCGAACGTGATGCGGGACACGCCGTCGACGAGATCGAGGAGCACCTCGCCGAGTTGGAGCGGCAGCGGATCGTGGCGCAGGCCGAGGTGTCACGGCGCAAGCTGGCACGACGCTCGGCGGAGCGGGACGCGTCGGTCGCCCGGCGCCGGGTCGGCGACGTGGAGGCGGCGATCGAGGACCTCGACGCCGACGAACCGAGTCATTAGCCGGTTTTCCAGAACCGGTCAGGGAGAGCAGAATCGGGCGCGTGACCCCCGAACAGGCAGCCGCCAACGCCAAGCCGGGACTCGCCAACCTGGTCGGGGCGTTCGCCGAGTCCCCGCAGACCCTGCGCCGCGCTCGGCTCATGGGCCTGTCCGGGTGGGCGTACCACGTGTCGGCGCGGGCCGGCGCGCTCGGCGACGTGCGCCCGGAGACGGTCGCCGCGGCGATCGGCTTCATCGCGCCCGACGCCGTGACCGACGGCTGGGAATCGGCGGCGAAGACGACGCCGCCGGTCGAGGTGGCCACCTGGCACCAGCACGAGCTGTGCCGGTGGGGCAGTGAGGAGTTGGGCAGCTTTCCGCGCCTGACCAGGCTGGTGGACCTGTCGAAAAGGGTGGCGACCGCGGTGGACGCGGCCGGGCTGCCGCTCTTCGCGGCGTGGCGCGCGATGCCGGTGCCGGACGCGTCGGCGGGCGCGCAGGCCGCGGTCATGCTGCATCTGCTGCACGAGCACCGGCTCGGCGTGCACGTGGTGGCCGTGCGAGCCAGCGGGCTCACGCCGCTGCAGGCGATCATCGGGGGGCCGGACGGGGAGACGGACGCGGTGGCGTTCGGCTGGCAACCGCCGTACCCGTCGCCGGGGCCGATCGTGCGGCGTCTCATGTGGGCGGAGTCGGTCGCGGACTCGCTGGCCGGGCAGGCGTACGGGCACCTGGACCGGGCCGAACGGGTAGAATTTGTCGGCCTACTGGAGTCCCTGTCGCACCGGTTGGGGCGCTGAATTTCGGTTGGCGTCCGGCCGGTCCTGTGCTCAGCTGCCAGGATGACCGAACTTCCCGACGGCTGGAGCACGCGCCGGCCGACCCTGGCGGACGTATCCGAAATCCTGAAGCTCGTGCACGCGTGCGACCTCGCGTCCGTCGGCACGCCCGACTTCACGGCCGAGGAAGTGCGGGAGATGCTCACCGCGCCCCATACCGACCCGGCGCGGGACTGCTGGCTGGCCCTCGACGCCGCCGGCGCGATCGTGGGCTGGGCCTATCCGCATAACGCGTCGGGCCGCGATCGTGACTTCGTCGAGGTGTACGCGTGGCCCGAGCGCGGCGTGCCCGCCCTCAAGCCGCTGCTGGCTCTGCTGCTGGCCAGGGTCGCCGAGCGCGGCCGGGAGTTCGGCCACCAGCCGTACACGGTCCGGGCCGGGGCGATCCCCACCGAGGAGCCGTGGATCGCGGCGCTCACCGAGGCCGGCTTCGTCTTCCTCAAGCGGCACGCCCGGATGACGCTGGCGCTGAAGGACGCGCCGACGACCGCGCCGGAGCCGCCCGCCGGCGTCACGGTCCGGCCGGTACGCGCCGGCGACGAGGCCGAGATGCGCCGGTTCCACGCCACCATCGAGGAGGCGTTCCGGGACAGCGACCACCCCGCCACGGACTACCAGACCTGGGTTGCCCGGCGGGCGAACGAGTCGAGCATCGCGTTCGACGAGTGGTTCGTCGGCGAGGTCGACGGCGAGTGGGCCGGGGTGCTGCAGTCGTCCGACGTCGGCCTCGAGGACAACGCCGGGTGGGTGCGGGCGCTGGGCGTGCTGCGGCCGTACCGACGGCGCGGGGTGGGCGAGGCGCTGCTGCGCCGGGCCTTCGCCGGTTACGCCGCGAAGGGCCGCACCGAGGCGGGCCTGGGGGTCGACCTGGCCAGTCCGACGCAGGCCGCCCGGCTCTACCGCGCGGTCGGGATGCACCCGCTGTACGAGGCGAACATTTACCAGCGGACGATCTAGATCTCGGGCGATGCCGTGCGGGTCGGGCGGCGGCGCAGGTCGTCGACGTAGTCGTCGGGGGCGCCGGCCTTCTCGGCCGCGTTGGCGATCTCCGAGAGGTACCACGCCGTCGGCATGCCGCCCTCGTAGCCGTCGAAGACGTAGACCCAGGCGCTGAACTCGCCCTCGAGCGTCGAGACCCGCACGGTGAGCTTCTGGTACGCCTCCGCCGTCACGCCCTCGAGCTCGTCGAGCTGGGCGGCGTCCCAGGGGTGGACGTCGTAGAGCGAGACGAAGACCCGGTCGCCGGGGGACTCGACGATCGTGGTGACCGCGCCCTCCCAGCCCATGTCGCCCTCGCCGGCGAAGGTCAGGCGCCAGCCCTCCACCCACCCGACGCCAACCATCGGCGAATGCGGGCAATAGGCCCGCATTCGGGCCGGATCGAGGTTAGAGCCGTACGCGGCGTAGTGACCCACGGCGATGACGATAGCCCGGACGGCCGGTGGTGGAGAATACGAGGCGTGCGTGTCGGCACATCTCACGCACGAAAGCGACGAAACGTAACATTGGAGGTCGGAGTATCGTGAGCCGGATCGTGATCATCGGCGGTGGGCCGGGCGGGTACGAGGCGGCGCTGGTCGCCGCGCAGCTCGACGCGGACGTCACCCTCGTCGAGGCCGACGGGGCCGGCGGCGCCTGTGTGCTCTCCGACTGCGTCCCGTCGAAGACGTTTATTGCCAGCTCAGAGGTGGTAACGGGGTACCGGCACAACGAGCGGTTCGGTATCCGCTCGGCCGGGCTGGAAGGCGTGACCGTCGACGCCAAGGCCGTCAACGACCGGGTGAAGCGGCTCGCGCTGGCCCAGTCCGGCGACATCCAGGCCAAGCTGATCAAGGCCGGGGTGGACGTCGTGACCGGCCGGGCGAGTCTCGGTGAGGACACGCTCGGTCACACCCACCAGGTGCTGATCACCCCCGCGGGCGGTGCCGCGTACGCGGTCGACGCCTCGACCGTGCTGATCGCCACCGGCGCGACGCCGCGGGTGCTCCCCACGGCCGTGCCGGACGGCGTGCGCATCCTCGACTGGCGCCAGGTGTACGACCTGGACGAGCTTCCCGAGCATCTGGTGGTGATCGGCTCCGGCGTGACCGGTGCCGAGTTCGCCAGCGCCTACCTGGCCATGGGCGTCAAGGTCACGCTGGTGTCCAGCCGCGAGCGGGTCATGCCGCACGAGGACGCCGACGCCGCGATGGCGATCGAGCGGGTCTTCCGCGAGCGCGGCATGACGATCCTCAACCAGTCCCGCGCCGACTCCGTCGTCAACACCGGCGACGGCGTCCGGGTGACCCTCAGTGACGGCCGTACGGTCGACGGCTCGCACGCCCTGATGGCCGTGGGTGCCGTCCCCAACACCGCCGACCTGGGCCTGCGCGAGTACGGCGTGGACGTGGCCAACGGCGGCTACGTGACGGTCGACCGGGTGTCACGCACCAACGTGCCCGGCATCTACGGTGCCGGCGACTGCACCGGCGTGCTGCCGCTCGCCAGCGTCGCCGCCATGCAGGGCCGCATCGCGATCTGGCACGCCATGGGCGAGGCCGTCGCGCCGCTGCGGCTGCGCACGGTCTCCGCGAACGTCTTCACCGACCCGGAGCTGGCCACGGTCGGCGTCTCGCAGAACGACGTAGACGCCGGCAAGGTCCCGGCCCGGCAGGTCATGCTCCCGCTGACCGGCAACGCCCGGGCGAAGATGGCCGGACTGAACGACGGCTTCGTGAAGCTCTTCTGCCGCCCGGCGACCGGCCAGATCGTCGGCGGCGTCGTGGTGGCGCCGAAGGCGAGCGAGCTGATCCTGCCGATCACGATGGCGATCGAGAACAACCTGACGGTGGACCAACTGGCCCACACGATCACGATCTACCCGTCATTGTCCGGCTCGATCGCGGAGGCCGCCCGCCAACTGATGCTGCACGGGCTGCAGTAGCGTCAGTAGCGGATCGTGGCCGGCCGGTCCTCCGCGGTGAGGTCGTCGGATTCCTCGGTGTCCTGGGCGTCGTCCGCGTCCAGGCCGTCGTCTGAGATCGTGGCGGGCGGCGGCAGCTCCGCGGCGATCGTCTCGTCGACCTCCTTGCGGCCGCCGAACAGCGCCAGGATCCAGCCGGCAGTGCCGAAGATCACGGCGGCGGTCGCGGCGATCGCGAACAGCCGCCACGCGGACTGGGTGATCGCGGTGCCGCCGACGTGGCCGACCAGGCCGCCGTACGTGGCCCAGCAGGCCGAGGCGGCGCCGTCGTAGATGCAGAAGAGCTTGATCGGGTAGCCGGTGCGGCCGGCGTGGTAGCCGGCCGCCATCCGCCCGCCCGGCACGAAGCGGCAGAGCAGCAGCACCAGCGGGCCCGGCCGGCGCAGGCCGCGGGTGAACCGCTCGGCCGCGCGCTTGGTCTTCGACTCCGGCTTGTCGGCGTGCTCGGCCCGGGGTGCGAAGCGTTGGCGCAGCGCGCTGAGGCGCCCGCTGAGCCAGTGGCCGCCCACATGCCCGGCCGTGCGGCCCAACACGAACGCGATGGAGTCGCCGGTGAACATCCCGAGCGCGCCGACCGCGATGACTAGCGGCAGGCTCAGGTTGCCGTACACGGTCAGCGCCCCGGAGGTGATCATGATGGCCTGGATGGGCACCACCGGGACCATCGCGTCGACCGCGAGAAACCCGAAAAGCGCAAGGTAAGCCCACGCCGGTGTTGCCATCACGGTCAACAGTTCGGTCATTGGCTCGGCCACCTCGCGGCTCTAGGGCTCACGGCATTGTCCGTGGTCGCCCCTGAGAATGGGCTGAGTTCAGGATGCTCCCTGATCAGGCCCAGCTAACGGTGATGCCGGACACGCTACGGGCTCCCCGGCGCCGCCGCGGTCCGTGACGCGGGCATTTCTGCCAATCTCTGACGGTGTGGCCCCGGATCGGGTGCTTCTGGTGCGGGCCGAGCGCGCGTACGGTGGGGGCAGTCCCGATACGCCGGGTCCCCCGTTCTCGGTGTCTCGGGCTAGCGGCGCCCGCTGGCCCAGTGCCGGTGTGTTGCGCCCGGGCCGTCGGTAGGTCCCGTACCGGCGGCCCGCCTATCAATGGGCCGTCACGACTGTTACCCGCGCGCAACGAGTCGCCCTTAAGGTCATGCCATGGCGGATCTTTTCGAGGAGTACCGCCTCGGCCCCGGCTGGGACGAGATGTTCAGCGAGCTCGGCATGCCTCGGGAGACCTACGAGGCCCTGCACGCCACGCTGCAGCCGTTGTCGAGTGCTGAGCTGGGCGTTCGTGCCGAGGTGCTGGCCCGTGCGTTCCTTGATCAGGGCATCACGTTCGCCCTCAAGGGCGTCGAACGTCCCTTTCCGCTCGATATCGTGCCGCGGATCATCGCCGCCGCCGAGTGGCGCTCGGTCGAGTTGGGCGTGGCCCAGCGGATCCGGGCCCTGGAGGCGTTCCTCGCCGACGTGTACGGCGCCGGCCAGGTGCTCGCGGACGGCGTCGTGCCGCGCCGGATCATCGCCACCAGCGCCCACTTCCTGCGCGCCGCCGCCGGCATCAACCCGCCGAACGGGGTGCGCATCCACGTCGCCGGCGTCGACCTGATCCGCGACGAGCAGGGCACGTTCCGGGTGCTGGAGGACAACGTGCGGATCCCGTCCGGGGTCAGCTACGTGATGGAGAACCGCCGGGCGATGGCCCAGGTGCTGCCCGAGGTCTTCGCCGCCACCAAGATCCTGCCGGTGGAGGCGTACCCGGGGATGCTGCTGCGGGCGCTGCGCGCCGCCGCCCCGGTCGGCGTCAACGACCCGACCGTGGTGGTGCTCAGCCCGGGCGTCTTCAACTCGGCCTACTTCGAGCACGCGCTGATCGCCCGCGAGATGGGCGTCGAGTTGGTCGAGGGCCGCGACCTCGTCTGCGTCGGCAACGACGTGGCCATGCGGACGACCGCCGGCGAGCAGCGCGTCGACGTCATCTACCGGCGCATCGACGACGACTTCCTCGACCCGGTGCACTTCCGGGCCGACTCGGTGATCGGGGTGGCGGGCCTGCTCAACGCGGCCCGGGCCGGGCGGGTCACCATCGCCAACGCGGTCGGCAACGGCGTCGCCGACGACAAGCTCCTCTACACGTACGTGCCGGACCTCATCCGGTACTACCTGAACGAGGAGCCGCTGTTGCCCAATGTGGACACGTACCGGCTGGACGAGCCCGGCGTCCTGGAGGAGGTGCTGCCGCGCGTCGACGAGCTGGTACTCAAGCCGGTCGACGGCGCCGGCGGGGCCGGCATCGTGATCGGCTCGCAGGCCTCCGCCGAGGAGCTGGCCGCGGTCACGGAGAAGATCACCGCCGATCCGCGCGGCTGGATCGCCCAGCGCGAGGTGAAGCTCTCCATGGTCCCGACGCTGATCGGCAACCGGCTGCGCGGGCGCCACGTCGACCTGCGCCCGTTCGCGGTCAACGACGGCGACAAGATCTGGGTGCTGCCCGGCGGCCTCACCCGGGTCGCGCTGCCCGAGGGCGCCCTGGTCGTGAATTCCAGCCAGGGCGGCGGCTCGAAGGACACCTGGGTGCTCGCGGACGCCGACGACACGTCACCGTTCGAGGTGCCGCACCTGGCCGCCGAACCGGCGCCGCTGCCGGCGGCGTCCAGCCCGGATCCGGGCCCGGCCGGCGGCATGGGCGACTCCCAGCAGCAACAACAGCAGCAACAACAGCAGCAGGGAGGGTCGCGGTGCTGAGCCGGATCGCCGAGTCGCTCTACTGGATCGGTCGCTACGTCGAACGGGCCGAGGACACCGCCCGCATCCTCGACGTACACCTGCAGCGCATCCTCGCCGACCCGTGGACCAGCGAGGATCAGGCGTGCCGGTCGCTGCTCGCCGTGATGGGGATGCCGATCGAGGACCAGCCGTTCACCTCGGCCCGGGTGGTGGGCCTGCTCGGCCTGGACGAGCGCAGCCCCAGTTCGGTGGTCGGCGCGCTGGCGGCGGCCCGGGAGAACGCCCGCGGCGCGCGCGAGACGGTCTCCTCGGAGATGTGGGAATGCCTCAACTCGACGTGGCACGGCCTGCCCAACGCCCGGCGCCGGGTCGAGCAGCAGGGGGTGCACGCGTTCTTCCGCTGGGTGCGCGAGCGGTGCGCGGTGATGGCGGGGCTGACCGACGCCACCATGAGCCGCGACGAGGGCTGGCTCTTCCTGGTGCTGGGCCGCAGCGTCGAGCGGGTGGACATGACGGCGCGGCTGCTGCGGACCCACGAGCGGGCCGGCGGGAGCATCCCGTCCTGGTTGACGCTGTTGCGCTCGTGCGGGGCCTGGGAGACGTTCCTGCGGACGTACCGTGGGTCCTTGGATGATCGCCACGCGGCGGAATTTCTGTTGCTGGACAGGCTCTTCCCGCGCTCGGTTTTTGCGGCGCTG
>Ga0307515_10016231_pt1 | contig 13648 bp, 17 predicted proteins | sample 17_EM_MG_FD_194513 | JGI IMG/M metagenome (GOLD analysis project Ga0307515, IMG submission 194513) | Populus trichocarpa ectomycorrhiza microbial communities from riparian zone in the Pacific Northwest, United States - 17_EM | ecosystem: Host-associated > Plants > Roots > Unclassified | place... | reverse complement strand
GAACAGAAGAGAACATATCAGAAAGACAATGAGTCAGCGATGACATCATCGGGGAAGGTTCCAGCATAGGGTCACGTGAGGGGGATAACAAGGCAGAAAAAGGGTTAGGGGTTTGTTAGGTATCTCACGGAGTCGCAACAAGGCTATACCAAGCAGCTGAGTTTTGGTCAGAGCCACTCGGTCAAGAGGTCAACCAAGTTGATACTTGAACTGGTGACTGGGTCGGAAGCAAATAGGGGACGACTACAACCATACGCGCCCAAGTCTGAAGTACCAAAAGCCATGAAAATATCGGGCAAGCTGTGGATGGGACGCGATTCGGAAGGTATTAAGCTTCACGCATCGGTACGAGGCAGCCCAGGATCGAACTGGCACCTCGGGTATCTGAATGAGACTCCAGCCTCCCCAGGCAGAGGTGCTCAATGAAGCGACGTACGTGCATAATAGGGTGGCATTAAGCGGTCATTGAGGGAGCTTTATGATAGCAGATGCGAACCGAACCGATGCGGGATGTGCAAGATTATTCATGCACATCAGGGCGTGAAACTAGGGTGATTATAAATGCGGGTTACATAAGTATGTTCTGTGTGATATTATATAGCTTATAGGCCGTGTTACGCGCTGCCCATTTATTAGCCGCGCGCGCGAAGCGTCCGCCGCATGTTCCTCCTTCCTTCTCCTCCCACACCTCAAAGTGATCAAACAACATGGCCACTCAACCACCCAGGACAGAGAACCTGTGAGCGATCGCTCTACCCCGCGGTATTATCATGGTGGCTGACGATCCATCGAAGCCTCGTTCTAGACAGTGCGGCGCTTCGCTTCAGGTTTGGCCCATCCCCGCTGACTTCGGGAAATATCCAGATATCACACTTCAGGACACCCTGCATCCGGATCATATACTTAGATTGTTTATAGACAATCAAGAGCTAAGATTGCAGACAGAAGACAACCGAACCTGGACACCGGCCCAACCCCCGTATGTCCCTCATTTTCCCACTACGCACGCTCACCGATGGCTATGCATGTGTAGAGATATCTCTCCGGCATCCGAGATGCACGCGGAGATCCAAATGAGGACCGGTCTTTCACGGTGGATCAGAATTCGACGACTGAGCGAGCCGATCGACCTTCAAGCGCTTTTCAATGACTACCGAAGCACCACCAAGCACGTATTTACGGTATCGAGTCAGTCATGATCGCCGACTGTCCACTCGTATTTATTGACAATACGCAGAGGACATTATTTTCCATGGATGGAACGACCGGTATCATAGGTCTCTAGAATTACAATTCTCTACGATCACTATCGTTCGTCTCTTTGCAACTCCCCGTCCCGGCCAGCTAATAATCTTCGCATAGAGGGAGTCCCTGCGCTCTTCGCTCAATGAACTCGAAAAATGTTTAAAGGATTACCCCCCATGGATGAGTGGATCGACCGAGAGGGCCGTGGAGAACACTATTAAATTTGGGGCTGTATTCGCAGAGGTCCGGTCTTTTTACGCAGAGACTAGCAGAACACTGACACCTTGCAGTTGAATCCAGTCACAAAGGCTGTCTTTGGTGTTGCCAAGGTTACGTTTGAGGTTCGTGTTCGCTACTGGCGTATCAGGCAGGAGATAACGCTTGATCATTTAGCTCTTGAAGGTACAAAGCGAGTACGACCAGATACCATCCGTCCTTCTGGACCGATTGAAGCGCATTCTGCATTTCGCGGACAAAATAGTCGAGGACAAAATAGTCTGCGAAGAGCCGGATCTCTTGGAGGGGATCATCCCGCGAATGTATGAGGTGATGCACAGAGTCGCGAAGGTTTCGTACGACTACGTCACACATGGTAGGTCGTCACCTGATGACTTTGGCAAGTACTCATAATTGCAGTGAGAACGGCGGGCGGGTCGGCCTACCAGGAGACGATCAAAGAAATAGAGAGTGAGTTGACGACGGTCGTCGAAGACTTCGACCATGCAGTAAATGTTGAAGCTCTCCGCCGGACCACGAGGACTGGTGAGCACTCGTTCTCTCCATCTCTCGATAGATCATTCTCAACAATTCCGTGTAGAGCGCCACATTTTGCTTAGTCGTCTCAAAGATGTCAAGACTAGCTATGACCGGAATCTCTGCTGTATGAAAGACACCCGCAAATCCCTCCTCGAAAACATCATAGCTTGGGTGGCCAATGGATTGGAGCAGACAGACGGGGGAAATACATACTGGATCTACGGCTTACCTGGCATCGGCAAAACGTCGTTAGCACATTCGATCTGCGCGAGCCTTGACGATAAAGAGCAGCTCGCTGGAGCATTTTTCTGCCGGAGGGATGACCAGGAATTGAGAGACCCCAAAAATATCGTTCCGACTCTCATGCGCAAACTCGCGATACTCTTCCCCCCTTTTCGACGTATTGTCGCAGAATTTCTTCGTAACAACCCAAACGGAGCACCCGAATCAATGCCCACTCCCTTCCTTGAATTCATCCTAAAACTTCCTCGCCTCCCAAAAAGGACTCTCGTGTTTGTCATTGACGCACTTGATGAGTGCGGCAGCGCTCAGAGTCGTCTAGGCGTCCTTCAGGCCCTGGCAGACGCGACCGCATGCGCTCCGTGGCTCAAGGTTATCATCACCAGTAGACAAGAAGTCGATATCCAACGTTTCTTTGATAGTCCCGCCCAATTGTCGCATTTGCGATATGGTTTGACCGCAGATGAAGAGACCACCTCCAACCTAAGAATCTTCGCGGAATCCCGATTCAATAGGGTGGCTTCAAGCCGGTCCCTCCGATCTCCTTGGCCCGAACCATTGCTCTTGGATCGAGTTATCTCCCGGGCAGCAGGTCTGTTCATCTTCATCGAGACTCTTGCACTTGCCCTTGAGCACTGCTATGAACCCACTAAGCTATTGGGGGCGACCTTGCAAGACTCAAGCAGCCCTGGCTTGACGGCTCTATACGCACTGTACTCCAGTATCGTCAGGGCACGAAGAGTGCACCGCAATGCCGAATTTCGGCGGATGATTGGAGTACTTCTTATCACGGCGCCGTACCGTCCACTGTGTGAGGAGACAATTGCAGAGCTGGCAGGAGTGAGACCTGACGTGGTAAAAATATGGGTAGATGATCTCGGCTCTATGTTCTATCGAGACGAAAGAGCCAGTGGAGGAATTCGTGTCCGGCATTTGTCCATTTCGAACTTCTTTGTGAGCGACTACTGCCAGGCCGACTATCAGGTTAACCTCCGAGATGCAAATGCTCAACTGGGTATCGCTTGCCTCGAGAAGATGGTCGAACAGCTCCGTTTCAATATCTGCGGGCTCGAAGATTCCCGGCTCGCGAATGCTGATGTGAAAGGACTCGCATCGAGAATCAAAGAAAATATTTCCGACGCTTTGCAGTATAGTTCTCTGTATTGGTCAAATCATCTTTGCTTTACTCCCGACACTTGTGAGCGGCGTCTGTTGGACATGCTGAGGAAATTCTTTGAAGGCCCGTATGCACTATTTTGGGTTGAAGTACTGAGCATTATGGGAATGCTGGGAATTGGGGTTCCAAGGCTTCGAGAACTGACATCGAAATTGATCAAAGTGAGTAAAGCTCCGGCTTGCTGTGATGGACATTCGAAAGAAGTTCTAATTGGCTCTAGGATATGGACTCGAAACTGTTAGAAAGTATTCAGGATGTTTGTCGTTTCATGAACGTCTTCCGCATTCCCATCTCTATCAGCACTCCGCACACATATATTTCAACGGCACCATTCCTGCCCTCAAAGTCACCTTTATCAACGGTCTTTAGCACATATATCACTAAAGGCATCCAGATGCAAGGAGGAAAATTGTCGTCATGGCCAGAGCCGCCATTAGAATGGATTGGACACAAGGACGATGTGAATAGCATATGTTATTCTCCCAACGGGTGCTACATTGCCACTGGGTCGGATGACATGACGATTCGGATCTGGGATGCCGAGACCGGCGATGTAGTCGGCAAGCCTTTGGAGGGGCACACTGGCACGGTGCGCTCAGTTGCTTACTCTCCCGATGGGCAGTACATCATCTCTGGATCTGAGGACAAGACAATTCGAATCTGGAATGCTGAGACTGGCTCTGCAGTCGGCAAGCCTTTGGAGGGCCACACTGACTGGGTGTTCTCAGTTGCTTACTCTCCTGATGGGCAGTACATCATCTCTGGATCCGGAGACAAGACAATTCGAATCTGGAATGCTGAGACTGGCTCTGCAGTCGGCAAGCCTTTGGAGGGGCACACTCGCTGGGTGTACTCAGTTGCTTACTCTCCCGATGGGCAGTGCATCATCTCTGGATCACGTGACAAGACAATTCGAATCTGGAATGCTGAGACTGGCTCTGCAGTCGGCAAGCCTTTGGAGGGGCACACTGACTGGGTGAGGTCAGTTGCTTACTCTCCCGATGGGCAGTACATCATCTCTGGATCTGAGGACAAGACAATTCGAATCTGGAATGCTGAGACTGGCTCTGCAGTCGGCAAGCCTTTGGAGGGGCACACTGGCTGGGTGTACTCAGTTGCTTACTCTCCCGATGGGCAGTACATTATCTCTGGATCACATGACAAGACAATTCGAATCTGGAATGCTGAGACTGGCTCTGCAGTCGGCAAGCCTTTGGAGGGGCACACTGGCTGGGTGTACTCAGTTGCTTACTCTCCCGATGGGCAGTACATCATCTCTGGATCACATGACAAGACAATTCGAATCTGGAATGCTGAGACTGGCTCTGCATTTGGAAAGCCTCTGGAGGCGCACAATCGCCCTGTGGCATCCGTTGCACACTCTCCCGATGCGGGGCACACCATTTCTGGATTCAGTGACGTGGCTATCCACTTATGCGACCCATCTCCACAAATTCCCTTCCGGTTCACCTCGTACATCAAGGCTAAACGGCCAGACCAAGACGGTTGGGTCAGAGACCCGGATGGCGGCTTACTCTATTGGGTACCCCACGACTGTCATACAGGCCTACATTCACCTGCTCTCCTCACAATCCCCCTCACATCCCCTGTTCGGTCAGTTTCTCTTCATTTTGACGAGTTTGCATCTGGAAAGTCTTGGACCCAAATTTACAACACTGCAAGGCCCTAACCTTTCTTTAATCTTGACCCTGTGCTTGTTGCCTGCAATAATCGATGCTTGTTCTCGTGCTAGGCTACAGTTTCTTCTTCGTATTGTCATGTATTGCCAGGGAGCAGGATCTCCTCCATTTATCATGATATGCACATTTGAGTTCTGATATGATCCTTTCTTTACTGTAAGAGAATACTGGATCGCATATAATGGACTCGAAGGCAGGGAGACATGCACAACTTTGCAGACCAAAGTGTGGACCTGTTGTTGAAGACTACCCTGATGCACCAAAAAGTCAGGATGAGCCGTGATCTATATATTGGCAAACACCTCGCGCTATATATACAGAACAGGAACCAAACAACAATCACAGAGATGTGACATTGAGTCGTGCTCACTCAACACCGTAACTTGCCATGAAATACCAAAAGATCCCCAATTAAGAGGAGAGATGATTCACATGATTGACTGATTTCTTGGACGCACGAGACCTCCCCAGAGCGCTAGCGGTTCAAAGCAAATTGTGGGTAGCGTTTCAGAGCGACCATCAAGGTACAATCCAAGATATGGGGCGAACTGACGGCGGAAGGTTGAATATTTGTGATTAGGTTATGGGGATAATAGCGTCGAGAGTATGCAAACGTAAACCAATGATCTAAATCTGGATCTTATTTACCGTCCTCCTCTGCAGTCCGTTTGGTCCCCACCCCAGATACAAATATGTTGAGTCTAGATCTGGGGGGTCTATGGGCACCCACACGTTGATAGCGGTTTTCAAAATAATACTGATAACATGGAAGAAGATTTCCTGACAGTGTTGGATCCATCCTCTGTTCAAATCGTTTATCAAATGCGCAGTATTTCCAAGCCCGAGGTCCGCATCCTTACTGGACGTGTTGCGATCCGCGCGGTGTAGAGGCGGAGTGTGTCTCCGGTTTGGTACACAGTGCAGGTCGACGTACTATATTACTGAGAATGCCACAGCAGGTGACCAGCAGATGATAGGAAATCGGAGGCAGATATATGGGCATTTTGGATACGAACCACTCGCCCTTCTGCGGTATCGTGAAATACTACACAAAATTACTACCGATGATTGTTTTATCTGCTGTGTAAAAGGACCCCATTGCGCAGGTGGTAAACAAAGGCTTACGATGCTTGACCATGTTGTCGCGTTCATTCAATGGCGTCGCAATGCTTAGTCACCCGTACACCAGCCAAGTTGGCGCTACATCCTTCCGCATTCGAACGCTTCTGCGCCTCCGCTGTCAGCGCGCCACGATCCTCATCCGTGTTCTGGCCAGGTACTCGGCAGAGGAAGGAGGACTACTCGGTTCCAAGCTGTTGCACAGGAATACAAGGCGAAAAAGGCGCGCGTCCTCGCTCAGATTCAAGTATGAGTCGATCCCCTGCTCTTTCTGCAAAACCTGACTAGGCCTTCGAGTTTGACATGACTGTGTCCGTCCGTCCTGGGACCAAAGAGGAAGTCGGAGTCATCACAAACTTCGTGGGCCCTGGGTACGCGCTTACTCTTCGTTGTCATTTTCGCCCTTACTCTTAACTGGGCTGCCTGCTTTCAAAGTCGTGGCGATTAAGAAACTCATTGACGCCTACCCGGACATCCCTTATGTCGAGACGCTTTGCAAGTACGCCTGCAGCGACCAGTACGTCGGACTTTCAAAAGCACCGCGCCGAGCATGCGACTTACTGACCGCCCTCCAGTGCCTCGTGGACCAAAGCTAGCTACCCTTCGTCCTTCGCTATCGGTATGAACTGTCGATCGAGGGTGTAAAGTCATATGGCTGATAGTTACTCGCAGAGAGCTCGTTTGAGAACTCAAACCACAACATCCATACTGCCTCGGAGTGCACTTCTCACTTTGCGCTTCGTATCCACAATGACTATTTTATCCTTTTGTCACTTTATCACCAATGCCTACACTACTTCGCTATTGTGCTCCTTGTTCGCGCGCGCGCGCCTGCCTTCCACCCGCTTTCGAATACGCCATTGTCCAATATCCAAACCCTCGGGTTTTGGAATGACCGCCGACACCATGTGGCACATCGCATCTGTCGCGTCTATGTCCACCCGAAACGCGGCTTGTGCTGCCTTTCGAACTCTGGCCTTGGTTTTCTCTCTGGGCGACAATTAACGGACCTACACTCAACGCACCCATCCACACTCTCCAAGAATAGTAGCCAAAGACTCCTCGCCCACAATGCCTTGGCAGCAACCAACATGATCGACCCAGACGACAACTCTGGATACATAATTGGGACGAAACGGGGTGGTTCCATTTTGCGTGTGTCGAGATCGATTCAATGGCGAATCTGGAGGGTAGCTGGTTTTTCGAGAGCAGTCGGCTGGTGTTGGAGTTGATGATTCCTCCAACACCCCGGCTTGGTAGCCGTAGTGGCACCCACGCTTCTAGAGTTAGGGAGTCCCCTATTCTAGTCTTTCCTTCCCTTCCTACAGTTGGGGAAGTATCCGAGTGTTGGGAAGAAGTTTGGTGGGGGGGTGCAAAGGACTGGAAGTAATGACGCTGGGGGGACGTGGTGGAAAGAAGCGTGCTGGGAGAGGCGCGCCAGGCTTGAGCAAGGAACTGGTGTATCGTTTCCTTCTGGAGTGGCCCTCTTTACAAGTCTTATTGAAACTAGCCACCCGCGGTTATGTGAGATTCATCTCGGCATGCACAGATCGACGTACCCACACTCATGGCCGGTGATGTATAATATATGGTATGTGAGGGCCTTGAAAATACTTCGACTTCTTACACGTCAAACAGGTATCCAGTCGCTCGACCCACTAGAGATTTCCGCTTCAAACGTGGCAGGCCGACCAACCAACGGATGACCGGATAATAGCAGAAAGACGAGGGGTGGTCGGGTTCGGGAGTTCGGGAGTTCGGGAGTAGGGAACGGGGGCGGTGGCGGTGGCTTAACAGGCTTCGGATAGTATCATAACAATGCCTGGCTACGACGGAGGTGGCGGTTGAGGCTGAAGGAGGTGGTGGATGGCGGCGGAGGCTTGATACACAACCGAAGCCATTCCCAACTCGCAACTACATAGGACAGCACGATAATAAGGAAACACCAAATGCCTGACAAGCCGTTTTCGAGTTACAGGGACTCTTCCTACTGAGAAATTTGACAAATAAAGCCATAAACGAGCGGTTACCCTTTTTTGCGTATGACCCTGGCCACTGGATTGGGGGGTGTAACAACAGCAGTGAGTGAGCATGAGCAATCACTCATCTCATCATCGAGCGAAAGTCGCTGCTACCGAGACCAAATAGTGACAAACAAACCGCTCTTGTTTCTGACCAGTTTTTCGTTTGAAAAAAGAAACAGGTCCACTTGGGTCAATCGAGACAGCGGTCATCGTCGAGGCCATCGTCGAGGCCATCTTGGCGCAGATCAAGTCGAGCCTTGACTGCAAGGGGGAACCTTCTGATGGGGTCGCCTGAAATGCAAGTAGCGTTGTCGAAAATACGTCCACACACTTCATCAAACTTGGCTCATCAAAAGAAGCCTGCCCAACTGCTGGTTGCACTCGAATCGACGATCCAGTCAACACCTCGAATTTCTGGAATTTCTGTAAACTCATCCTCGTCTGCAACTCCCACGGCCTCTGCCTACTTTGCAGCACTCGTTACAACCCTTCAAGGTACTCTCACCCGTAACGAGACGTCTCTCAACGACGGCGATGTCCTCCCAGCAACGCTCTACCTCATTGCCATTGTCATCCCATTCGTCCCTCCTGCTCTCCTCCGATCCCAGTCCTCCACTCTCCTCCCCACCCTCGTACCCCTTCTCCCGCATACATACCCTCACGCGCCTTCCCTCCGGTCCCTCGTCACAATTTTTGGCATTTTCATCTCCTCCCTCGATTCCCACTCGCTCGACGCGCCCGCTCTCCGCAACGCATTCAGCACCATTGTAGAACATACCATCGACCCCCGCCCCAAAGTTCGTCGCAAGGCCGCAGAGGCCGTCCGTGATATCTTGTCAAATGCGCCACCCCCGCTACAGGCGCATCCATGGCGAGTTCGTGTCAGCGAGTGGGCATGTGCGGTGCTCCAGACGCAGACGGCCAAGCCAGATACGCTCATCCATCTTCTTGCATCTCTCAAGATGCTCGACCCTCAGTGGATCGCGCGGGAACATCTTAAAACTTTCACGACCCACTTATTGTTCCTCCCAAAACTCTCGCATCCGTACCTCTCGCAGGCCGCGTACGACCTCCTCACGTCTTTACTCGCCTCGGGATCGGACGATATTGACCCGGACGAAGAACGAGAGACGGCAAGTTCTGTATTAGAAGCAATCGCCGCAAATCCTCCATCAAAGCAAGACGCGCAACTTGCGCCGTACTGGCTCAGCGCCCTAGGCCAAGCCTCCCTTGGAGCATCCTCACCCACCCCCGCTTTGCCATTAGGAATGGACCTTGATTCACACTCATACTCAGCCGCGACGCGGATCGATCTCCCCAAAATCTGGAATCTGGCATTCACATACCTCGAATCGACCCCAGAGATTCGTAAAAGCGCAGAGGAAACCCTCATCCAACTCACCCAATGCGTCGCACTCCTTCTCCCGCACCCACCCACATCCTTTTTGCGAACCCTCGAAGGCGGCCTGACGTCCCTCGCGTACGCCCCTGCTCTGGGGAGCGTTCTCCGCACACTGGAAGGTCTCATCCTGGTATTTGCGGTGCCATGGAGCGATGCGGTGAAGAAGTCAAGTGCGCAGGAATATTTTGGAGATGTGGTGAGAAAGGTCGGCGAGATGCGCATGAAGAAGGGGTTTCAGTATCACGAAGAGGCAGATGCTGTTTTCTCTGCATTTGCACGAGCGGCAGGGGTCGACGGACTGTTAAGTCTATTACCTTTGAACTTGGTTCCCGAAGAGAGGTAAGGTGTCAGATTTGGGTGGGCTAGCATAGCTGGAGTTATTGATTGGAAGCTAGGGAGAAGAAATCCAACACGAACGCCACACCCCGTGCATTTCTCCTCCCCATCCTAGCCTCGCTGCGTTCGCATCCAACTCCCCTCGCGCACTTCACCCAGACCTTCCTGCCCCTGATCGACCAGCTCACCAACCTCGCCACTGGACCGGGTTCAAACCTCGGCATTGCAAAAGTTTGGGCGGTCCTCGCGGATCAGTGCTGGTACACGCTCCCTGCGTACTGCTCCAACCCGCACGACCTTTCCAACGCGTTCGGACGTGAGCTGGGAGAGAGGCTGACGAAGGAAATGTATGCCAACCCCACACTCCGCCCACCGATCTTACGCGCGTTGAGGAACGTCGTTGAGTCTCAAACACACGTCCAAAACCAGGGGGAGGAAAACGAGCGCAAAAAGGAAGAGAGCAAGAAGAACCTTAGATATCTGAGAGGACAGGCAAAGAATTGGCTTGCGGTATTGTTCAACGTCTTTGCGAGCGTCGACCGCGGGGAGCGTGCACAAGTCGGGGAGGTGATTGGTGTATGGGCAGGTGTAGCGGGGGAGAGTGAGTTAGCAGGCGCGTATCGGAGTGTGTTGGGGCACCTTAACACCTCCCTTGCCGGGCTTCGATCCCAGCCCAAGGAAAAGGAGGGAAAAGTGAAGACGGCGCTGCAAATGCTTGATATCTTGCTTGTCCTTGCGCCGTATCTGCCTGTTGTGCAGAAAGCAGAGGTCGTGGACGTTGTGATTCGTGGCGGAGTGCTCGATGTGAGCGACGGGGCAGTGCAGAAGGTGGGCATGAGGTTGGTAGGGCGGTTGGTTGATCTCGGTGGAGAGGGTGTGTTGACCTCTGTGGGGGGTGTGGGTGAGATGTTGGAGCGACTCGCTGCAGTCGAAGGTCGTGGGACGACGAGTGGTGGAAAGGTGCGCGTTCCTTCTCCGTTGTATGCCGGAGTATGTATTAACCGAGTTCGTAGGACCGACTGTCACTGATTGCGACGCTCATACCCCTCCTTCCACCCACCTCACTGCACCTCGTCGTTTCCTTCCTCATGGAAGCGATACTGTCAGCCAAAGAGCCCTCAGAGAAGGCCCGAAATGCGGCGTTTGCTCTTCTGGTTACGATGGGTCGGAAGATGAAGGAAGGCGGGGTAGTGGATATGTCCCTTATCGACGGTGCAACAGCGAATCCCGGTGACATAGGAGTGAGGGAAGCGAACATACAGGAGTTTGTGGGGATGGTTGGTGCCTCTCTCGCTGCGGAGAAGGATCATACGGTCAGTGCGGGAGTGATGGCGCTTTCCCGGGTACTTTTCGAGTTCAGGAGTACGCTACGTCATATGCGTTCGATGAAGGTAGAATCTAACTACTGCCTGGTGCAGATGATCTCTCGCCAGAGTACCTCATGTCGATTCTCAACGCCGTCAATCCCCTTCTCACTGCAAGAAATCGTGAAGTTGTCAAGGCTGTCCTTGGTTTTGTCAAACTTTGCGTACATAGTCTCCCCGCGGAGGTCGTTCAACCCCAACTCGGGGATATAGTTCGGGGGCTGATTGGGTGCTTGACAACACATCGCGTGCTCAAGGTGCGTAGTCTTTTTTTATTGTCTCTTCAGGTTCTTACGCAGCCGTCTTTCTTGACCTAGGTCAAGATCCGACATATTCTTGAGCGCATGATTCGATCCTTTGGATATGACCAAATCATCCAGTATACCACCGATATGGAGGACGGGCGCAAAATCCTTGCTAACATCAAGAAGCGACGAGAACGCGCGAAACGAAAGAAGGCCGCTACGGGAGAGAGCGATGAGGAAGTGCGTTCCGTCCGCACTTGCACCTGATTAAACTTATCCATTGATATAACAGGAACCGACCGAACGCAAAGGGGAAGATGCCTTTGAGGATGTCATTTATGGAAGCGAGAGCGAAATCGATTCTGAGGAGGAGGGGGCTCAAGGAAGCGCTCAGTATAAGCGGCCCCTAAAGAGTGCATTGAAGAGATCGAATACCGCTGCTCGTCTGCGTCCAGATGACAACGATCCGATGGATCTACTCGAGGGTGTTGGTGCACACGGACTCATTTGTGAGCACTCCTACTCTTTGAACGACTTTGTCATTAGACCTAACTTGAACGGCTCCTAGCTCTTCAAGCCAAGAGGCGCCGCAAACCCGGTCAAGAGGCGTCCAGGTTCAAGACGGACGCAGAAACGGGTCGGATGATTATCGATGGCGACCACTCTGGCGAGGAAGTACCTCAGAAATCGAAGCTTAAGTCTGAACACATGGATGGCAACTTGTACAAGGAGAGCTTAACGTCCGTTCATGGGTTTACGCGCGGTCCGAATGGGAAGGTCAAGTTCCACAAGGATACGAAGAAGCGCCGACGTGAGGAGATGAGCGAAGACGATGTCGAGATGGCCGATGCTGCCGTGGAGGAGGGGATGAGCAAGTTGAAGAAGCGGAATGAGGGCAAGGTAGGGCATGAGTTCAAAGCAAAGGTTTGTAGCACCCCAACTCCTTTTTGAGAAAAAACAGGACTGACTTTTTGACACATTTATAGCGCGCAGGTGGCGATGTCAAGAAGAACGGGATGGAACCATATGCATACGTTTCACTTGGACAGGTGGCTGGTGGTAAGAAGAGGGCTCGTAAAGGGGGTGCAGGTGCTCCGAAAATATCTATTACTGGGAGAGGATAGCTTCGTCACTCGTACCGCGTTTATTGGTCCATTAGGTATTGTCTGTGTCTAGCTACGTGTATGAAACCGCTGATTATGTGCATCCCATACCTCCTCGTTCATTTCACATCCTTGTGGATATCTAACCTGTGGAGGTGAACTTGAGGATGATAAAAAATATTATAATAACCTGAGACCTGCAAGCGGATAACAAATCGTGCGTGGTGTGTAGGAGAAACACGAGAGGTAGTAGCATACCTCTATATTCAGCACGTCTAGTTCGGCCCATCGTGCTTGCACGGTTCCTTCTGTTTCCCATTGGGCCAACCACGAGCGTACTGAGCGTGCATTACAATGTGTTATAAGCGGGGCATTTCCCAACTCTGCATTAATTCCCCCACACAGAGCACCCAAACCAAAGGGTCCCGTAGTGAAACCAGGAAACGACACATAATCCTCATTTACACGTCTACCCCTACCCTATTGGTATCTTATTCTCATAGTGACGGATCATGGATTCAAAGGATTAGTATTACGTTTGTTGGGACCTATTACAATACAACGGCAGCTACACAGCGTGTTATACATCCACGAACCAGTCATGGTAAACCCCGCGTCACAGCCGTAAGTTGTGCACTTGAATACGCAGAGACAGAGACAAGAGACGAGAGACGAGAGACGAGAGACGAGAGACGAGAGACGAGAGCGAGAGCGAGAGCAACATGAGGAACTTAACCAGCGGAAGAAAACGAGACAGCACCGTACAACCCATCCTCACGACCTAATAACCCGTGACCGTAAAATACTTCAACCTTGCGCGAATGCCAACCGACACCCGTACTGACATTCCCACCACACTCCGAGAGCTGCTCCAATGACTGGCGGAGGTTATGATTGAATGGGACTCCCCGTTGGAAGGGAGTGCCTCGCTCTGAGC
>Ga0307515_10016230_pt1 | contig 13650 bp, 12 predicted proteins | sample 17_EM_MG_FD_194513 | JGI IMG/M metagenome (GOLD analysis project Ga0307515, IMG submission 194513) | Populus trichocarpa ectomycorrhiza microbial communities from riparian zone in the Pacific Northwest, United States - 17_EM | ecosystem: Host-associated > Plants > Roots > Unclassified | place... | reverse complement strand
CTGAGTACTTGCGATGCTTGTTGTACAATCCAGTTGCTTTGCCATATGCTTTCCCCCCCGCATTTTCCACTCCAACTACCTGCCTATGAGCCCTCATCTTTGTTGGATCAGGGGTACATGTCAGATCAGGCTTCTGGGGGTCTATTGTTTCTTCGTCGGGAGTATCTTCAGGTGATGGCGCACCAGGTACATTGTCTATGGGTAGATCATTAGTTGACTAGCTCATTGATGGCCATTCAGGTGCACCGACTGAAGTCGAACCATGATGGCTCGGGTCGATCCCAGCCTGCAGGTGGTAAAATCCTGTCAGTTGATAGCCCTTCATTCATTAATATTGGGTGATATTGTTGATAGTGAGCCTCGAGTCGGTTCTCATGGAATAATTTCTTTTTGCAGATACAGCATTTAACATGTTTCCGGCGTGTGTTGAACATACTCGAGAAATGGTCAGTGAACACGTATTCGGATGCATCTCGACGATGCTTCTTCAGGGGGTAATTTAGAGCCTCAGGGATATTGGGTCAGTGTATGACATTCACAGCCACATCGCACCCTGCCAAATGCGGGGGAGGGGTACAATATAATCACCCTACGATCAGTTTTCTTCATAAACCAGGATATATATATCATATCCCACACAATAATGGTGCACATCGTCTGCTGAACATCGTTAGAAATGAAGAGAAGGTTTCTTTTGTCATCACTGCATTCACCACCATGGGCCTTATACTACGTCATTGCGGCATTGTGAATTATACCTGCGCTCAAGCCTCCGAGCAGCTGATAATCAAGGTAGATTGTCTTAATACAATGAATTGGTGAGTATCCTAGCTAGCTGTATGCCGGCGCAATGATCATCAAGAACTGATAGGCTGGTAGGATGGTTGCTTCAGTAACAATCCTTGACCGGAGTGTGGATCCTGAGGAGAACAACATGTTTAGACAAGGAGCTCAATAGGAAGCATCTCCGTTGCTGCTCAACTCAAAGGCCTCCGATTGAATGAGGTTGCAAGGTCATACAAGCACAACTTATGTGTAATATCCCTAGTTGTGCTAACCTTCATACTGGATATAGTTCTTGTTGGGTTCTGGAGATATCATATCATATCCCTGCTACAACCAATAAAGTCATGGGAGCACATGAAGGTGAGCATCTATCCAATATCCTAGTATATGCATTCGAGCATATATATAACAAAGAAAGGCGGGATGTGTGTGATTAAGGTTTCTATTTCTCAAGGCCCGGGTTGGTTTCATGGATCAAAGGTGTAGTGAAACACCACAGTTTGTGACAACAGAATGGGATATAAGAAGCCCATCATTCCGCCGAAGGTCACTGCTACCTGGAATGTACTAAACCATACTCCGATTTATTCTACATCACATTGTACATCTATAGTAGTTTACCATCATCTTTGTTCACAGAACATGTCGACGAAGAGATCTCCATCGAAGACAGCGAATATGGCTCCACTGGGTTGCCTATTTGGCTTGCAACAGCACTGTGACGAAAATTCAGTATCCTCAGATGATGGTTCAAAAACTACCACTGGCAAAGACAGTCGATCTAGGAAACACGCCAATCAATATCAACCGCGGCATGGATATGGTTACCCTCCTTCACAGCAGCCATTTCCAGGCGCAACGCAGTTTTATCACCATTCTCCATTCAACATGACACACAGTTCCCAACCAACCACCAGCATAAGCCAACGATATCCAAGTTATGGGCCACCGTGGCAAGGATATGACCTCCACCAAGGCTGTTGTGGCGAGTCTCAAATGGTTCCCCAGCAGCAGTTCCCAGGGCAAGGCCCGTCATCTCCAGGTGCACCGAGAGTGCCTTCAGGACAGCCGGGAACAATCCAGTCAATCGGCCAACATCTTCCAGCTCTACTCCTCCACCTGGACCTCCTTCCGGTGCACCTGAGCGACCTCCCATTCGCCTCCCAACGAAATGATTCCTGCCGCCTGCGGAGCCGCGGAAAACAGATGACCCAAGGATTCCGGACTTGCCACCATTGCCGGAGATTTCCTACGACGAATATGATGCAGATGATGAGTGCGACGATTCATCGAACTTGGGCGGTGCAGCGGGTAAACCCCCAGTCAGCCTGAAGCAAACCGAATTCTCCTTGAAGCAATTTGCCAATAGGATGGGGCAGGCCACCTATTGTGCGTTCAACAAGAGGAAGAAAGTATGGGTGGCTGGGTTCCTTGAGAAAAAGCATCGGTCCATTGTCCGGGGGCAGAACCGATTGAAACAGCTAAGAGATGGACCCCTGCACTGGGAGATGGTGGTTGCAGATTATTTGGAGACATTTGAGTGCTGGCTGCCATTGGATAATTTCGATAATGCCGAATGGATTCGTCAGCAATGGGTGGAGATGTTTTTAAACAAATGTGCAAGCAAAATTCGGGAGATAAGGAAAAAGTAAAGGCGAGGCAACAAGTGACTGGCGACGGATTTGGGAGATCCCGCGAGCAAAAAGGCGAGAAGAAACCTCCCACAGTTGCCAAATACAACATTCATGGTTGTGATTTGCCGCGTGTCGAATGGCAATGATATGGTTCTATCCCCAAACCAACTGCAAGCCGCGTATACCGATGTGAGGCGCTGGGACACGCTGATTGATTTCATCAACAGAAACGGACGCCCGACAGAGCCATACATTCTAACATCGAAGTCGAAGCGCACGTTGGAGCAGGCCGAATTGGACGAAGAGTATATGGGAATGTATACAAATCAGGAAATGATAACGGACCCCATATATGGCCAGATTTCGTACCACTGTTGCCTTTCAAATCCGTTCAAGTTGAAACTTGGACACAATCCGAAAATATTTTTGGTCGAAATGAAGCGAGCTACAGCGAAGGAGATTGCCGAGCAGATTATTAGACCAGCGAAGGTATTCCCTTCTAGCCGTGTTAAGGCTAGATGTGCGCAACTGCTAATCATTATACATAGACATTGGAAGGTTCTGAAGAGGTTGGAAGAGAGGAGGGAGAGGAGGATGGTGGGCATGAGAATGATACTGGTATTAATGTAAGTTCTGATTGAAAGAATAGAATTGATCTTAGTGCATCCGGATATATTCGGTCCAATGGTTGCTTGTCTGTGAAATACCTAACATCGCGATGAGTTCCAGGAGTGCCGGAAAATGAGCCCATCTGCCCAGCGTACATCCGAGCAACTGAAACAGATCATTGAGGACGAAAAAAACATTGACAAAGGTGCAAGGGAGGTTCAAGAGCAAGTGGAGGATGGTGAGGAGGTCCTCGATCCAGCAAATACGAGCTCGGTGTTGAATACGGTTCTCAGTACAATCAACAACGAATTTGAACACGAGTGTCTCGATGAGGCAGTCAGGCTGCTGAATGCTCATCCTATTCGTCAATCAACAGATGACCGGGTACCAGGCCACAAGTATTCAATTCCAGGCCTGCCCGGAACAAAGTCTCTGGCTCACCAGGTTTTGGTCATCTGGTTCATCGTGAGGAGGTGGGTTTGGGATACTGATATGCCAGGAGCACTGGTGGCGGATGAAATGGGACTTGGAAAGACTTTCACCTCGGTTGCAGCAGCAATGCTTTGCAAATTGGTCACTGAGAAAGTTGTAATGGGGTTGCCACTGTCCATTTTATGGGCGAATACCCTTGAAGAGTGGGTGATTTTGGCGGTCAACGACTTTCCCGGCATTGTCAGTGAAGAACGAGAGTGGTATCGGCTCCAGAGATTGAATTCTGTGCCTTGCCAGCTGTTGCAGATCCAGACATCACCACCTCACGGGCATCCAGCACTTGTATCAGCCCTTGAACTAATCGTGTTAGTTACCATGCCCGGAGTGGCAGAGACCTTTAAGACCGTTGTGGTGGGAAAATCCGTTTCTCACCACCACCGCTACTCAGCTTGACAGAGGACTGAGCTACGGCGGGTGTACGGAGATACAGGGATGATGGAGACGGACTGGGCGACGGGGGCGTCCGGGGATCAGGGGTGGCGGAGATGACCAGAGTGACGGGGGGTATATATTCGGGGGAACACGGGGTAGATAGCTTGCATCGCATCTTGTATCTCGTCTCGTATCATCTCATCTCATACCATCCTATCATACAACGATTGACTCACTCCATCTTGCGCATCTTTTGATCTCACTCGCTCTTTCCGAGACTTTGTGTGGATCCGCGCAATTGCGTGGATCCTCGCAGCCGGGTGGTATCATACCTTCTCGCCCTCTTCCTACGCTCCTCGAGCCGGAACCGCTCTTTCTCACGAAGTCATTTTTGGATGCCGCGAGAGGTGCGGCGGAGTGTCGACGATGGGCTCTCTGTCCTCTAGCTTCGCCATTTCACCAAAAATGGAGCCCAAACGCGGATCTCTGGTTCGGAAAGCTGAGTACGGAATGGTGGGAATGACCCCTTCTAGCTCATACAGGCAAATCTAGAGAGAAGCAACGAGTGGACGATACTAACAATGTCGGATTGGAACGCCGGATGCCGTAAGCTGGGTACATCGAGGTCGCTAACTAGAAGGGCACCGACCTTATACTGGGACGAACACTAAGGAAATGGCGCCGAACTAACACCGGACGAAAGGCACCGACCTCATACCGGGACGAAAGACACCGACCTCGCAGACGGGACCAAAGGCACCGACCTAACACCGGGACGAAAGGCACCAACCTCATACCGGGACGACAGGCACCGACCTCGCAGACGGGGCGCAACGCACCCACCTAACACCTGGACGAAAGGCACCGACCTCATACTGGGGCGACAGGCACCGACCTCATACCGGGACGAACACCGAGAAAAAGGCACCGACCTAATACCGGGACAAACACCGACGAAGTGGCGCCGAACTAACACCGGATGAAAGGCACCGACCTAATGAAGGGACGAATACTAAGGAAATGGCGCCGAACTAACCCCGGACGTATGCCACCGACCTAATACCGGGACGAGAAAACACAAGCGAAAGAAGGACGCCAACCCCTGTACTAAGGAAGACACTGATCAGAAGGAATACTAAGAAAAGGAATCAACGATGCCGGTAAGATTGTGAGAAGTGCTAATGAGGATACTACTAGTCGTAGGGGGGAAGTCGCCGGGAATAGAACACGATAGATGACTTGGCAGGAAACTAAGGGACATGACCGTGAGAGGTGGTGAAGCCGGACTAAGAAAGGAATGAAACAAAGAGCTCACCTCAAAAAGAGCGTCAATTGACCTAACCCCCCTTCCAAAACTCACAAACTAGCAATTGACCTTAGATCACCAATTACTGCCAATTCACCACCTAATCCACCATCCCACCTCCAAACCACTACACACAAGATGTCAACTGAACACTCCCGATCCACTTCTGCCACCGGTCCCAGTGGCCGTACCACTTTCTCCAGTGCTGGACCCTCAGGTCAGGCCAGATCCTCCACCAGCTCTGGACCTTCTGCCAACGCCTCGCCAAATCATACACATGATCAAAGGCAATTCATCGAGTCCTTGGCCCTCGCCATCACGAAGGAGAAGAACCAGATGCCACTCCCGGGCACCATGGGCGCCCCAGTCTTCGGAGGAGCTGACGTCACAAAATTCATCGAGGAGTACGAGAGCCTCTCCTCTCGCACCGGGACCGACCCGGCGGCCGAAGATGTTATCGCAACGTTCCCGTACTACTGCTCACAGACGATCCAGGAAACTATCAAGATGATGAACGGATATCTGACGAAGGACTGGGTGCAATTGAAAGAGGAGCTGAAGGACGCCTTCCGGCACTCCGACAGCCGAGTCTACATGTACACGAGGTCGTTCTTAGAGCAACTATGCCGGGACCAGCTCGAACGTGGGAAAGTCGGCCTGAAAGCCTTTATCCTTGCCTACGACAACATCAGCCGCATTATGATCGGCAAGGGAGCCCAGGCCGAGTACTCACAAGTGGAAATGTTGCTCGGAGCCCTCCCAAGAGATTTGAGAGCAAAAGCGGTAATGAAACTCGAACTAGATCCCAGAGACCCCTCGACGTTCAAATACAACAAACTCCGAAAGCATGTCCTCGACAAATGTGCGACCGCCGATGCCCTCGGCCTCCTGGATTCGGACGGAGCACGTACGGCGCCGGGAGTCTCTCATTACTCAATCCCAGCTGGAGTTCCGCTCCCGCAGATGCCAGTAGTGGTGAACCTTCCAGCAATCCCTAACGAAGAGACCACGGCACCAGCGCAAGCCACGGAGGAAATTCCCATCGCTAAGGCCGAAATTACGAGCGACACGAAGATGGACAATATGATGAAGGCTTGCGAGGCTTGGACCATCCAGCTGAGCAAAGCGAATGAGCCCAGTGTTAGGGGTAATCCTTAGCAGCAATAATGATACTTGATCTATGATACAAGATGCATTCATATTAGAGATATGCAATACACCATGCATGTGAACGATCAAGTGGTCAGCAACATGCTCTGAGGGGAGAGTACAGGTTGGTCGTGCAAAGTGAGGGTACTTTGTTCATGCCTGGATACTATGCGTGGCTTGTGTGGTAATCACACACGGCATTTAATAGTCATTGCGATTAAGTGAGCTCTTCTCCCCACCCGATAAGCGGAGTGGATTCGGAGAGGCACGTTCCGCTCTGGAGATAAGTCTCGACCTTAGCATGACGTAACTGAGGGATTAATGACCTAGGCATAGTGCCTAGAGCGAGCACAACTAAGTTGACTCTGGAAGTCTGGATCGCAATGTGATCTCGTATCAGTTACGAGCTTACGCGTCTTTAATCTACGTTGGCATAGCATCGGTTGGTCGCCGACTAAGTCTATGACGCAATTAAATAACGCATGTGCATGAGGGATTTAAGAGGCGCAAGCCTTATCGATAGGGCGATAGACGTTCCAACTACCGACCCACACGTTTCATGGATGTCTGAGATAAGAAAGATAAGTGGGCTGATATTGCGCAATGGATGGCCTGATTGTTATCAGGAGCGTAACGCTTTCATACCACATTGCATGAGCACAATTACTGAGGGGTGTTGTGGCAAGTTATTGCCAGGCGCCGAGGAGGCGTGGCCGAGATAACGCTATCAGAGCCGTGAGGAAGAACGGGCTATAAAGAGACAGTCATGGTCGAAGGAATTGGGGATCATCAGTGAGCAAGTTAGCTTTCAGAACACCGAAGACGATCATAAAATATTATTAAGAATTCTATCTATTTATCTACAAAGAAACACTCGACACTATATCTTCCTTAATCAACCTACGCAATTATCCTTTGTATGCCTGGACACAGGTACACACCAGCCGAATACGCACTGCAACAAGTTGTTGAGACCTTCGGCAATCTTCTGTTCACTTTACACGAACACAATTTGATCCACACCTACGAAGTGGTTTGTTGTTTCGCGGAACTCGAGAATATCGATTACCTGGTGTTACGATATCTGAACACCGGATTGTTACCATTCAAGGAGTTTTCCGAGGACGGATCGTATGACGAGGAGACGTGATTTTTATCTACAGAGGAGAGGGTCTGTGGTACAGGTTTAGAATGGGAGTTCTCGTTGTTCAGGAACGAGAAGTTGAGTCTTAGGATAAGACGAGGAGAGAAAGAGATATTTAGATCGGCGGCCGTACTTAGTTCAATAATGTGTTGTATTGATTATTGGGACTAAGAACCCCCGTAACACCCAGATACGGAGGCTACCAGACTGCCAGGGTGTACTCCATCCAAGCCGACCATCCACCTCCCCACACACCAATGAACTTCCCACCTCCTACTGCACCCACGGGACCCGCTTACTACCGACCGGGACCCAATTACCAGCAATATCCATGGCAAGGATTAAAACCCTGTATCTATTGCGATGAGCTAGGACACATCCGCACGTTCTGTCCCGATGTGCACACTGACCAGGAACAATGGATAGTCCACCTTAATGATCGTGGAAGACTAACCTTAGGACCAAGAGGAGGAAATGGAGGTGAGATATCCGGATATCGACCAGAGAGAAGGTTTTTGTCAATGCAGGAGTACGCCCGGGAGGTAGCTCGGCAAGGGCAGCAGGGAGGAGGAGTAGCCACTACGGCTGCACCACAGCCGCCTCAGCCGCAGCATGTTGCAAGATCTCAGCTGTTTCAGAGGGCCAGCGCTCAGGTGACTGCGTTTCGCTCAGGGATTGCCCGACGGCTGTCGGAAATCGACGGGTACTACTCAGGTCGGTCTACAGGTAAGGAATGTAAGGAAGAAGGTAACGAAGACCGTATCGATGAGTTGAGCGACGAGGATGAAGAGCAACAAGAGGGGCAAGGTGACAGCAGTGCGGAGGAAGAGGAGGAGAACGAGACGGAGGAGGAGAGAGACGCGCGTTTAGACGAGGAAGAGAGAGAAAAAAGGTCAGCAGTCGTGCGCACGCAGGCAGGATATGCCTTCGTGGACGAGAGACGGAAGAGGATGGACGAGGTGACCAGGGGTGATGACAAGCGGGCACGTATCGAGGAAGAGGTCCTGGAGGTCTCGACGAGTGCTAGTAACCAGGAAAAGCGAACTATCAGGAAAGCGGTAGCATTCAGCAAGCAACCGGCCAAGGCGGACCCCATCGAAAACACGACTCCAAAGACCGCAAAGGCTCCGAAAGTGCCGCGAAAGAAAGCACCGGCCCTGGATACTGGAAACTACGAAGTTCTCGGAAGCAGCCAACTCGATTACACTATCCTAGCTCGTCAGGAGAGAGAGACCGGCGAATTGACCTTCCGACTCCTACCAAAGGCTAAAACGGTATCAGTTCCCAAGGACAAACGAGTTACTGCCAGGACCCCGGCTGCACCAAAGAAAATCGGAATCGCTCACGTTTCTGCCTTCTCCGGCCTAAATGATCTCGCAGGATACACCGAATTCTGCTACGCCAGGGCCTCTCCGACCATCCTCGGAAAGATACACGGACACGAACTTCCCATGCTCATAGATGGCGGATCTGTGATCTGCGTGATGAGTGAACAAGTCGCCAGGGAGTTGAACATCGGGTGGAAAAGTGCCGACTGGAAGATGATCACTGCCGATGGCAATCGATCTGATTTGTCGAAGGTGGCAGAGTTCGTGCCCATCAATGTCCATGGTGTCGTCATTCCCGTGCCTATCTTTTTAGCAAGATCCGGATCCGAGCAGGTTATCTTGGGTCGCCCCTGGGAAACATACGCTCGGAAGTGTGAGCGGAACCTGGACGATGGCAGTTGCGAGATCACCATCTCAGCCGTCGATGGGTCAGAGCAGGTGACGTTTGTCGCTACCTTTCCGGGAGACAAGAGGGACAGATTCGCCAGCAGCTCCGGAAACTTATATGCCTAGTTAAAGTAAGGGCAACTAGGAAGAATAGGGCTTGGCACTACGAAGGAAAGAGGTTGGAGAGTTGTGGGAGGAAAGATGGGAATGAGAAGGTCTCGAAGGGTAGAAAAATAAAGGAAAGGAGTTGGTTGATAGGAAGAGGGCGCTTGCAGGGAAAGTAGAAGGATTATACGGCGGGAAAGAGCAGGAAACGTTCAAAAAGGAAGGAAAACAGTCAGTCAAAAAAAGGGGGCTATCGATGAAGGTAAGGAAGGTAATGGGAAGAAGCGTGAATCGGGAGGATGAGTGGGAAGAGGAGGAAGGACTGGTAGTCGGAGAGTTGGGTAGGAGGATGGTAGCAGAAGGGTGGTCGACGGGAGAAGAGGCTCTGGTGAAGGAAAGGAGGGTAACCGGGAGAGAATCCACGGCTTTGGCGTGGGTTTCTAAACATAACATTGCTCCGGAACTTAGTCAAATACAACCCTTTTCCTCGTACCTTGATTCGGCAAAGTGCAACCTAGACTAAAACACCAAAGCAGCATGGGTGCGCGCCCGCTACAAATGTGTTGCCCAGAAAGTGACGCCTGTTCCCTTGTCGGATGGAAGTATACCAGATGCCGGACTCGACGGGAGAGGAAGAGCTATCGCTCGGGCCGTACCACTACCAGGCCCCTGGGATGAGTGGTTTATTCCCAAATTCTCCCACAGAGCAAGAGGCGGAAGGTTGACACCTGAGGGATTACGATAGCTACGGATAGGGAGCATATCATGGCCGAAGGAACAGGAAGCCCTCCTGGGTATGCTATCGAATAGAGAATACGCTCTCTCAGGGACACAGGAGGAACTGGGAACGATCAGCGACGAGGTCGAACCACCCCATCGTATCCGATTGGAGTCTGGTCATAACGTCTGGAAGGATCGTGTAATCCGCATACCGAAGAAAGTCATTCCCGTGGAAAAAGAGATGATAGAAGAGAGAGTCCGGCAGGGCCTATTCGAGCCCGCTTGGGGCCCCTACAGGAATGCTCACTTCTTAGTTCCAAAGAAGAATGGGAAGTACCGCTTCATCATCTCTGCCGTGAGCGCGAATTGGCATACACTCAAAGGCGCCAGGATACCGCCTAACGTCAAAGAGTTTTCTGAAGCCTTCGCCGGACTGCCCATTTCTTCACTGATTGATAGTCACTCTGGGTACGACCAAAAAAGGTTGCACCAAGATAGCCGGGACTATATGGCCTTGCAGACTACGCAAGGCTTGTATCGGCCGACCAGACTAGTACAAGGAGCTACCAATTCGGTATCAGCATTTGTCAGAGTATCTCGGAAAATACTAAACACTCACCTGGGATCAATCGCGGATATATTGGTCGACGATGTCGGAGTGAAAGGCCCAAAGAGTCGGTACCGAGAAGAGGAGGTGAAAGGGTTGCCTGGAGTCCGAAGGTTTGTTACGGAACACCTCCAGAACCTCGATAACGTACTTGCCGATGTGGAGAGAGCTGGAGCCACAATTTCCGGAGAGAAGTCCGACTGGCGCTGGAACGGGGTAAAAATAGTCGGATTTGTCTGTGGGGAAGCAGGAAGGTGGCCACAAGCATCCAAGGTCGACAAGGTGTGGAATTGGCCCCGGTGCGAGAACCGTACCGAGTGCAGGGCATTTTTAGGACTTTGCACATACTATCGAATATGGATCCCCGAATATGCAATAGTTGCAGGGGCCCTGTTCCGAATCTTGCGGAAGGACATCGAGTTTCAATGGGAGACTGAGGAAAAGAAAGCTATGGCAATCTTGAAAGAGGCTCTCTGCAATGCTCCTGCGTTGAAGACGTTAGACGTTAGCGATGGCGCCGGGCAAATAGTCGTTGGAGTTGACGCCAGTTTAGAGGGGTGGGGGGCGATCTTGCAGCAGGAAGACGAGAATAAGGACCGGCACCCGTGTCGGTATGAAAGCGGGCTCTGGAACAACGCCGAAAAGAGATATGACCCGGGGAAACGTGAGTGCCGTGGGCTGATGAAGGTGCTGAAGAAGTTCCGCAACTACGTATATGGGGTCAGATTCCTCATGGAGACAGACGCTAACACATTAGTGTATCAACTAAACTTGCCCGCCAACGACCTGCCAGGAGCACTAGTCACCCGCTGGATCGCGTGGATACGACTGTTCAATTTCGACATGAAACACGTTCCAGGGAGACTGAATGGAGGACCTGATGTCCTCTCACGGCAGCCGCAAGGGGAAGGGGAGCCTGAGCCAGAAGAGGAGGATGATCTAGCGGAAACAATTGAAGCAAGCTTACGAGGAATACAGGCGGAACAAGGGTCAGACAGAAAGAGGAGGGAGAGACCATACGAACCATTTGTTGGTTTAAGACTGGCGGAGGAATTCAAAGGGAGATGGAAGGAGATTGGTGAGTTTCTGGGGAACCTGAAGCGACCGGAAGGAAAGACTACGAAGGAAATGCAGCAGTTGCGACGGGAAGCCACGAAATACCTCGTTTCAGATGGAATACTCTACCGGAGGCGAAAACCCAATGAACCGCCGGCAAAGGTGTTAGTGAGCACGGAACAGAAAAGAAAAGCAATGGAAGCTGCACACGAATTGAGCGGGCACCGTGGAAGAGAAGGAACGTTACAAAAGATAGTGGAGCAGTACTGGTGGCCGGAAATCTATGTCAACGTCAAAGACTGGGTGAAAACGTGTGAGCAGTGCGAGAAGAGAGTGCCTCTACGGTATGATGAACGCCTGAAAAGCCTAACCGTCAGTCACCTGTGGCAACGAGTAGGGATGGATATTTCGTACATGCCCAAAACGGAGGACGGATATCACCTACTAGTAGTAGCCAGGGAATACCTCAGCGGGTGGGCAGAGGCACGACCACTAAAACAGGGTACATCGGAGAAGGTGGCAGAGTTCTTTTACAAAGAGGTAATTTGTCGGTTCAGAACCCCGGAAAGTGTAGTAGTGGACAGAGAAGCAGAGAACAAGAAATGGACCGACCTCCTCCTCAAACGTTACAATATCCGGAAGATCACCGGAACCCCGTACCATGCCGCCGCTAATGGAGTAATCGAACGAGGACACAGACCAATCGCGGATGCACTATCAAAACTCACGGCCTGCTCGGACGAACCGAAAGAGATGTGGATCGACCACCTACCGGCAGTGCTTTGGGCCGACAGAATCACCGTCAGGCGTACGCCCGGATATTCGCCATTCCGCCTTATGTTCGGCCAAGATGCAGTACTCCCGATAGAGCTGGAGAACTTAACATGGAATACAGCCAACTGGATCCAAGGAATCGACGATACGGCATCGCTGATAGCGGCTAGAGCAAGACAGCTGGAATGACGACGAGAGAATATTGATGTTGCCATACATAACCTAAAGGAGTCGAGAGATGCCAACAAACGTTACTTCGACCAAGCAGCCAACCTCTGAGCTGATGATCTCCCAATTGGCGACCTGGCCCTCGTGCACGAAACCAAGATAGAATAGTCCCACTGCGCCAACCGGGATGCTAGGTGGCGAGGACCCTACCGAGTCACAGAAATCGCCCAGAGCTTGCGGACTTATCGACTGGCAGAACTAGATGCAGCAGAGCTCGCGGGCTGGATAGATGGTAGTCGACTCAAGAAGTTCTTCACTCGCAACGAAGGCGTACACGGTACTCGGGAAATCAGTACGCCTAGCACCACACAATGGGAGGAATCGGAGGAATTCGAGGAATTCGAGGTGGAGGCAGTAGCAGGCCGGAAATATATTGAAGGAAGATGGATGTATTTAATAAAGTGGAAAGACTGGGAGAAACGATCGTGGGTATGGGCGGGGAGTAAGGAACTAATGGCTAAGTGGAACACCACACATCCGGTGCCGGCAGACCACCCATCCAAACAATGATGGGAAAGACGGATGGAGGGGGAAGGAAGGGGGAAGGGAGGAGATCCATTGCATGGACCATGACGAAAAGAGTTGAAGATACCGAAGCCACACAATTGAAGTGGAGTTGCGAGATAGAGGGAGAATATCGAATCCACACAATTGCCTGGAATTGCAAGATGGAGGGGGAAGAAATATTCCTATTGGCTGAGTTGCACCCATGTTACACCAAAAATTCCTACCATTCTCCCCTAACCCTCTAGTAACCTCGAGACAAGAGAGACGACAACTATTGCAGGAGTGGGCAGAAAATTCACCACCGACAACAGAAAGGACGAGCAAGATATGCCAAACCACCGAGTACAAGCGGAGAAAGAGGAGGGGAAGAAGCACAGAAGTTGTGGAGAGATACGAGAAGAGCATACTAGGGAAACCGGGAACCTTATAGAGACTAGACAAAGAAG
>Ga0307515_10016229_pt1 | contig 13650 bp, 8 predicted proteins | sample 17_EM_MG_FD_194513 | JGI IMG/M metagenome (GOLD analysis project Ga0307515, IMG submission 194513) | Populus trichocarpa ectomycorrhiza microbial communities from riparian zone in the Pacific Northwest, United States - 17_EM | ecosystem: Host-associated > Plants > Roots > Unclassified | place... | reverse complement strand
GGACCTACGTTTCAACCTGTGAACATGCATGCTAAATGTATGAGCATGTATTCAATATGATGAGCTCTCCCTTCAAGGGGTCGCACACATTTATAACTCTTGCATGATGAACATGAATTTTGATTCTTGCCCAAATTTTACAACTAAAATTTCTCGAGTGATGACCATTGTGTAACCCGTAAGTCTTGAACTCAAGATGCTACATGAGGGGCTTGCCTTGATTAAACACATGTAGGGAGCATACACCATGAAGACAGGTTCTAATTCTTCTATGTGAGACAGGGGGTATGTTTACTACTTGATCTCTAAAAGGGTCTTAGATATACCCAGTGACGACCTTTGTAAAGACAATATAGAAGCGTTGAGAGGAATGGTTAAGGCACATATGCCCACCTTTACCAAGCAAGCACTTGGATATGAATTGAATGTTTTATGCATTTGAACCCTGACCAATAGTTATAGGGTAGATCACTAATCCCACACTTAACCTAGAAGTTTATGTGTGTTTTTTAAAAATTAAAACAGGTGATGCATGAGGTACTAGTCCATATCCAATATATAAAAACATGTGCCATATGTACAAAAGAATGCATATTGATAATAAAAAAAATGATGAACAAAAAATAGTAAAATTTAAAGCATAAAAAAGAAAAAAGTACACACTAATAAAAAAAAAAAAACACAACAACCAGACAAACAAACAAATTTTAATCCACGAGTTTCCTAGTGGAGTTGTCATTTTGTTGCACGTATACAACTTCGTAATGATCATCCTCCCAGATAGGATATTTGATGGTGATGTGGGTTAAAAGAATAAGAAATTCTTGACCTTTATTAACAAAAAAAGAATGTGAGTCGCCACCTAATATTTCGGTCACTATAAACCTTAATTGGTCTAATATAAACTAAGGCATTGCTGTGTTTTCTAACCGTTGGTCTATTTAGAATTTGAGTGAAGTCATCCTCAATAAGGAGGTTCTTATCTAATCAGGTTAAAACCTAACAATTTTAATGCAAAAACATAAAAATAAAATAAAATGATATTGTTTTTTATTTAATATTAGGAATACGTGTTATGTATAAGTTTATAATCTCATATATTAAAAGAAATGTATGTCACGTTCTAACGGATAATCATAAATTAGTTATGATATCCTTTAACTAATTCTTCTATTTTTTCTAAGTATGATAAAAAACTTACTTTTTTTTTTTTTATAAAAAATAAAATATGCATGAAAATTTTAGACTTTGGCCGTATGCAAGAATTGTTTTTATTTCTTATTATTATTTTATTATTTTTTAGGCTTTGTTTGACACAAACCAAATTTTCATTGTAATAAAACTACCAAAATAGACCTAAGAAAATCTTTTGCCAAACACACCCTTAAACAAAAAATCCCTTCAAAAAAACAATTGCAAGCTAAACAAGATCTTAACCCTTTAACCTAATTTTGACCCGACCAGGTTGACCTGACTAAGTTGACCCAAAAGTTTTTGTTGAACCATAAACCGAACAAAAAATTTTGGTTTTATCTGAAAACAACTCAAAAACAAAACCAAAGATAAAAAATAGATTAGATACCAAAAAAACACACAAAAATTCAAAAATTATTGAACAAAACGAATCAAAAAAAGATAATGAAGAACACGAAGAACACCAAAATCCATCCCAGTAACGTGAAACCCAAATTAGACTAGATGCGGTCAAAACAAAAACATATACATGTTGGAAATTATGCAAGGATCAATAATTTAACATCCATCCACTTCGATTATCACTTAAACGTCATAGTTTTGTCAAAATGAATTTCTGTTCAAAACTGAAATTCTAGGATCAAATGCCATCAAAAACTTATTAATGATGCAAATAAACCCTAGATTATTTATTAATCAATCATAACAAAGGGTCCTGAGCAAAGAAATGGATCTAAATTGATCCAAACCAAGGAGCTAAGATAATGTTCTTTTCAATAACACGAAGAACATTGCTAGAAACCCAGTCACGAACCCAATAAAAGGCAGCAATTGTCATGCCTAGAAAATGACATTTGTAGCTTTTAAAGTGTGCATTATTTAACGCAACATGTCACACTACCATACATAAACATGTTTGAATCTAAAAAACTAACAAATAATATCAAAATATCAAAATCATGCATGAGGTAACAAATCCAAAAAAACTACCACCTGAAAACAAAATACATGTTCATGTAATATGGATTCAAATTTGGTTTTTCTAAACTCATTTTGGTTATGAATAGACGTAGCACAACCAAGAAGAACATCATTGCTTAAATTAAAAAAAAAAATCTAAAACAACAATATATATATATATATATATATATATAATAACAATATAACATCAAAAACATCAGAAACAACTTAAAAAAAACGCATTAAATAAAGATCACAACAACAAAGAGGTGAATACAATATCACTTGTTAAGCATTCCAAGCTGTTTTTCCATGCCTATAAATATAAATATAAAACAAAAACAAATAATATAAAAACACCTCAAGCAATTCTAAGGTAAGTGTTGTAAACCCTTGATAAGAACCCATTTAGGAGCTTTTGTGTATGAACACACGAAAAGAAGGTCAGTTCTTGCACAATAGTGTTTTAGTCATGACTGACTGAGTTGTAATTGAACATTCATTCTTTTGAAGATGCCAACCCGATCAGTCAAAACTATCAAAATAGAGGTCAGTTTACTGAATGATGTGTCACTCACATACTCTTTATTAAGTTTGAAAGAAGCGTTATTTAGGGTTTTTAATTTGGGATTGATAAATTTCAATCTAGTCCATGTTTTTTCAATTTCTTTTAATTGCACTTATAATTACCTCAAAACTTTTAATTTCATGCAATTTCATTCCTTGTAAATTTAATTGTTAGACCTAAAGTTGATCGCCTTTTTTTTAGTCCTTGGTTCTCAATCTAAAAGGTTAACCCTCAATTGACCAACAAACTTCTAATTTTTTTAATTTAGCCCTTAATTTGATCATTTTTAGCTGCTACATTTTTATACCGTTTTCAGTTCATTGGTTTTGAATTTTTTCAATCAAGTTTCTAATTGCCTATCAAACTTCAATATTTATGCAATTAAGCCCCGGATTTGACCAAATTAACTCTTAAAAATTTCAATGCAACCTCAGACTTTAATTTCTTTAAATTAAAGCCTGAATTGACTTTAAAAATCAATGTTTATTACATTTAAACCCTTAATACATTCAATTAAACCTTGAAAAATTCCAATTGAGTCCTTAAACATTCAATTTTGAATTTTCCTCAAATTATATTTTCTTTTCCAAAAGGACCTTTACCAGTCGAAAATACACTGTCAAATTTTCTAATCTTGTATATTTTGATTTTCCTCAACCAGTTTTCAATAATTTCCTTGGTTTTCTGGTATATTGTTTTCACTAATATATTTTTTTTTATCTTTTTCCAATATTGTTTCAATTATTTGTATTTTTTCTTTTCTTTTCTTTCTTTTCTGATTTGTTTTTGTTTATGTGAGGCTCTAAAAGGGGTAACAACAATTGTAATAAACCTCCTATAGTTTACTAGTTTTTTCCTTTCTCTTTCTTTTTTCAAATGTCACACTTTAAATCCTCAATCACTCAAAATTTCTAAATTGTATAAAATAACTAAATTACCCTCATATAACAACATTAAAATTAAGATCAAACACCCTAACCTTATAATACCAAGAAGCAAACCCATATCTTAAAACCATAAAATTCAAGAAACCCTTATCTTTAATTGATCTAGTTTTGATCTTTTTTTTTTATATTGATTTTTAAATCTGTTTTCTCTTTTTGTTTTTGTTCTGTTTGTTTTTAATTTTTACAAGCGGGTTTGATAAATTTTTTGTAAGGTTTTCAGGTTAATAAGAAGAAGACTTTTGTTTTAGTACAGAGAGAAAAGAAGAAGATGGTGCATGTAGCTTTAGGCTTGGGGTGATGGATGGTAAACAAACCTAAAGCAAACACCCTAAACAACATGGTGTGGCTTAGATGGTGGTGGTGTGGGTGTTATGGTTTTGGGCTTATATGATGATTTGGTTTGTGTTGTGGTGGCAAAGAGAAATGAATGTGAGCGGTTCTTAATTTGAATTAGGGCACTCAAGATAAGGTAATGTAATGTTGGTTAGAAGTGGCTTGTTTTGGTTATAATATTATGGAAAAGTTATAATATTTAATATAATATCTTTTTAGTTATTAATTGAAATATAATAATAACCTTGTAAATAATCTATATATATATATATATTATTTTTTTAGTAAGGAAATAAAGTGTCATGAACTTATAAATTCTAGCTTATAAAGTATATATTTTTATTTTTAAATAACATGCAAAGTAAAAATAAATAAATAAAATACAGTAGATTTTTATAATTATCCCAAAACTTTGTATATCAAGCCAACACACGCTTGAATAGCTATTCTCTAATTGGAATGATGGATCCTACGTTAAATATCAATATTAATTTGATCAACATATTATATGGTCTAGCATCAGTATGTCCTAATATAACTTATATTTTTATTCTCATCATCATTGATTGACAATATCAAAATCATATAAATAACAAATAAATTCATAAATATAGATCTTTGAAGTTCAATAACAATTAATGATAATAAAACCCATTTGTTTGCTAAAGGTCAGCACATCAATACTTGAGTCCGATCATTCTATTTTATTATAGAATAATAATCGTTCAAAAAAAAAAGTCTCACTTGCACATAAAACCAACCATACATTTATTTTACATCCATTGACTCAAAGATGATCCTCAATTTGTGAATGAAAAAATAGGTATATAAATAAATTTGAATTTCCCCTTAACATTTATTTGATTTTTTAATTTCACGTCAAATTTTTAATTTGTTTCAATCAAACACTGTAGCTTTCATATTTGTTCCACTCTTTAATTTGTTTTTGTCAAAAATAAAAACAAAATTGGTGTATAAATTTTAATTTTATCCAAAAAAATTAATGGAATATATCTGTTAAGATTTAAATGTTTTATTTAATGTTTATTGGAAGTTCTAGCCATTGGTAGACCGAGTCTTTAGGAATTTGTTATTTGATTTAATGGTTGAGAAAATGTCTTATTTGTGATGCTATTTTATAGAAGTTGTGGTGAGTGCGTTCTGATGTAAAGCCTATTTATAGGCCTTTCTTTCTTATTTTTCATTGTTAAGAACAAAGCTTTCTCTTTCAACACATCTTTTTTGTTATTTTTCTTTTTTGAGTAAAGTGGTATCAGAGCCAGATTAGTGATAAAAAAACAAGAGAGAAAAAGTTCCCAAATAGTGAGTCTCCAAAATAGCAGTAGCTTTTTCTCGTCCTCATATTTATCTTTTTGTAGGAAATGATGGCCTCAAATTCAAATTTTATGCAAGCAGCGATCCCATGTTTTTATGGTCACTATGACTATTAGAGTATGTTAATGGAGAACTTCCTTCGGTCAAAAGAATATTGGTTGATTGTTGTATCTGGAATTGAAGAATTAGCAACAATTGCAATCTTGACAGATGCCCAAAAAACAGAGTTGGAAGGGAGAAAGCTTAAAGATTTGAAGGCAAAAAATTACCTTTTCAGGCAATTGATTGTCCTATCTTGAAAACAATTCTTAGCAAAGAAACTTTCAAGAATATATGGGATTCCATAAAAAAAATATATCAAGGCTCTACTAGAGTAAAGCGTGCACAACTTCAAACCTTGAGACAAGATTTTGAGACCTTACAAATGAAGGTTGGAGAATCTGTCACCAACTACTGTGCCAAGATTATGGAGATAAGCAACAAAATGCAATTTCATGATGAAAGATGGATGATGGTGTTATTTTTGAAAAGATACTGTGTTTTTTAGTACTAAAATATGATTATGTTGTATGTTTCAATTGAAGAATCAAAAGACATAGATGCACTCTCTCTTGATGAACTGTAGAGCTCTTTGCTAGTCCATGAACAAAAGATGAACTGAAGTTCAAATATAGATGAGCAGGCTTTAAAGGCTTTTACCTTTACTTAGTTCTCAAATTATAGAGGAAGGGGTAGAGGTAGAGGTAGAGAAAAGAGAGGTATAGGCAATAAAGATGGCAGTAAGTAATATTTTAAGGCTGCTGATGATCAATGTCAAGGCAGAAGTAGAGGACGGGTTCAACACTTTGACAAATCCAAGGTAGAGTGTTTTAGATGTCATAATTTTAGACATTATGGTTTTGAATGTTATGCTAGGCTACCTATTGACAAAGGAAAGGGAGAAATTGCATTTTATAAAAAAAAAGGAAGTGGAAACTTTGTTGATGGCAATTGAAGCTAATCAAGAGCCAGAGTCTGATGTTTGATATGTGGATACATGTTGCAGTAATCACATGTGTGGATGTAAGTCTTCCTTTTCTTATTTAGATGAAGATTTTCATTCTATAGTAAGTTTTGGTGATTGTTCCACTGTGAATGCAATGAGAAAAGGTGATATTGAGATAAGAACCAAGAATGGTTTTGTAGAAATAATTTCTAATGTCCTTTATGTTTCTGACTTGAAAAGTAATTTATTGAGTGCTAGTCAACTGCAAGATAATGGTTATGTGATAACTATTCAAAATGGTGTTTGCGAGATATATGATCCTTCTAAAGGAGCAATTATTGTTGTTCAGATGAGTTCAAACAAGTTGTTTCCATTGAAGATAAGAACATCTCAATTTTGTTTAATAGCTGAAATAAAAGACCCTTTATGGCTTTGGCATTTTCGGTATGACCACTTGAATTTTAGCGGATTAAAGACTCTTCAGCAGAAAGACATGATGACAAGTCTCCCTAAAATTCACATTCCTTCTCAAATTTATGAAGAATGTGTTGTTAGCAAATAACATCGTTCTCAATTCCCTCAAGGAAAGTTATGGAGAGCAAAACATGTCCTAGAGCTGGTACATTCTGACATTTATGGACCGATAAATCCATCTTCTAATGGAGGTAAAAATATTTAATTACCTTCATTGATGATTTTACTAGAAAAACTTGGGTTTATTTTTACAGCAAAAGTCAGAAGCTCTTTATGTATTTAAAAGCTTTAAGGCTCATGTGGAGAATGAAACATGAAAGATTGTTAAGACCCTTCGAATAGATCATGGTGGAGAATATTGTTTAACTGAATTTGAAGTTTTTTGTGCAAATCATGACATTCGAAGACAACTCACAACTGCTTATACACCACAACAGAATGGTGTATCAGAGAGAAAAAATAGAACCATCCTCAACATGGTGAGAAGTTTGCTAGCAAGAGGAAACATTCCAAACAATTTTTAGCCAAAGGCAGTCAATTAAAGCATCCATGTGTTAAACAAAAGTCCTACTTTTTCTGTTCAGAACATGACACCCGAGGAAGCTTGGAGTGGGCGAAAACCAGTTGTAGATCACTTTGAAATTTTTGGTTGCATAGCTTATGCACATATCCCGGATGCGAAAAGAAAGAAGCTTGATGATAAAGGTGAAAAATGTGTCTTTCTTGGCATAAATGAAGGTTCCAAGGCTTATAAATTGTTCAATCCACTCATAAAGAAGATTGTGACCAGCTGAGATATAGTCTTTGATGAGGAAAACACATTGGAATAGGCAGCAGCCTACACAAGTTGTTTTTTACAATGATTTTGAAAGTGAGCCAACTCTAGTAGTTATTATGCCTAACAATTCATCAGAAGCAACCCCAATAACTGCTGAAATTTTGCCAACAATAGCAACTGTTGCAGCAGCTCGATCTCTTCCTACCCCAACAGTTGCTGACATTTTGCCAACAACAGCAGAAGCTACTATTGCAACAGCTCGATCTCTTCCTCGTATTCGAAAAAAGCTCGCATGGATGGAAGACTATAAGGTAACTGGAATTGAAGATCCAATCTCTCATTTTGCTTTATTTTCAGATTGTGATCCTACAACCTTTGAAAGTGTTGTTAAAGAAGAAAAATGAAGGAAGGCAATGGATGATGAAATTGATGCCATTGAAAGAAATGACACTTGGGAGCTGACTAATCTTCCGAAAGGGCACAAAACCATTAGTGTAAAGTGGGTTTTCAAAACAAAACTAAGAAAAAATGGTGAAGTTGATAAGTATAAGGCATGTTTGGTAGTTATGGGATATAAGCAAGAATATGGGATTGATTATACAGAAGTTTTTGCTCCCGTTGCAAGACATGACACAATCAAATTGGTGATTACATTGGCAGCGTAGAACTTGTGACCTATTTTCCAGTTGGATGTCAAATCGGCATTCTTGCATGGAAACTTGGAAGAACAGGTATTTGTAGAACAACCTCTTGGTCATATTAAGATCGGAAATGAGCATAAAGTTTATAGATTAAAGAAATCTCTTTATGGATTAAAACAAGCTCCACAAGCGTGGTATAGTCGTATTGAGACTTATTTTTTGAAAGAAGGCTTTCACAAATATCCATATGAGCACACACTATTTGTTAAAATTAGAGATAAGGGGAAACTGCTTATTGTTTGATTATATATAGATGATCTTATATTTACTGGAAATTATGGTGTCAGGTTTATGGAATTCAAAAAATCTATGATGATTGAATTTGAAATGTCTAATCTTGGTATGATGCATTACTTTCTTGGTATATAAGTAATGCAATCTGCTAATGGGATCTTTATTTCTCAAAAGAAGTATGTGCAAGATATTTTGGACAGGTTTTAGATGAAGGATTGCAATCCTATTAGCACTCCAACTAAATTTGGCTTGAAGCTAAACAAAGATCATAAAAGGAAGAAGGTGGACAACACACTTTACAAGCAAATTGTTGGCAGTTTGATGTATTTAACTACAACAAGACCAGATATAATGTATTCAGTGAGCTTAATCAGTAGGTATATGGAGAATCTAACATAAATGCAATTGTTAGCAGCCAAAAGGATCCTTCGTTACTTGTAAGGAACTAAAGATTTTGAGTTGTTTTACAAGAAGGGTGAAAAGTTGGAGTTGTTTGGGTTTACTAACAATGATTATGCAGGAGATTAAGATGATAGAAGGAGCACTTCGGGTTATGTTTTTATGTTGGGCATAGGTGTTGTTTCATGGTCTTCTAAGAAGTAACAAATTGTCACCTTATCAACTACAAAAGCTGAATTTATTGCTGCCACAGCTTGTGCTTGTTAAGCTATCTAGTTAAGAAGAATTCTTGAAGAACTATAGTTCTAGCAAATTGAGGCTACTATAGTTTTTTGTGATAACAACTCGGCGATTAAACTCTTCAAGAATCCAGTGCTACACGGAAGAAGCAAGCATATCGATGTGAAATATTATTTTTTAAGAGATCTCAACAATGATGGAACAATCAAACTGGTTTATTGTCGAAGTGAAGACCAAGTTACATATATATAGACCAAGCCTCTCAAATTTGCTACATTTGTGAAATTGTATGGTCTACTTGGAGTTTGTTCACGTTCTACAGTGAACGAGAATTTTGCAGAAGGTTGATTTTTCTTTTAAACTGATATTTGCAGATTTCAGTTTAAGGGAGGGTGTTAAGATTTAAATGTTTTATTTAATGTTTATTGAAAGTTCTAGTCATTGGTAGACCAGTCTTTAGGAATTTGTTATTTAATTTAGTGGTTGAGAAAGTATCTTGTTTGTGATGCTATTTTATAGGAGTTGAGGTGAGTGCATTCTAATATAAAGCCTATTTATAGGCCATTCTTTCTTATTTTTCATTGTTAAGAACATAGCTTTCTCTTTCAACACGTCTCTTTTGTTATTTTTTTTTTTATTGAATAACAATATCAATATAACTCAAAATAAGAGAATGAGCTAATTAAAATTGAAAAATTCATTAAAGAAAGACATTTTTATAGTAAAATAAATACAGTACAAAATGAGTTTTTCTTTTTTAATTAACATTATCCATCAATTCTTTGATAATACAAAAACAAGATTAAGCTAAAAAAAAATATAATGAAAAGAAAATTAACAGCAACAACCACCACTCGCATCTTCTGCATTCTCTAACTAGTATATCATATCTATACATATACACATTTATCAAATTCTCCATCAAAATCTGCTATGTAATCTTGAACCAAAATTATAAAAATAATAATTGAATTCTTATATTATCGGAATGGTAGAACGAGGATAGGATATATTCGACATCGACTAAAGTCAAATTCATTCAAATCTCTCTCTTTTTAATTGTAGTATTGATAAATAAAAATATGATATTGCTAAGTGAGAATTGTTGTTGGTAGGGATAAAGTATTTTTTGAGAAACCAACCCTCTTAAGTTTTATTATATTTGTTTTACTAAAAAAATATATATTTTCTAATTGTTTTTTTGTTAATTATAATTTTTTTTATTTTTTGAGTGATATTGAGATATTTCATAAAATTTAGAGGGATAATTAAAATTTACACATTTTTTTATTACCATTAAAAAAAATGGACGGAGGGAGAATATGAGCATAAATGAAAGATGCATATATATGTTGTGTTGATGTGAGCAGTAATGAAAGATATTGGGCTAATTGAAATAAAAGTTTTAGGTGAAATTGAGACAACACATAAATCTTGATGGAGGGGTAAATTAAAATTTACCCAATAGAATTATATTATAAAACATATGAACTAATTAGTAAATCAATATGGATTAGTGGGGATTATATATACATCATTTGAGAATTTTTTTTTATTGTTTAGAAATCATGTATATAATGTAGAGTTACGTTTTTATTATTTTCTAAATCAACTTATATCATGTACTTAAAAAATAAATACATCAATTGCATAACTTACATAATATATCACCTAGTATTTGATAGAGATATTAAAACAATACTAAGAAACACAAATATATTTATTTTATATATTCTTAGTTATTCTTCTTCTTCATCATCATCTATTCTTAATTACAAAACTAAACATAAATTATAAAGTAAAATAATAAACTATAACGTTTTCAATATAATATTATAATGATAATAATTATATATATTAAAAAATTAGAGAATTTTTTTTTTGTTATTTATAAAGTAAAGTTGTGTTAAGAAGTAAAGTCTGAATAATTATATTTGTTTTGTAGGGTTTATAACAATTATAGATATGAACAAAATTTTAATTTTAATTTAAAAATAAAAATACTAGGTTAAATGAATCCTTAATTAGCCATATGGTTCCAGCCAAAATAAAGCCTTTCGACCCACTTTGATCCATATCATACATGTTAATCATATTGACCCATCGTCAAGCCTTTGTTCATCTTCTTTCTTGGTAGTTAACGATAATTATGTTGACACCTTCTAAGAGCTCGTTGTGGAGCTAAACCTCCAAATGACATGAGATTTTTTGCAAATGAAAAAGAAACATCCCCTCTACAACTCTAGTTCTATTAAATGTTTACATCCCAAATTTTTCATGAAAGTCCCCAACATCTTATCATTGATCAACCAACACTTAATTTTTAAATTTGGGACTGATCAGGTTGGCACTTTTGAACGAATAAATTTGGAGTTATATAACTCCAAATTGAGCAAGAATGGATTCAAATGAAAGGTCTGAATCCCCTTTATCAAATTCAGGTGGTCTCAAACAAAGATGGCATCAGAATTGCTCAGACAAAGAATCGATAATAAGTGATTTAGTCAGTCCCGATAGTGCAACTATCATGCCAAAAAAAAAAAACAATTTGGTTTTCTTGTGTTCACAAACAAAGGATACTCAATGAGTCCTTATCAAGGGTTCACAACACTCCTCTCAAGATCAAGAGATCATATATGGATTCAAGACCTCCCAAAATCTTATAAATACCGTTCTCAATATCAAGAAGGGGCTAGATAGAAAAGAGAAAAAGAAAAAACAAGAAAAAAAAGAGAAATATCAATAAGAAATATAAAGGTCGAGTAATATCTAGTCTGGACATAAGTTCACGTTGCTGGGTTTTGGTTTCGGGTGTTCTTCATGTTCTTTATTTTTTTTTTGTTTGATCCATTTTGTTCAAGAATTTTTGAGTTTTTTGAGTATTTAATTTGTTTTTTTGCTTTCATTTTGCTTTTGGGTTGTTTTCAGGTTAAACCAGAATTTTTGGTTCGGTTTATGGTCGAACTAAAAATTTCTGGTTGATCTAGTCAGGTAAAAACAAAACAAAATAAAAAAATATTTTCTTTTTTTCTTGCATATAGCTAAAAATCCTAAAGTTATTGAAGAATTTTTTTAAAAAAACCTAAAATACTTTGACATGTTTTTTTTTAAAATATTGTATGAATTTTACAATAAGTTTGTAAATTTTCAAAAGATTTTGGCCTACATTTCAAAAATACCAAAACTTTTTATGTTGTTTCTTTTAATATACGTGATTATGAACTTATAAATAAGACATATTCATGATTTTAAATAAAAAGACAATTTATTTTTTTTAGCATTAGAACATATAGGTTTTTAATCTGATAAGATAAAGATCTCCTTATTGAGCATGACTTTCTTAAATTTAGACGAACTACCGGTTAGAAAAAAAAACTTTTTCTTAGTTTATATCAGACAAATAAACAATACAGTTTATCTCAGGTAAGATGTATTAGGGGTGCTAATACCTTTTATTTATGCAATCAGTCCCTCTTTTTAGATTCTGAGATCAATTAGGGTTTCTAGTGATCAAAATATTAGGCAGTGACTCTCATTTTTTTTTATTGATAAATAACAAGAATTTTTTTATCTTTTCTATCCACATCATTTTTTATTATCTCAATCTAGAAGAATGATCATCGCGACACCACACACCACAAACGTTTTTCCTTCTTTAAAAGATTTCGAGTTAGAATCTCTTTTATAATTTTAAAAAAATTCATTAAAGCATAGCGAGACATCCGCTTGTTATGCCAAGTCATATTAATCTAGCTCTGATTTCGTGTGCTATATCATTAGAAGTAGGAATGCTGCTATAAATCTAGCATAGTGAATGTAATAATTAGGTGATAGCCATTCGAGTACTGTTGTTGTATTCCCGACATTTATCTAAACAGCCGGAACTTTTTTCTTTCAAGTGCTTAATTCACTCCTTTGATTTGCCAAAATTCAGCTAGCTGCATGCACTGAACCTTCCCCCTTCTCACACACATTTTTTATGCAAACTTTTACTGTCTATTGTCTTCTAAGATTCCCCTGGTTATGATTTATTATCTCTCTTTATACTCAGATAAAGCCATGTTTTTATCTAGGTTCTCAAATATCTTAGAGCTAGACTGCATATTAAATTGCAAGAAGGAAAGAACAATAAAAATATATATATATAATCATAGAAAGGAACATCTGAGCGATTGAAGTTTGGTACATGATTACATCTACTTTGTATCATTAAACTTTCTGCGTTAGAATGTTTTAATTCCATTTGTTAGTATACCTCGAGGAGACGTTGGGAGCGACGTCTTTCTGCGAGCATCTTAATTATACTTATGATTGCGATCCTAAATCTCGCAGAAAGTGGTTTGCGATATTTGTTGGTCCTGACTTAATCCAAAATTTTAATCATATGCTGTGCAATTTTATAGCACTTGGGCCCCAAATTTCTAATCCAAACAAAATGAAGGGATCGTGATTCTAATGTTTGATGGAGAAGCAAATGCTTTCTCCAAAGTCAGCTGGAAGAA
>Ga0307515_10016228_pt1 | contig 13650 bp, 8 predicted proteins | sample 17_EM_MG_FD_194513 | JGI IMG/M metagenome (GOLD analysis project Ga0307515, IMG submission 194513) | Populus trichocarpa ectomycorrhiza microbial communities from riparian zone in the Pacific Northwest, United States - 17_EM | ecosystem: Host-associated > Plants > Roots > Unclassified | place... | reverse complement strand
AGGCCTCTATTCAGCTTAGCAATTACCCAAACATGAACTTTTGCCATTGTCACTTGTGAACAATTCACAGAGGGTTTAGGGAACTAAATCTTCCGTCCGTTTGCCATTTATTTACGCAGTAAGACGCTCTTTTAACCAGTCCGGCTGCCATCATTTTAGCTGGTAATTTTTGGGTGTCAAAAAAATGATACTTGCGCCCCCAGATGCAGAAAGAGTTGTTCTACTTGAGCACAAATAGTAACGACAGATTTAAAGAGCCAGCAACCTTCCCAGATGCGGAAAGAGTTGTTCTACTTGAGCACAGATGATAACGACAAATTTAAAGCGCCGGCAACAAGGTTTCTCCTCCACTTTTTATGAATGCAAACATAAAAAATGCAAAGTAGTGTCTACCGCTTCGACCACAAAGGCATGTCAGTTGGGGACAATGTCATCCAGCCCGTGTTTTGTTCATTATTGGAACGATTTGTCATTTAAGTCGCAAAACAAATTTTGTCCCTCTGCTTTCCTAATTCAAAACATCAACATGGGAGTATCTCTATCTTGTGATCTCATATCTAAGGCCGAAATATGTTTCCAAAGTAGTGTGCTGTGAAGGAACAGGAACCATGGCATTGCTATCAAAAGAGCATCTATTTAACCAAGTCACATTAACCATGAAGCTGTTGTTCTATTGTTTCCTCTGCTCATCATCGTCATCCCAACCTCCATTTGAGTGCGCTCGATTTTCTGGGTGGTTTCTTGGGACTCCTCTCTGCCGAAGCTCATTTCTTGATTGCTTGTCTGCGGTTGGCAGATTCATGTGTTCTCCTTCTCTCTCCTAACATGGAAAGTGAGAAACTCAACTATAATCTCACAGATCATTAGAAGAATGAAACGAAAATTAAAAAAGGACTTCCATTGATTGATACCTCCTCCAATGGTTCCTGATGCTCCCTCAAAATGATATCTTTCTTTTTTCCCGGCAATGGAAGAAACTTGGCTGCTTTGCTAAATAATTGAAATCCCTGAACATCTCCATTTTTTATGCTTGCTTCTAGCTGCAAAAAATTAGTGGCACAAATATGAACACTTTATATCTTGGATGACGGTAACCAAAATCATTAAGTTGGAGTTCTTGCTCTTATTTAGTTCTGCTAATACTTCAAACATTATGTTTCTGTCAGAGTCTATCTTCCATAGTTTCTTCTACTGGTCTATCATAACGATGTGAATAAGTAGAGAAACACCAAACCAGAAGGTAACCAAAATGGTTTTATAGATGTTATACCTGAACATGAACAATTCCAAAAATAATGCTAGCAATAGGCAGCCAGCTATCCTCGGGAGACAGAGACATATTTGATCTATTGAGCCAGATAAGAAAAATTACATAATCAAATCCATGCATCCAATCCATAATCAACTAACATGTTCAAATTAACTGTAATTAAGCAGGCACTGTAGATTATCCTTGATAGCATCAGACAGTGTAATATATTAAGCCCGGAAATTGTTTGGCCACACACTTAACTCTTTAATAAAGAACAAACTGATTCACATTATAAGTCCATCATCAATATATCAATCGAACTAAAATATATAGCTTCTAATCAACATTAACAAATTAGTGAAAATCTTGAATGAATACCCTGTAAACTCCAACTCAAAGTTCACATTTTGCATTCAACAGTCATAACCAAACTAGCAAGACACAACATATGTGGACAACAAGTCCCAAATGTTCACACTCCATAATCACTTCCTAACCAAGAAAGACAACCTACACTACAAATCAGCATCTCTTATAAAACTTAGCAAAGCATAAAAAAAAAAAAAAAAACAACTGGATGCCATATTAAAAAATCAGAATAAAGAGAGATAATGTAAGCATGGTACTATAAAACAAAAGGGGAAAAAAAAACCTCAAATAAGGGGCCAAGTAAACAAGAGAATAAATAGCATATCTCCTTTTCCCAGTATCAAGCCAAGCAAAAACCCAACTCTGCCAACAAAACAACAAAAGATCAGAACTTTATCGAGACCCAGATTCCAAAAACACAACAAATACAAAAATTTTAAAAATCAAACACAGACCAACACACTTACCAACCAATTAAAGTAAGGAATGAAACTGATGATACCCATAACAGCAATTCTCGTATCAGTAGTAGTAATCCCCGAATCACTCTCCTCCTCCTCATCCTTAGTAGCTGTGTTTGGTAAAAGTAAAGAGCTCAGCATACACACACTGATAGCAACAGCAAACGGGGTGTCGTCTGACAACGCTGCCCTGCATATTCCCCTGTTAAACTTCTTCCTCTGTATTAACAACAACAAAAAAAATTCAAAGGGGAGTAAAAAAAGAAGAGAATTTTCAGTGTTTTGTTTTGTTTTACCTTGATGAGGGTTTTACAGTGGTGGTGGAAAAAGGAGGGTTCTAGTTTGATGAGTGGCGAAGTTAAGTTAGGAGGTTTTAGGGAAGGAGAAAGTGAAGCGGTGGTGGCCAGTGTGATCATTGAAGGGAGGAGATGGAGATTGGGTTTTAAGGAGAGAGTGTGATCAAAGGTAGGAAGGAAGGAATTAAGGCAGAATCTTGAGTTTCGTACTTCTTGAGAAGAGTGTGTGTGGGTACATCATGGTCATACATGCTGACAGCTTCTCTCTCTCTCTCTCTCTCTCTCTCTATATATATATATATATATATATATATATATCGGTATAAAAAAATATATTTCGTACCATTATTATAATACATTTTTACTCAAATCTTTATTGTTTTTAATTTTTATTACTATCATCCTTAATAAAATTAATTTTTAATTATTATTTTTATATTTTAAAAGCAAAGTATTAAAAATTTTAAATTTAATTTCAACTCTCCATTGTTATTTAAAATATAATATTTAAATTAAAATGTCTTTCTAATTCCTTAATTTTCATGCCAATTAGCATACCATTGACCTCAAGGGATTTGTTTATATTGTAAAAACCAAAAAAGCCTCCAACTTAAAGAGAAAACCTCAATTAAATCCCTAATATTTTTTTCATCACGAATTGAGTCTCCAATCTAATATAATGTTCAAGTAGAAGTTAACATCAAGGCTTTTGAAAGTCATGGAAGGCTTAGATCAAGATGCTGGCAAAAGGGACTCTTTTGCTCTGTTGTATTACGCATGCACTGAAATTAACTTCCATCTTTCCATGCCGGTTACAAAGCTGCTGCTAATTTGGACTCTTAATTCATGATGCCTTGACTTCACATGAAATAGAGATGTACGTGCACCCTTGACAATGAGGCCGATAGCAGGTACAACAAGCATCAAACAAAAAATCCATAAAGAGGGAAGGGGAAATTTATGGCTCTCCATTCTCTAATAGTTGTGAAATCCCCAAGTGCGTAGTAGTAGTAGCAGCAGTACAGGTGAAAGTTCTACCAACATGTACAAGATCGAATATGTATGAACAAAATAATACATTTGAATAACCTGATTAAGTATTAAGACGTATATATAAACAAACACTCGAATCTTTCTACTCTCTCATGGCAACTGATTTAAACAAACGGTTAAAAAGGAAATTTCTGTCAACTTGCAGATACACCTCGCCTGGCACAAGAAAAGATTGTTTCCGCTTGAACTTGATATGGTACGATCTTCAAAGAACTGTTTGTAACGGATTTGCAGAAGATACATGCAAACCGTACTTGTCCTTTGCAACCTTCCTCCGTAGCCATACTCGAAGATGGTTCCAATCCGGCCCATAAAAAGAATCGCAAGCACTTATCTGCATGATGTACAGCTCTTGGCTGAATTTACAAGGTTTCACTTTACGGTGATAAGAATTAAGCTTTCAGGAGTCAACATCACTCCTTTCACCGTTCTCTTCCCCACCAGTTATGGCTTTCAGCTGCTGTTGCAACTGTAAAAATGACAACATTCTCAACTTAATTCACCTCAGAACTGGGTATAAATGTTCTACATATTCAACTCTTGTGTTTGGCTCATCATGAAAGAAGGGGTGAGGCTCCTATTAGAAATCATCCTACTTCCCTAAGCGCATGATAATAAAGCAGGGCAAAGACAGCAAAATCAATCCTCACTAGCAACTTACTTGCTCATATTTTAGCTTTTCAGAATTTAGTTCATTGGTTAAATTCATCATCCTGCAACAGGTGAGTGAAAATTAAACTTACATATGTATAAAGACCAAAAAGGAAAGGTATAAAGACAAGTAAGGAAAGGACAAATGATCAACCTATTTTGAAGCTCGGTGATCTTTATCAATAATGACCTCTCCCTCTCAGAGGATGCTGATTCAACCTGTGAGAATGAGTAGATCAGAGTTTGGGAATATTCCACAATGATACAGCAATCCCAATGGTCACTATGAAGTAGACTCGGTAATTTGAGGAAATGCAAAAGAAATAATCAAAAAGCAATTTTCACAAATAAGTGTCCTCTTGCAAAATGTGGAATCAACACAAGTTCAGTTATATGACCCTGCGTACCAAGTCCCAATAAAACATCATCACCAGAGAAATACTTAGATCTTAACAATGGATATGCTTGTATACAAGAATTGAAACCCAAGAGCTGCATTATAGATAGAAAATCTGCTCACACTTCCATTATTCTCTGAACCACGAGGCAGTGGTGGCAACTTTCCATTTTGAGCAGCTGAAATAAAACACCCACAACTTGTTCAATTGCTTCACCCCTAAAATCATACCAAATAGCATGCGGTAACAGATTTGTTACTCACCTTCTACAGCCTCGGCTGGCTGCAAGCTATTCAATAAATTCATAATAATATCCTGGAATTAAAAAAAAAAAAAACTGATTACAAGAACGACTGGCTTTAGATTTTACAGAATTCAAGGCAAACAAACCTTGAAAGGAAAAACAACTCAACTGTAAGTCTTTACCTGTTGAATTGAGGTCTGCTGAAAAAGATTCTGAAGATGAGGCAAGAGTAATGCAGGTACACTATTGTTGTTAACCTCTTTTGGAGGCTGATTATTCACAGGCTGAGAAAAAACACGAGAATATTCAGAGTCTGAGAGAAAAAGTATGAGTTATATATATATAAACTAAAATGCATAAGCTTTTTACTATGAATTGCACAATGCAATCCACAGTAAAAGGCTGATGCCTTTTAGTTATAGGTTTTTTTTTTTCTTTTTAATTTTTTTTGTTTAATTTAGTTCATTAATATTAAATTTTTTTCTATTCAGTTATTACACTCTCATGACACGGATCTCAAGTTTGATAGGTTAACCTGGTTTGGCGGCTTAACCCAATTGACTCAGATTTTTTTTCTTTTTCTTAATTAGTTTTTTTCTTCCAATTTCATCTTTTAATATCGATTTGATTGAGAATTAAACTTCATGATTTGTTTTGTTTACTTTTCATTAGATTATCGTGATCTCATATGGGGATTTTACTATACCTCTCATCGCAAAGCACTATTCATTGGAATAGTTCTTTGCTTTGTTGTTTTTTTCTTTGTTTTTTCCCTTTTCAATTAATCTTTTTTTTTTGTTTAATTTCATTCTGTAATATTAATTTTGTTTCTATTTAGTTATCACACTTTCATGACATGACCTTGCAACCAGACACACATCTAAAGCTCTTGGGCTTGATGTTGTAGGCAGACTCACTTAAACTTGAGTCATGCAAGTTTAATATTATTATTAATATTAAAAATATTATTATTTGTATTATAAATATTACTATTGATATTATAATTAATATTATAAATATTACTCTTGAGTCAGGCATTGCAGCCAGACCCAATGCTCTTGAGTCTAGCTTTGTAGATAGACCTAACACTCTTGGATCTTAGCTTTTTTCGATATTTTTTATGCCAAAAAAAATTAATCCGCGGCGCAGCGCGGGCCACCTAACTAGTGTATATATAAAAGTAAGACTTGATAACAAATCAAGTCATGCTTTATCTTGAAATTAAGAGCAAAACTACGCCCAACTTGGTTTCTAAAGCTATTGACTCAGTGGACACTTTAATTCCACCATCTTTCAAAAAGAATCTCATAAACTTGGGGATAAATTTGTTTGATCAATATCAAGAGCTACATACATCAACAAAAGGTCAAAGCACATACCATTTGCTTGGGTTCAAACATCCATTCACCAACACTAGCAGACTTTTTCAGTGGAGACTGAAAATCACAAGAACAAAACATCAAATGAGAAGGAGACAACAATAGTAGTTACTAAAAACTACTGGGTAAAGATGAGCCACTTACTTGGGAAGACCGGCGTGGAACTGTACTTAATGGAATATCCTAGGGCACATTCTTTAGTTAGTGAGAGTCAGATAATAAGATAGCATGCCATAAGAATTGAGTGTTACCTTTACAAGATCTAAATTTTCTGATGTAACTGAGAACCTCCCCTTTATTTGGACTAGATTTGTCTTCGGCTTTTCATCCAAAGAATCTCTAAATCCTATTATTGGAAACAAGTAATGATAACAAATTCATAAGCTATGTTATAGGAATGGCGGCACCATTTGATAGCTTTAAGTTCTCACTCTTTTTGGTGATTATGATGGTAATAACAAAAAAGGGGAAACTAAGTAACAATAGTGATAGCTGTGGTAATCTTTAATACAAAATGCATTTTTGTACCTCCTGAAGATTTTATGGGAGCTGAAAAACTGTTTGCTGAAGCTCGATTTGGAAGAATTAGAGGACCGCTAAAGCTTGGAGCTTTTCGAATTTCACGGGTGGCTCTTTCAGCTGTTGGCTGTCTTTCATTCTCAAACCTATTAACCAACAGACAAGAGCCTGATAATTTCAATTTGGAGCATAAAGAAATATAGAGACAGCAAAGCATACACTAGTTTCATAAATTTGGGCAATAACATTCAAGTTCAAGTAAATCAGTGTTTACACAAACTAGTTTTCCTCAACAAAGACATACAGAAGGGATTGGACATTCTATCCTCGTTTCTATACTAAACATCAAAATTCAACTCCCAGAAAGCCACTATACCACATCTTTCTCTGCTAACTTTTAACTAAGGTTCTTTGGCTGCAAAATGTGAAAGAGAATGTAACACACGAGCATTATTTCTGCTAGCTTTTTAACGAAGGTTCTCTGGCTACAAAATGTGAAAGTGTGTATCGAAGAAGCATTAAGTAATTGAAGGCTAATCAAATGTAGAATTCATGTAAAACATTGTTTTCTTTAATTGATATCTTCTTTCAATATCCTATTGTAAGAAGAATGTTGTGTCAAAAGTATAAAATGACAAATTGAACTTTCATAAAATAGTAATGAAGCTCTTACTCAGGACCTGGCATTCTTCAGTTCAAGAAGGATTGTTACAATTTATTACAATCAACTCATGCTCAACAAAGCACCAGCCAATTTATAGTATCATATCTTGAAGTAATTCCAAATGCTCAATAAACTACCCATTCAACCTAATGAACTACCTTCCTTTTGCAAGTTTGGGAAGCAGGCTAGAGTTATGTCAAGTACAGGGAGCAAGGCCTTTAAGTACCATCATTAACACAAGTTACACAAACAAAACCACCACCCATGAAACATTATATTTCAAACAGCTCTAATTGGCGCATAGTTAATGCTGAAAGACAAACTAAAAAAGAAAAAAACAGACCTTTCAGAAGTGCGCCCCCTTTCTGACAATGAATGAGAAAGTACCGTACCAGGCATGAGTGGCCCGCTAAGGGTTTGGCGACTTTTCACTGTTTTGGCCTTGGCTTGCATCACATCATTTTCTGAGGTTGACGCCTTTGCTTCGGTGCTTGATCCATTTCTCTTCCACCCAACTTTTTCCTGGCTACTGGTTTCCAGCAAGTCACTTTCTGGTAACCTGCCCTTTCTGTTTAAGTTATCCACCCGAGGCAATTTACCACCACTTAATTGTCTGCTGTACTCAGCCTGCTGCATTTCACTCTTCGAATTTACATTCAATGAACTAGATTGGGAACCAGTAGTGACCTGCAAACAACAAACAAGCTCATTTGCTTGAGAACCAAAAAATTCCTAAAGCAACAGAGGTATCTCAAGAAGCAAAAGTAAATATATAAGGCCTGGTGACAACTTCAGATTAATAAAAGAAGTCTTCAGTGACAAATAACTCATCTATACCTTATCACCACCAAATTTCACACTTTCATCTTCTTCCCTCGTCTCTAGTATATCATCATCATCATCTTGCACCTAGAAGAAAAGGCACAATTATCTCCTAATTGTATAACCAACGAGAAAAATACTACCAAAATGAAGAAAAAATGCAGCCTCATTAAACAAAGCATTTAGATGGTTAGCTTACTAGAGATGCTTGGGCTTTCAAATCATCAAGGTCAAAATTCCAGGCACTAACTCCTCGATGGTACTCGCTCTGATGAGGGTAAGACAAGTCATTACATAAGAGGTCAGAAAGAAAGAAATAATAAAGTAGGTCGTGGGTACAAATACATTTGACCTATAAATGTTGCTTGTCCTCAATTATACTTTCAGTTCTTAATACACCATACTAAATACCCTGGCACAGTAGATACCGTCACCCAAGAATTTAAATGATAGCATTTTCTAAATCAGAAGAGATTATAACTGTTATTATTGGCACAAAATTAAGATAAACAGGTTTTATTGGAAAAAGAATATGTGCTTATATTTGTCTGTACTGTTGGCTTGGTTCTACAGTGGGATTGAGTAGCGAGAGCAAGTCAAGGAGCACATTTTGGTGAAGTAAAAGAAGTAAAAGAGCTATAACCTTGTTACATAATACTAATCTTATGGCATGGATTGCCAGAAAGAAAGTGCAAGCCAACATCTCTTTCCATTTAGCTGGTCAAGGAAATACCCAGTGTTTTTTGTTTCAATTGAACCATTTCTTTTATTTAAACAGGGTCTATAGTTAAAAGCTAAATGATCATATTTTATTTTATGAACAAATAGCTTCTTATGGATTATGATCTCTGGTTTAAAAAATTCTAAGGGAAAGCATAAGAAACATTTTATTGGTCAACTCATTCAACAGTAAGAAAGAAAAGGGATATTCAATTATGGGACCAAATGACACTGGTTACTGTTTGTCACCTGTTAGTGTCTTGATAAGCAATAGACATCTGTAGAACCCCAAAGCGGGGATATACTTAAATGACTAAAAAATATAACCAAAAATCAGTGTCTAAGAACAGCTGAGGGTGCTAAAACGAACATTAAACTTATGTAATCCAACCAAGCAAGAAAAGGAATAGGAAGAAATTAATGAAGAAGTATTTGCTAGGAAAGCAATGTACGATGAGCTTCTGCAAGTGCATCAATTAAACAGGTGAAAAGCATCATCTTATGACGTTGAGAAGTGTGCTAACCTGTGACAATGCCTCTTGTTCAGCTGAAGGCATTTTCTTTAGAGCCAGCTGTGCAGCATCTTTAAGCTGCAATATCTCAGCAAGTTCATAAAACAGCACAACCAGAAAAACATGAGGCACAAATCAAGCATTGTACCAATATGATCGCTAACCTGAATAGCTTTCACACGATTCCAAAGTGGGGGCAAGTCCGCAAACAACTTCTTCACAGAAAGTTCTGGAGGCTTCACATGCTTGAAAAAGGAATGTTTCAATAACTTCTCAGCAGTTGGCCTCTTTGTTTGATCTTTCACAAGGCACATTGCAACCATTTCTTTAAAAGACTGATCACAACTGGAAATCCTCAAATTAGAACCTTAATATACATTGGAAAAAGAAATCAGTGATGACAGCTATACTAGAAGCCTTCCGACATTCTTACCAGCCCAGCAAAGAAAATGGTGCAATTTTTCTTATATGTGAATGCATTTTCAGAGTAAATCAATTGTTGTGAAAATCTAGCGAGAAAGAGTTTCAATACCTTAGAGAACTTTTTATCACGATCATAATCAAGACCAGGAGGAGCATTCTGTATGGTCATGAGAAGAACCTAACAGAATGAAAGATAACAGGAAAAATAAAAGGTATCTCAGTAAGCCACTTAAATTAAAGCTTCCCTGAGCTCAAGCTGTATCTCAGTGAACATTCTTGTTGAATACTAATAAATGGAAATACCTTCATTGGAGGATATTTTGAGAAAGGTGCGTGGCCATGCGCCAACTCAAGTGCCGTTATACCAAATGACCAAATATCAGCCCTGAACAGGAAGAAAGAAGCAATCAAGCAACAAGCTTATAGGAGTTTTCTTTTCTTTCTCAATTTTAATTCACAGTCAGTTTCTTCAATAGATAAAGGTACAAGTTCTGCCTAACCATCAATTAAAAAAAAATGATATCAGAAGAAAAAAAAGAGCAGAGAGTGTGAGAGAGTTCCTCCAAGGAAAGAAGTGAAAGTATCATGAGAACTTCTGTCATCCAAAAACAAGACTAAAAAGTGTAGCCAAACTTATTTACAAGGCTTGCACACACAAGAATGCATATATACACTCAAACCCAAATTTGGAACATGACAAGTACTGCCAAGGGTTTTAGGGAACACAGGAAGTGGATGTAAACATAGCTTAATAAGTTGCAATCAGGGAAATCTAACTTGACAAATTACATTAAAAAAAAACTCACTTGGAATTATATCCACTTCCTGGCTGCAAAACCTCAGGTGCCATCCTGCAATTTGAAAGTTAAAGAGCGCGGAGGAAAACACTTTCTAGTATAAATACATCTCAAAACTCAAATTACATATAAATCATTACTGATAATATTTACCAGCATGGAGTCCCCACAAAAGTATTTCTGGAGCGTTGTCGATCACCTGCATCAAACATGCAAGCTGAAACACCAAAATCAGCAAGCTTTACATCTCCATTTGTATCCAGTAGTATGTTTCCAGCCTGCAAAAACAATTGAAAATAAAAGTTAACATGAGACATGGTGTTGAAAAATAAAAAAGAGAAACTTGGACCATCTGGTGAAATAACTGTGCCATCTTAATGCTTTGCTGACCTTAACATCCCGATGAATATGCCCTTGTTGATGCAGGTACTCCAAAGCCTTGAGGGTTTCTTTTAGAATAGAACCGATAGCAGGCTCCTCAAATCCATCAGAATATGCTATCTTCATGAGGTGCAAACAAGAACCCTCAGCCATGAATGGCATGACCACCCATAGATTATGGTCAACAACAAACGAACAATATGCTCTAATAAGATTTGGATGATCTATCAAACTCATGGTTTGAGCTTCCCTCCTTATGTCATCCTATATTAAAAAAATGCATCAAATAGCCACTTAAATAAACAATGGACATTAATGAACAGCTTACACAGACAAAATCAGTAAGAAAAGCAGAGTTTAACTAATAGAACAACTGAAAATATCTACTATCAGGACAAATGCACAAACCCAGAGCAATAGTCTTTCAAATATTCAATAAAAGCTTCCAAGCACATTCCTTTTCTGGGTTTTATATCACTACGATCAGAAAGCTAGCAGTATCTGAAATCCATTCACCAACATATGACTGAATTTTGCAAAATCTTATATCCAGCTCCAAAAGGTTAGTCCAAGAGATACCAGCCCTTTTTGTAACTTCATTTCACTAACTAGTGCTGTGACTTGTAATCGGTGCTTTATTAATTATTCCATTCCATAATTATAAGTATGCAAAAAATATGATAAAAGCCAAATCACCATAATCCGAAATGTTTTCTTTAACAGCAAGCGCTGCACCAATCAGTATGAGTTAGTGAGCATTAAACTTCAAAATGCTGAAATTGATTTTTATCAAAAATGTTATTTTCACCTACTGAATTAAGAAGGCAAACGTGTAAGCATACATAATTATATATGAAAAGCATACTGCAATTACCAATTTCAAGTCTGCCAAATTTTTCCACTTTGATCCGATTTAACTAAAATTCACATATGAGTCTCGAATTCATTAAAAATAATTTTACAAATGCATTAAAACTTAAAAACTCTGAAATAAAAACTTATCGAATTTGACCTGTATCTATAATTCAAAGTGAAAAGTTCATTGTAGATGAGCAATCCTATACTATATCGAATCAAGACCGCTAAATTAACAAAAAAATCATAAATCAAATTCAAAAACAATCACAGTCACAAGAATGAACCCAATTATCACTTAAAATCTCAATCAATCCGCTTCTCTGCTGACTATAACGACTCAATAAAAGTTCATTCAAAGCTAAAAAAACCAAACAATTCACAATTCGATCAAATCAAACACGATCTGACCTAAAATCACAGTAAAAATCACTTCAAATTACAAGAAAAATCAAGTAAAAAATGAGTCAAGACAGTAAGAAAAAAAGTACACGAACCAGATTAATGTTGCAACGATCGAGATCCAAACACTTGATAGCGACGACTTCATTGAACGGAATATAGATCGCTCTATAAACAACGGCACTCGCTCCATATCCTACTTCTTCTAGTAACTTGTAATCAATTGGATTCACTGTGTATGTCTTTCCCATCCTGCCCATCCACCGTCGAGATAGCGAATCTTCCACCACCACCACTTCCGGTAGTAATCGACGGTTCTGTAACTCTCTCTTTTCTTGGTGAGATTAAAATGTTGCCGTTTTAAGGGATATAGGGGCGTTTTATTTTGATTGATTCGTTGACCGCCGATAATACAAAGAATCTGGAGAGAGTGGAGACTAGAGAGAGGGAGGCGATGACGTGGAGAGAGTGATGTGTTAGGATTTTGACACGTGGAAAGAGTTTATATTGGATGGCTGGGACCTACTTCGTGCTTTGCTTTTTTTTATATATATAGTTAAAGGGTGTGTTTAGTTTTTTTGTTGCTGAAATCGTGGCTTGTGCATGGCTCATGAGTTTTGTATATAACTGAGTTATATTTAATTTCAATATTAATCTTAATTATAAAAATAAACACATTTAAATTTAGATTCACGCCTCGAGCTGGATTAAAAAAAAAATTCGAGTAAAAAGAAGTTAACGGTAGTATTTTAAAAAAAATAAGAGAAATAGAAATGGGTTAAAACTTAATTAATTTGATGATATAGATAAAAAAAAAATAGGTAACAACAACAATAAATAAAAAAAACAATATTGATCTAAGTCAAGCTGAGTTAACGCGTGAAACTTATGACCTAGCATATATGATCGGGATAACTCTATAGAATGATGAAATTAAAAAAAATTAATTAAAAAAAAAACCTAGAAAATCTAAGTCAACTTGGTCCAATCTTTTAAACTCGTGACCAACAAGGTTAGCAAAATTTCAATCAATAAAATATTAAAGGACAAAATCAAAAAAGAAAGTTCAAATAAAAAAAAGATTAAAAAACAAAACAAATAGCAATAAAAAAAAATAAAGATCAAACCTGACATAAAATAAATAAACTAAAATATTGAGGGGTGCAATTGAAAAAATAATTCAATTAAGAGAATGATATAAAACATTGGGGGATGTAATTATAAATATAATTTAATTAAAAAAATAATTAAAAAAATCATAATTAAAAGAATGTTTACCAAGTCTAAAAGGTAAATAAATAAAAAGATGATTAAATTGAAAGAAAATTCCAATGATATGGATTATTTAAAATAAAAAAAATATTGGGATCAAATCCGAAAAAAATTAAAGGGCTGCTTTGAAAATGTGCAGGGGAAGGCTCTAAAACCGAGGAAGAGAGAGAAAAAAGAAAA
>Ga0307515_10016227_pt1 | contig 13652 bp, 12 predicted proteins | sample 17_EM_MG_FD_194513 | JGI IMG/M metagenome (GOLD analysis project Ga0307515, IMG submission 194513) | Populus trichocarpa ectomycorrhiza microbial communities from riparian zone in the Pacific Northwest, United States - 17_EM | ecosystem: Host-associated > Plants > Roots > Unclassified | place... | reverse complement strand
CACCACCAGCGGCCTGGGCAACACCACCACCCAGGGCAGCCCCGACACCGGGACCTCGCAGGTCACCTACTACCCCGACGGCCGGGTGTGGACAGTCACTGATTCGCGCAGCAAGGTCTCCACCTTCGAGTACGACGACCTGGGCCGGCTGACCAAGATCAGCTACAGCGCCGGCAAGGCCAGCCAGTTCGAATACGACGGTGGGGTGCTGACCCAGAACAACAGCACTGGCCAGCTGAGCAAGCTGACCGATGAATCGGGCAACACCACCTACACCCACGACGGCCTGGGCCGTGTGCTGACCAAGACCCAGACGGTCGGCACGGCCAACCAGAAGTTCACGCTCAAGCAAGCCTGGGGTGACACCGGCACCGGCGCCAGCAAGCTGCAAAGCCAAACCTACCCCAGCCTGGCCCAGCTGAACTACATCTACGATGCGGCAGGCCGGCTGCAAAGCATCACGCTGAACCCGGTCAAGGCCGACGGCTCGGGCACTAAGCTCACCCAGACCATTCCGCTGCTGAGCAGCATCAGCTACGACGCGCTGAACCAGGTCAAGGGCTGGACCTGGGGTGGTGGCGTCACCTACACCCGCGGCTTCGACACCCAAGGCCGACTCAGCACCTACCCGCTGGGCAACCCCTCTGGCGCCGGCAACGCAGCGGGGCTGATCCGCACCGTGGGCTACGACGACGCCGGGCGCATCGTCAGCTACACCCACGCCAACGGCAGCGGAGTGAGCAAGCCAGCGTTCAACCAGACCTTCACCTACGACGGACTGGACCGGTTGAAGCAGCAGCAACTGGCTGCCAGCAACTTCGCCTACGACTACGACCTGAGCAACAACCGCACAAGCCAGTTGCTGGGCGGCAGCACCTACCTCAACACGATCGCGCCGGACAGCAACCGGCTGATGAAGGAGCGCAACGGGCAGGGCACGACCACGTTCACTTACGACAACGCGGGCAACCTCAAGACCGACGGCACCAACACCTTCACCTACAGCGCGCGCGGTCGCCTGGCCAGCGTGGCGATGGCCACCGACACGGTGAGCTACCTGTACAACGCGCTGGACCAGCGTGTGCTCAAGACCGGACCGACCAACCGGGTCAACTCGGGCAGCCGGTACTACGCGTACGACGAGCAGGGGCACCTGATCGGTGACTACGACGCCGACGGCAGCCCGGGCACGTATGGCTACGAGGTGGTGTACCTGGGCGACACGCCGGTGGCGGTGATCAACCAGACGCGCACGCTGGTGAACGGTGCGCTGAACATCGTCACCAACGTCAGCTATGTCTACGCCGACCACATCGACACACCGCGGGTGATCGTGCGCTCGAGCGACCACGCCATCCAATGGCGCTGGGACCTGTCAGAAGCCTTCGGCAACGCGCTACCCAACGACAATCCCAATGCGCTGGGCGTCTTCACCTTCAACCTGCGCTTCCCGGGCCAAACCTACGACAAGGAGGCTGGGCTCAGCTACAACCACCATCGTGACTATCGGGCGCAGAGTGGACGGTATGTGGAGTCAGATCCTATCGGATTGGATGGGGGCATCAATACTTATACATATGTTAGTGGAAAACCCATTGACTCTTATGATGAGTCTGGATTGATTGAGCATAAAACAGGCCAATGGAAGGAATGTTCAAATGGCTGTCGGATTAGAATCGATTGGACCATTGTGAACGGCGTTGTGAAGCGTCATCTTCATTGGGAGTGCAAGGGAAAATCAGGGGAATTTGGGGAGAACGGGGAGGCCAGCCATGGCGAAACGTCCGACACCGCCCCTGCGAATATCAAAGAATGCGCGCGCAAGAACGGATTCGCTGCCAAGGTGTGCTTGCCTCCCGCGGAGGCCTACTCTGCACCCTCTCGTTCCGAAGGTATGTCAGCGCCCTCTCTCCCGTCGCCGTCTACGATTGGGACGGCGACTCTTGCCATGGGAATTGCGGCTGCGGTGTGTGTGGTCCTTGAGCCGTGTGGGGCGGCAGCGGCGGGCGCCGGCGGCGTAGTCGTTCTGACGGGCCAGTAGCGTCAGTTCGAACCTCATCGCGGGAGAAACGGTATGCAAATTGAAAATGTTTCTTGGCACGACGGCGTCATTGATGCCTTCTCCTTTGATCAAGAGGGGAATATTCTCTTGGATTGCCGACTGTATTTGACGATGGACGACTCCAAAAGGTGTCGGGTCGGATTGAAAATATCAGCTGTCACGAGAATGTCTGTCGATATAGATGCTGAGGCCCTTCGTGACAACAGGCAATCTGGAAATATTTCAGATGGTCGATATTTGGTGGCCCAATCGACAGCGAGTTTGAAGCTGTTTCTCTCCGACGGGCTAATTTGGATTGAGGGGAAGTCAATCGAGATGAATCTCGATGAGACGTCTGACGAGTTGAGTCGAGACATCGGTAATTGACCGTCACGCCAGGACTTCGGGGTCACGTCTTGCATCTTGCAGCCGCTGACCCTTACTCTTTCTCCCGTCATGAATTCGCGCAGTGCGTCGAACACCTGCTGAGTTGGTTGCGCACGCTGCGGCTGAAAGTGCCGCGGCTCATAGCCTTGCCCTCGTCCTACTTAGTACGTCAGGCGTGTGGCTAAGCTCCCCGCTTGGCAAACAGAGCCCGCATGTCACGGATGTGTACGCGACGCATTTCTTGGAGGCAAATTCAGTGTCGCGGCAAGTAATGCTGCCTATGAAGCCAAGTACTCTGTTTGCAATGCTCAAATGCGCGCCCACGAATGTGCAATCGTTTTGCTGCGTGCCGGATCTCGCTCGGATCCCAATGATGGTTGGCGCCGCCTACCTGTGAAGTCATGCCGACGGGATCTGCTTTCTTGACCGCGGTCTGGCCTAGCTGGTGGCGGCTCGACCTTGGCGCCCGACGCTGGATCGCCGCAGGTGCGATCGCTGGTGTGGCGCTTGGAACGACCGCATTGCTGGTTCACCAATGGCAAGAGACGGCATCGGTTGGCGCCCTGCAATCCCTGCAATCCATCCAGCGCCAACACGTGCTGACGGTTCAACAGGCTGCAGACGCTTTCGGCGCGGCGGCTTTGGCGCCACCCGCTTGGTGGACGCTGCTGCCGGCTCCATCCGTTGCCGAGCGCAGCGCCACTGAACAACTGAGCATTGATGCGCTCGCGCTGGCCCCCAAGCTGGGCGTGGAAGTAGGGCGTCTGACCTTCGCGCCGCAACCCCAAGCCGACGGGGCGCCGTATCGCAGTATTGCGATGCAAGTGGAATTGCGCGGTCCCTATGCAGACGTGAAACGATGGCTCAGTGAGTTGCTGGCTCGCCGGCCGCATTCGCTGGCGTTGAAATCGCTGGACGTCCGTCGTGCGGGAGAAGGCGCGACACAGTCGGGCGTGACAGCGTCAGTTGAGTTGCGTTTGTACGAGCGCGCTGCGAGCGCGAGCCCGTGATGCCATTGCCGAAATTGCCCGCAGACGACGCACGAGACAGCGGCGCCTCACCGCGCATGCGCCCGGCCGTGGCGTGGGGCTTGGTCGCCAGTTTGCTTGCCAGTGCGTGGGCGTTGTGGTGGCCGGGCGAACCGGCGGCACCGTCGCCGCCGTCGTTGACTGAGCCCCCTAGCGCGGTCAAACCAGCGCCTGTTGCTCAAGCTCAGCAGGCGGTGGTGGCACCTGTTCGCGCTGCATCAACCAGTTCCGCCGAAGGCAGCGGCGAGCCGCCGACACTGAGTGCGGCTGCCCGAGACCCCTTCAACGCGACGCCGCCTCCGCCGGCGCCCGCGCCGCAGCAATCCAAAGCTACATCATCCCCAGCGGAAGTCGCCCCGCCCGCACCGCCGCCACCACCACCACCTATGAACCACCGCGTGATGGGCCGCTTCATGTCGCCCGGCGGCCAGCAGATGGTTTTCCTGCAAGACGGTGCTCAAGCTGTCTTGGCAGCACCTGGCGTGGTGCTCGCCAGTGGCTACGTGGTCGAAGCGGTGACCGCCCGCGAAGTAAAGCTGCGCCACCCGTTGGCCGAGCAGGCCGTCAGCCTGCCGATGCCCGAAGACAATGCGCCTTGATTGCCCGTTCCCATGCGTTTTTCATTCCTCCCCCTTCGTTTGACGCTTGCTCTTCGGGCGTCGCTGCTGTCGGCCGCGCTGTGTTTGGCAGGCTGTGCTGGCCTGGTTCAGCGAGAAGCCGACAGCCAGCTGTCGGCGGGCCAGCCTGAGCAAGCCTTGCGCACGCTCGAGCAAGGCCTGCGCAAATACCCCGAAGATGCGTCACTGCGCACGCAGTACCTGCGTGTGCGCGACGCCACCTTGCAACGCTGGTTGGACGACGCTCAGCGTCAACGCGACGCCGGTCGCACGGACGAGGCCGAGCGCCTGTTGGCGCGCGCCCAAGCGCTGGATCCGGCGAATGAGCGCGTTGCCCAACTGACGCAAGAGCTGCGCGCGGGCCGCCGCTTGGCGAGCACGGTGCAAGAGGCGCAAGGCCTGGTCACGCGCGGCCAACTCACCGCAGCGCTGCGCTTGGTCGACGAAGCTCTCAAGGCCGATCCGCGCCACGAAGGTCTGCTGGCCGTGAAGCGGCAGGCTCAAGCGGCTCAGCGTGAACTGCAGCTGCGCGTTGCCCAGGCGGGCCTGGCCGAGCAGCGGCCCATTTCGCTTGACTTTCGTGACGCCGGATTGCGCCAGGTGCTGGACTTGGTCACCCGCCACAGCGGCCTGAACTTCGTGCTGGACAAGGACATCCGCCAGGACCTGCGCGTCACGATCTACCTGAAGCAGGTGAGGGTGGAAGACGCGCTGGACCTGATCGTCAGCACGCATCAGCTGGCGCGCAAGGTGCTGGACGACCGCACGGTGCTGCTCTACCCGAACACGCCCGAGAAGCAGCGCGAGTACCAGGAGCAGGTGATCCGCGTGTTCTACCTGGCCAGTGCCGAAGCCAAGGGCGCGGCCGCCTTCTTGAAGGCGATGCTGAAGCTGAAGGAGCCGTTCGTCGATGAGCGCAGCAACATGCTCGCGCTGCGCGAGCCGCCCGAAACCATCGCGCTGGCCGAGCGCTTGATTGGCCTGTACGACACGCAGGAGCCTGAGGTGCTGCTTGAGCTCGAGGTGCTAGAAGTGCGCTCGACCAGGCTCACCGAGCTGGGCATCAAGCTGCCGAACCAGGTGACGTTCACGCCATTGGCGCCGACCAGCGGTGGCGGCCTGACGATGGCGAACCTCGATGGCCTGGACAATGGCCGCATCGGGGTCTCTGTCGGTGGCATCACCTTCAACCTGCGCCGCGAAGTGGGCGACTTCGAGATCCTCGCCAACCCGCGCGTTCGTGCGCGCAACCGCGAGAAGGCCAAGGTGCTGATCGGCGACAAGGTGCCCATCATCACGACGACCACCGGCCAGACTGGCTTTGTCAGCGACTCGGTGAGCTATCTCGACGTGGGCTTGAAGCTCGACATCGAGCCGACGATCTACGCGAACGACGAGGTGGCGATCAAGCTGGCGTTGGAAGTCGGTACGCTGGCCGGTCAGCTGAAGACGAGCAATGGCACGGTGGCCTACCAGATCAGCACCCGCAATGCGAGCACCGCGCTGCGCCTGAAGGACGGCGAAACGCAGTTGCTGGCCGGCTTGCTGAGCAAGGAGGACCGAACCAGCGCGAGCCGCGTGCCGTTGGTCGGTGACTTGCCGGTGCTGGGGCGCCTGTTCAGCAGCCAGCTGGACGATGGGAGCCGGACTGAGCTGATCCTGGCCATCACCCCGCGCATCGTTCGCAACATTCGCCAGCCGGACCCGAGTGAGGCCGAACTGTGGGTCGGCACGGAGGCCTACACACGCCTGCGCCAGGTGGGCGGGCGGGTGGCACCGGAGGTGCCCGCAGCGCCAGCGGTTGCGGGCTCCGCCACCCTTGCTTCACCGGTCGCTGCCATGCCAGCAGCGCCAACAGCGCCGACGCCGACCGATGCCGCCCCCATCGTGCCGACTTCGAAGCCGCTGACCCTTCGCTGGCAGCCACCCGCCAATCTGAAGGCCGGCCAACCCTTCACGCTGGCGCTGGACGGCGATTTGGCCGTTGGCTTGCGAGGGCTGAACCTGAAGCTGCAGGCCGAGCCCGGTCAGCTTCGTCTGATGGAAATGAAAGAAGGCGATCTGTGGCAGCAGGGCGGCGCCAAGGTCAGCGTGACGTCTTCGATGGAAGAGGCCACGGGTGCCATCAATGCCGGCGTGTTGCGCAACGAGGCGTCACCGGCGCAAGGGACCGGCCACCTGATGGAGTGGAAGTTGGTCGCACCCAAGGCTGGCCGCATCGAGCTGAGCATCGTTCGGGCGAGCCCCGTTTTGCTGGACGCTTCGCGCCCGATGGTCAGCTTGCCCGAGCCGTTGGTGCTGGAGATCGCGCCTTGAAGGCTCGGGGCTACACGCTAGTTGAGTTGCTGGCGGTATTGGCCATTCTGTCCATCTTGGCGATGGGCGCGGCGCCGCTCGCCGAGCTGGCCACGCAGCGCCAGAAGGAACAATCGTTGCGCGATGCGCTGTGGGAAATCCGCGGAGCGCTCGATGCCTACAAGCGCGCCGTCGATGCCGGTCAAGTGGCCCGAGCGCCCGGTGGATCGGGGTATCCGCCGAGCCTGACGGAACTGACGCAAGGCGTGCGAGGTGCGCAGGGCCAGACACTGTATTTCTTGCGTCGCCTGCCACGCGACCCGTTTGCGCTGGCCGAGCAGAGCGCCGAAGCGAGCTGGGCATTGCGCAGCTACGAGAGCCCGCCTGATGCGCCGCGCCCAGGCGCCGACGTGTACGACGTGCAGTCGCGCTCGACACGCGTCGGCAGCAATGGCGTGCCATTGAAAGACTGGTGATTCGGCATGGCTCGCGGACGCGCGCGTGGTTTCACGCTGATCGAGTTGCTGGTGGTGCTGGCGGCGCTGGCCTTGTTGCTCGGTTTGGCGGTGCCGCGCTACATCGAGCATGTGGACCGGGCGCGTGAAACCGTGCTTCGCCAAAACCTGGCCGCGTTGCGCGATGCGATTGACAAGTTCAACGCCGACCGCGGGCGCTACCCCGCTGACTTGGCCGAACTGGCGCGAGAGCGTTATCTGCGAGAAGTGCCACGTGATCCCGTGACTGACCGCAGCGATACCTGGGTCGTGGCGCCGCCGCCTCAGGGCTCGGCGGGGCAGGTCTACGACGTCCACAGCGGTGCGGCTGGTCATGGGCGCGATGGGCAACCGTATGCGACCTGGTAGGCGCACCGCGTCGCGGGCAGCCGTACGAAGCGAACATCGCGGCTTTGCCTGGCTGTTTGTTCTGATCATGCTGGCCGTGGCTTCAGCCGCTGGTGCGGTGGTGGCCCAACGCTGGTCCGACCAGACGTCGCGGGAGAAAGAGCGCCAGTTGCTGAGAATCGGCAATGCCTATGCCCGTGCCCTCGCCGAGTACCGGGCGTCATCGCTTGGTACCGACAAGCGCTACCCACCTACACTGGAGCAGCTGTTGCTGGACACACGACCTGTCGTTACGCGGCGGCACCTGCGCACTCTCTATGCCGACCCGATGACCGGTAAGGCCGACTGGGTTCTTGTTCACGACGCACGAGGCGACATCATGGGTGTGCGCAGCCGATCCGAACAACGGCCTTGGGCCCGGGTCGCGCAAAGCCTCGAATATGCCGATGTGCCGGCCGCCGAGCGCTATTCCGATTGGATTTTTGTTCCGAGATCGCCTTCATGAGTTCGTATTCTTTTAGACGTGCCGCGCGTGGGTTCACGCTGCTGGAATTGTTGGTCGTCGTGTTGATCATTGGCTTGCTGACAGGCATTGTTGGCCCACGGCTGATGGGACAAATCGGCCGCTCCGAAGTGACCGCAGCAAAGGCGCAGATCGACTCGCTGGACAAGGCCGTGCAGGCCTATCGTCTGGACATGGGGCAGTACCCGTCGAACGATCAGGGGCTGCGGGCCTTGATGACAGCCCCGGGTGCGGACACCCGTTGGCGCGGCCCTTACATGAAGGGCGCCATCCCGAACGACCCGTGGGGCATGCCCTACCAGTACCGCGCACCAGGCAGCAATGGTCGCGACTACGACATCATGAGCATGGGTCACGACAAGACCACCGGCGGCACCGGTGACGACGCCGATCTGAGCAACTGAGTCACGGTCGCCCCATGGACTTCGAAGTTCGCCTGTTTGATGCTGGCAGCCGCGCAGTGCAGCTGAGGCATGTCCAGGCGGCTGACGAAGTGGCCGCGCGAGCGTTGTTGACCGCCGAAGGCTTGACGGTGCTTGAGCTGCGGGCCCAAGGCAGCCGGCGCGCGGCGGCAGAGCCCGCCAAGCGTGAGGATCTGGCGTTGTGGTGCCGCGAGTTGCGGGCGCTGCTGCAGGCCGGGTTGTCTATCGTGGAGGCCCTGGATGCACTGGGCGCCGCAGCGGGAGTGACGTCCGTCTACCAAGCCTTGCTGGCCCGCTTGCGCGAAGGCAAGGCACTGTCGACAGCGATGCAGGAGGTGGGGGGCTTTCCGCCGCTGCTCGTGGCCTCTGTTCGCGCCAGCGAACGAACCAGCGATCTTCCCCACGCGCTGGAAGCCTATCTTCGGTTTGACGACATGGTGGGTGGCTTGCGCCGCAAGGTCATCAGCGCGGCGCTGTACCCGGCGATTGTGGTGGCTCTCGGCGGCCTGATCGCCGTGTTCTTGTTGTTGGTGGTGATTCCCCGCTTTGCCGCGCTCTATGGCGAGTCGGGTGCCGGTGTCAGTGTGGCCACGCGTGCATTGCTGGCCTTCAGCGCGACGCTGTCGTCGCGGCCATGGCTGGTGCCTGTGGGCCTGCTTGTGCTGTCCACCCTTGTGGCGTGGGCAGCGACCGGCGGCCGGCCTCGCAAGGCGGGCAGCTGGCTGATCGCCACGTGGTCATGGCTGGGTCGCCAAGTGGCGCACTTTGAAAAAGCGCGATTGTTCGAAGCGCTGGCGCTGCTTGTCCACGGTGGCTACAGCCTGCACGAGGCTTTGGGCGTTTGCCTGAGCCTTGCGCAGTCGCCGACGACTCACAAGCAACTGATGCTGGCGCGCCAGCGCATCGAGCACGGATCTTCTGCGTCGGTCGGTTTTCACGCCGCCGGCCTGACTGATGCAGTGACGGAGCGCCTGATCCGCGCAGGGGAGCGCGGTGGCGATTTCGATCGCGTGCTGCGGGCCATCGCCGAGCGGCACCGGCAGACGTTCGAGACCTTTGTCGAGCGTGCCACGCGGATCGTCGAGCCGGTGATGCTTTTGGGTGTGGCCTTGATGGTGGGCAGCATGGTGGTCTTGCTCTACATGCCCGTATTCGATATTGCGGCGTCGGTCCGATGAACCAACAGTCTTCAAAAGCCGCGACACCCTCCGCAGACGATTTGCTGCGTGAGTTGAGTGCGGCCCGCGCTAGCCGGGGCGGGGCCACCGTTTTGGATGAGTTGCAACGTCGGCAGCCGGCTTGGCCGTGGCGCGACCTGCTGCAGGCTCACACAGGGGTACGCCTGCTGGACGGAGTCGGCACGACCACGCGGTGGCCGCTTCAGCTGGACCTGCCCGCGGGAACGGTAGCCATGCGAGTCGCCGATGGGGCGCCGTGCGTGGCGATGGCCGACCCCTGGGATGAGCGTGCGCTTCGGCGCGCAGCATCCTTGATGGGCTGCGAGCCAGAGCCGCTTGCGGCGACGGCGGACGAGCTGGCGCGCTGGCAACCGCAGGTCCCGATTGCATCGGCCGCGCCCACCAGCGCGCCGAGCCCACGCGGTGCGAGCGGCTCTGCAGTGGTCGATTTCGTGGACCGCGCGCTGCTCGCTGCCTGGCAAACCGGCGCCAGCGACGTGCACTTCGAGTGCGACCGCCAAGGTCTGACTGTCAAGCATCGGCTCGATGGCGTCATGGCCCGCTTCGAGCGGCAAGAGGGCGTGCAATCGGCCGAAGAGGTGATCTCACGGCTCAAGGTCTTGGCGCAGTTGGACATCACTGAACGCCGCTTGCCCCAGGACGGTCGCTTTCGTTTCGTGTTCGACGGCCGCGAGCTCGACCTGCGCGTGTCGATCATGCCCAGCGTCTTTGGCGAAGACGCGGTGCTGCGGCTGCTGGACAAGTCGACGCTGCGCAACAGCGAGCAAGACGTCAGCTTGGATGCACTGGGCTTCGAAGCTGCAAGCTCCGTGCGATTGCGCCACCTCGCGCGCTTGCCGCACGGCATGCTGCTTGTCACCGGGCCTACCGGCAGTGGCAAGACGACGTCAGTCTATGCGGCGCTGTCCGAGATCAACACGGGCCTGGAAAAGATCATCACGATCGAAGACCCGGTCGAGTATGAGCTGCCCGGCGTCCTGCAGATCCCCGTCAACGAAAAGAAGGGCCTGACCTTCGCGCGCGGCTTGCGCAGCATCCTGCGCCACGATCCAGACCGGATCCTCGTGGGCGAGATCCGCGACGGCGAGACTGCCGAGATCGCCGTGCAATCGGCGCTCACCGGGCACTTGGTGTTCACCACCGTCCATGCGAACTCGCTGTTTGATGTCATCGGGCGGTTTCGCCACTTCGGGCTGGACATGTTCGGCTTCGTTTCGTCGTTGAACGGCGTGGTCGTGCAGCGCTTGATGCGGCGGCTGTGCACGGCCTGTGCCGTGAGCGGGGCTCCAACGGCGGATGAGGCACGCTGGTGGTCTCGCCATGAAGCGGCGTTCGGCGCATTGCCTGCACAGCTGCCACGCGCCGTCGGCTGCACGCACTGCCATGGCACGGGCTACAGAGGCCGGTTCGTTATCGCCGAGGTGCACATCCTGGGCGATCACTTGAGAGACCGGATCCTGGCCGGCGCCGAGGTCACTGAACTCAAGCGCTTGGCGTTTGATGCGGACGACGGTGCAGGCACTGTGCGCCCGTTGTTGCAACAAGCCATGGCACGGATCGCCGCCGCAGAAACAAGCCTGGAGGAGCTGTTCCGTGTTGTGGGCCAAGTCTGAGCTGTTGGACATCTATCTCTCGGGGAGCGTTCTTGCCTTGCGCGAGGGCAGCGAGGTCATCGTCCAGTCGATCGAAGGCGGCGATTGGCAATCGCCCCTCGAAGCCATGCTTGCAGGCCGTTCACGCAGGCGCTGGCGCGTTTGGGTGGGGGGAAGGCAATGCAGATTGCATCTGGTTGACTCAATCCCGGGCATAAAAAGTATCGAAGAGGCCGAGCTGGCGTTGAGCGCGAGCCTGAGTACTGCCGATGCAGCGGTCACCGCCAGGTTGGCTATTTGGTCGCGAAACAGTAACGTCCCGTGGGTCACGGCTGCCGTTCCGGCGAATGTGGCTCAGGAGGTGCCGAACATGCTGGAGCGGGCGCAAGGCGGGCTCGTCAGCCTCAGACCGTGGTGGACTGCGGTTCGCGGACCGCAGCTTTCCAACGCGGCGATGTGCGATGACGAGGCCATCAGCTATTGGCGCAGCGATGCGAAGGGGCGATTGACGGCCGCTGCCACCATCATCTCGCCCCAAGCCGCACAGGTCTCGCCGCTTCAACGGTTGCGTGTTTCCGGGCCACTCGCAGGTTGGCGACTCACACTTCAATCCCCCGAAGGTGATGGCGCCAGGGCGCCGGGGTTCACCATCCAGCCCCTGGAAGAAACCGACCATGTTGCCGACGCCGCTGCAGTTTGAATTCAAGCCTCGCCGCGACCTGCCGGGTCTGAGGCTGGCGGTGGTGGGCTTGGTCCTGTTGCTGGCGGCTGGCGCCCTGGCTTGGCTTGTGCCGAGGCAACTGGAACTGAATCGGTTGCAGGCTGCTACAAGCGAAGCAGCCGCCAATGCGGTCGTCCAACCGGGATCTCCTTCGGCTTCGGCACCTCCTCAGCCTTGGCATGAGAGGGCAGACCAGGACGGCAAGCTGTTCGCGTTGACGCTTGAGAGCCGCTTGCTGGAAATCGAAAGATGCACTGGCGACAAGATGACCGTGACCCGCATTGCGCATGACGAGCAAGCCGGCAGCACCACCCTCGACCTGGCCGTGGTGACGGCCGATGATTTGTCAGGCTTGGTGGGGTGTCTCAACACCGATGTTGGCTCCGACCATCGCTGGCGATTGTCGACGGTCGAAGCGCTTCCGCAAGCCATAGCGGGGGCGCCGGCGCCGGGTCAACGGGCAGTGTTGAGGCGGGATTGAGGCGCACCTTGATTCCCGTCGAACGATATGGCCGTCATCTCCGCCCGTTCGAGGGTCGCGCGGCGTGAAATCCACGTAATGCACTTTTTGAATATTCACAACGATGAATGCTGCAGGTATCATGAATAATATACTTTGGGTTGAGCATGTGCACCGCAGGCCCCAGCCTGGAACACTGTTTTTGGCCGCTCTAATTGCCTTCTGCCCAGTGGCCGACGCGACGGTGAAGATTACAAGGCCGCCGCTGCCGGAAACTCACAGCAATTGGCCAAATGTTGAAGGCGACTATGAGGGTTATCAGGCCGTATGCGATGCGCGGCGCGACGCGCTTGGATGGACCAGTCCGCTTATATATCGATCAACCAGCGACCATGCAGGTGTGTGTGATTCGAGCGGGGGTAATATTATGGCCTATCCATTTCGTGGAAGTGGCTGCCCTATTGGGTATAGCATGAAGAACTACGTCGATTGGCAGGCGGGTCGAGGGCAGGCGTTTCCAAATTCTGCTCGATACTTCGGCTCGGCTCAATACTGCGAAGCCAGTTATCCGGTGATTGATCGCTACTCTGATCAGCCCAAGCAGTGTCCGGCCAGCGGGAATCCGATCTATCCGTTCACTGGAGCGAAGCGACAGACCATCGAGCTTGACGTTGGGCTGGCCGCATTTGGATTGTCCATCGCCTACGACAGCCGTCGGCATGTGCCGACAGTTGATGGGGTGACCCCTCTCAATACGGACCCTATTGCTTCTTTCGGCTCAAATTGGACGGGCTCGTTTCATAGGAATCTGGTGAGGCAGACACCATCCGTTCTCAAGAGTTTTGCAGCCCATCGCGGCCTCGGGGTGTGGGAAACATTTGGAACCCAAGATGGGAGTCTCTTTTTGGGAGTGCCATCGTCGGACCAATCTATCGTATCGCTAGGCGGCTCAGCCTACAGATTGATCGACAAGGAGGTCTCTTCGTTCGAGAAGTACGTCAATTACGGTCAACTGAGCGAAATCGCCTTCGCCCGGTCAGGAAAGCTGACCTACACCTACAGCACGGGTGTGGTGGCCGGTGTGTCGCCGGTCTCCGGCTTATTGATCAAGGTAACGGATCAGTTCGGGCGCATCGTTCAATTCAACTACGAGAAACCCGAAGGCGTCGCTGAGTCGCGAATCTACAAAGTGATTGGCCCGGACGCTCAGGAGATCCAGATCGGCTACGACGCTGCCAACAATGTGGCGACACTGACTTGGCCGGACACCAAAACCAAGTCCTTCGTGTACGAGCGGGCAGACCTGCCATGGGCGCTGACAGGCGTCATTGACGAAGAAAACAAGCGCTACGCCACCTATGGCTACGACGCAGAGGGCCGTGCAACGAGCACCGAGCACGCAGGGGGCACCAACAAGTACGTAGCGCAGTGGACGACCCCGCCGCGGTGGAACATCAGCGAGACCTACGATGATGTGGTGCACGTCATTTGGCGCGACCATAGCTGGACGCTGCCGGTGGGAACG
>Ga0307515_10016225_pt1 | contig 13653 bp, 13 predicted proteins | sample 17_EM_MG_FD_194513 | JGI IMG/M metagenome (GOLD analysis project Ga0307515, IMG submission 194513) | Populus trichocarpa ectomycorrhiza microbial communities from riparian zone in the Pacific Northwest, United States - 17_EM | ecosystem: Host-associated > Plants > Roots > Unclassified | place... | reverse complement strand
AACCAATTTTCGTACAGGTAACTCATGTGGGCGTCTATCTGCTTGTTAAGACTTATCCAACGACTCCCAAGAAATCCGTTCTTTACCAACAACCCCCCAACATTTTACCTATTCTACCTGCACAGTGGATGCTTTGACTTAGGTTCCACCCACCACAAAGATGCTCACTCCAACCAAGGACACCGCGGAACACTACCCTGCTTCTTTCATGCAAGCATCTAGAGCAGTTGATGAGAACGACACTACGAGTTATTCCATGGCTGAGAGATGGTGCTTCCAGCAGTATGTGTTCCTGTTCAGCAAAGCCCTCGTTGCGCTAACTTTGACCCTGCGATCGCTGCCGTACAGCATCCGCACGATTCAACACCGCTTGGCCCCGAGGAATTTAGGTGTGTACTTTCCTTCGACAGATCACCTAACCTTTCCTGACACGAAGATTAACGATCACGAAGTCGAGACTTGTCTGTTGAGCGCTGAAGCGCGTCGAGGCCGCAAGGCCACGGGCTTCTTCGAGGTTCTTGTGATCCGGGTCGGTAGGATCAACAGAACTCGAAAGCGTGCCATGGCGGATTCGCTCGGCTTTCTCCCCTACCACCGCTTCCGCCATGAGACCAAACATACTCGTCTGTCCTCGTCCCCCCCTCCCCCCGATTGGCCTTCAACCGCAATACCTCTCACGTGTGGAGACTCTGGCCGAGACGACAACCTGCGAAAGAATGCATAAACGATGGCAAACCGTGCAACATGATACCACATTGGCAGGGACCTCTTCGAAATAAAGTTTTTTTGAATGTACGCCGCCGCGGGAGCATTACCAACGTGACCGAGGTTCGCGGCTTCATTACCAATTGGCGACACTGCCCCGATTCGATTCTTGGTGCTATTCACCCTGCGCCAATGGGCCGGGCGTTATGCGGCTGCCAAGCTGACGATGACGGGGGTGGAAGAGAAAGGAGATGTTGGCTAGGATGCAACTACTACTCACGTCAACCTGATATCAAAGTCCTCGAAGGAACGAGATACAAGCTGCAGTCTTCGTCCCAGGCTTCCTTTGGTGCTGGCTGCACAGGCTATGAAGGGAACATTGACCCCCAGTGACAACCCGCGATCTCGCAAATGACCTCGGAGATATCATCGTCGAATACTAGTCAGCGTTGATGTTGAAAAATGGTTCACTCATGCATCGTATAGTTTGCACAACAAAAGGCGAGCGGGCCGGTCGACCGATTGTGAGTCGCCGGGTCCACGTTTCGATAAAACAACGGATGTTAACCGACCTTTACAGGATACAGATCAGACGTAGCTTTACTTCGGATTAGCACGGACCAGACTTGTACCTGGATGGCTCAATTGTCGGTGTTGGCTATTTCCAAAGGGGCCAAGACCCGACATCCCTTCCAACCTTCTCGACTGACACGCATGATCGGAGAATCCATTTTACTAGTTCTACCAGCCCTTCCCATCTCTCCACGTCTCACACGCATTCGAACAGGCCGCCGAATACCTTGTACTTGATATTGGGCTGTTCGTGATGGACATGGTTGGATAAAATGAATGTTTATAAAGTCGCGCTCGATGTCTCGATAGATCACCCAGACACCCCATCCATAGATGCGATGGAATTTGGGTGTCGTAGCCCACACCCACGAATTCATCTGTCCATCAACAGGATCACAGCTCCCGTCGCACATATCAACCGCTGTTTCTCTTTTCGTTCCACCTCAATCCAGTTCATGACAGTAGCGATACCACGGAGTTTGTGTTTTGGGTAATTTTACGCTTCACGGCTACGTATTAGATCCACCTTGCGACACGCATACGTAGTTCCCTGGGACCTCCTTGTGGTCGCGTATGAGAGTAGCGGTGTAGGGAAACCTTGACCGGAGTAAGGTTCACACTTGATGCCGGCGAGGATGGAGCCATGACGGAGGGGTCCGAAGCTCGACAAGCTTGAGGTTTGAACCAGTGCTCCTGTAACGGGGGAGCCGACTATGGGAAGCAGAGGATTGGAATACGCCGGAGGCGGGAACAACAGTGATGTGCGATTGTGAACGCAAACTTCAGACTTGCGTCGTAGTCACGTCGCACGGCACTTGATTACTGCAGAACAGACAAGACGCGTTCTACGCCTACACAGAGACATCCATTCTGCAAGAGTTACTGGTCCGGCCAGATAGAACACCTCTAACACAGACCCTCTCTCTGGGGATGATGATAAATCTCTTTCATCTGCACATGTTAGGCGTAAGACGAAGGGGAAACGGATATTGGTGATAGAATCAGGTAGATAGGGAAATCAGTGAGGCGAAGAGCGCCGGAAACTCCCAGAAGTTCAAGTTGAAGCTGTTCCTGATGCATGATGTACCGGCCCTCCGGGGACACCATTCATCCCCCCTCTCGACGGCACACCATGCGTCCCCCACCCCCTCCTCCTTCTAAACTGTGCCCTCCCCGCCTCTGAATTCGAGGCTGGATTCTAGCCCACAATTGGAACCACTCACGCGACCTCTGGAAATAGCCCGTCAACGATTACAAGCCATGCTCGAAGTTCCATCTTCAAGGGGCGGACCGGCCCAGATGGTGACACCGGAGTTGTGCCGGGGAAGAGCGAGGCGTTCGTAGTGTCGACAAGGACCCCACACGGGAGCAACCACCTCGCTCAAGCTTGGCTAGTATGTTGACTATGAGGACTGAGCTAATAGCTGAGAATAAACCGGCCTAGTACATGTTGCAGAGCTTGGGAGCGAGGTTGACATGGCAGATGGGAGCAGGAACTTACGAAGGTGAACGAAGTGCTGGGGCTTTCATATTTCCTCCTGTAATCTCAGTCAAACTTGTCGGATTCATTGTGGTAGACGGCGAAGAAGTCGGTTCGCGAATCGTTCTCCATAAACAGTGCGAGGGACTCTTTGAGTGCGAATTGTAGGTTGCGGTGCTGGGTTATTAGTGCTCTGGTGGCATGACTCGGCGGGCATACCACTGTTGGAGAGTCGAGGTGGACGATGATGAGTTCTTGTGTTTGCGACACTTCTCTATCGATTATCCCCTGGGGGCTGTGGCGGATTCCGTGGGACGGGAGGATAAGAGTTGGAAGTGGCTGCCAGGATTGACGAGAAAACTGCGGTCGATGACTGGATCCAGGCGAGAAGATCATCGACGAGTTAGGATAAGCGGTATCGCAAGTATTACAGGTAGGTGACTGAAATTGAAAAGGCGCGTACAACGAGAGTGAGTAGACGGTCGACAGCCGGCTATAGGACCGGTTGAAGAAAGTGTTTCGGCGGAGCGCGTGCCGACACGTGAGGTATCGAGCTCGGGAGACGTTAGGCTCGACTCGGGTAATCCGAAAGTCGAGTCGCGTCGGGTCGTTCGAAGATATCACAAAGAAAAAGCCGTTGTAAAGCGTCCCTTGTTTCTCTCTATCTAGGAGACATGCTTTATATACGTTCTAGCTAATTTGTAATAATGAATTTTGGGGTTTGGGTTCGAAACTACCTACGGTTCGGTCGGCTTGGCTTACCGCGCCGCGATTCCGTTACACGGCGACACGTCCCCGGTGTCACTATTTCTGGAAGATTTTTCAAGACTTTTTATTCAGCGTCCTCCCTCCGGCTCTGCGCTTGCGGCTCAACCACGTTCTGCAACAACTCTATTCGGCCCCACGCGACCCCCAATCACAACAGAAGCTCTGATCAGGGATGTCAAGTGTTTCGTGCCTAGTTGAATCCACGTTGTCCCGGCGACTGTCCGAGGTCCAGCGATCCGGTTTTCTAGATACGCAGGACTACATAACCCATATCCTCACGTACTCGTGGACATCCCAAACTTGTCGAATCTAGTTAGTATATGAAGGCTGTGCCCGCTTTTGTCGTCTTCCGTGGACCTCGCGGACTTTATAAGGAAGGCGTTAATGGGTACTTAAACCGTCTCGTCGATGAAGCGTAGTTCATTCGCCTAGTGTCTCCCCTCACCCAAGAATATTCCCTATGTCCTCCCGGAGTCCCTTAAGACAGCTCCGTCGTCTCGACAAGTCTTCTTCCAAGTTTCACGATCGAGTCAGCAACGTACTTTACGGGGAGGAATATAAGCAATGGGTGCCAACCATTGAGGGCAATGATCTGGTGGAGCTTGTCGACTATTTGGACACGGTGCGTTGCGTTTCCTCGCTTCTTCCCCTTCCCTTCCCCCGCTCAAGCCACCGTAGGCTCTCGATAGTCTCCACCCTACCAGTCCCGCTTTCCGGAAGTGTCTTCGTGAACTCAGACACGTATGTGGCGACAGAACGATATTACCACTTTCGTATACACTTTCGTCTCAAAATTTAACGGTCGGCCGTCAACCTGTGGCCTCGGGGGGTTCTGGCGATGTGTACGAAGGGCCGCTCAACGGTTCGAAGGTTTGTGTCAAACGGGTTAGGATCTACTCCAAGGATGGCCCTGGGAAAGCCACGAAGGTACACTCTGACACCACTCCATTCACACCTACTGTTCCTGACGAGATTTCCAGACCCTTTACCAGGAGGCTGTGGTATGGAAGCGCTTGGAACACCAAAATATTGTCCCCCTCCTTGGTATCACTTCGAATCCACTCCAGCTCATCTCGGAATGGATGCCCGGCGGAGACTTGACAGAATACATCAAGAAGTGTCCTCACGCAGACCGGTTTGGTCTTGCAAGTATTCCTGCTATCGTATTTGATCCCACGCTGACTCCCGCCACCAGCTATCTGATGTCGCTGGGGGTCTTCACTTTCTTCACTTCCGCCATATGGTTCACGGCGATCTCAAAGGGGTATGCTGTTTAAATTGGCTTTGTCTTGCGACCGTGCTGACGCGTGCCCAGCCAAACATTCTCGTGGATGACGCTGGCCACGCACGGATCACGGATTTCGGTCTTGCGACAGTCACTCAGAACCTGGATTCGATGCGGACCACCTCTGAAGATCATGTACATACTGTGCCAGAGATTTTGACCGAGGAGGGAACATACAGCAAGGAAGCAGACATTTTCTCTTTCGCGACGGTCATGATCGAGGTATGATGCGAATGGGTTACTCCCTCAATGGTTCTGCTCACTGCCACTCCGTATCATCGCAGGTATTCACTGTCGCGGTCCCCTTCAGTAATAACCCACCGGCGGTGGCGGCGTTGGCCATAATGGCCGGTGAGCGCCCCCCACGACCGGCCCACCCACAATTCACAAACCAATTGTGGGTATTGATGCAACGGTGTTGGAATCATGATCCTCTCTTGCGTCCGGAGGTTACTGAGGTGTTCAAGGTTTTGACTGGCTGGTAGGCGCTCTCTCTTTGGTGACCATGCAGTAGTTGACCTTAGGATTCCCTCGTGTCTAGTGACCCCACTCCCACGGTACCCACGATCTACAGGGTCACCTCTGCTTCGACTTTGGCAAGTGCTTCAACTCCGAAAGTGGGGCAGCAACAACTACCCACCAGATACAATCCGGAAAATTTGCACCCCCCTTCGCTCCACAACACGGTCTCCTCATCTTCCCGCCAGATCACTCCCCAGAGGTCGAACTATAGTTCCACTCCTCTACTTCCGAGGAACGGGAGTGGGGACGCGGGGACAGGTGAAGGCGAGGATGCGGGGCCACACAATCGCCCCAAAGTACCGAACCGGGGTCAATCATTGTATGCGGGTGATTACCATCCCAGCGAGGAGCGGGGGGGCCGGTCGGGCGGACGATCACGCCGGAGCATATGGGCGTCTGACACTTCGCCAACACTTATAAATCCTCCTCAGTTCGACTTAGACGAGCTAGGGGAAGCAAGCAGTCGCTCACGCAGAACTGGAAGGTCGAATACCAACCCCCGAAATAATCTCGGTGGAAATGCCTCGAGAAGAGACATTCGCGGAATGAGCTCTCGTAAGTTAGCGACTTATGAGACATTTGTACTGGTGTTGAGATTGCCATAGGCGTTGATCTCGGCCAGGGTTCAGATGACGACGAGGGAAAGTACTGGCTCAAGGCACGACGAAGCAAGGGTGGCTCTCGTACGTTGCTTTTTTTCAGTTATTACCTTCTCATCGCCTGACACGGGTAAAGGTTCTGTTCTGAATGTAGGTAGCACGGACCAAATGAGACACTACCCTGGCGGCCAGAACCGCAACCCTTCTAGTACGTTCTTTGGTTCGTCTCATCATAATCTGACAGTTCGATGACTTCTTGAGTAGTCATGCATCTGCCACATAACCTCTCCGAGACCAGCCTAGCACAACGCAACAAATCCAGTGGGTTCCCCTCAAATGACACCGGTATTTTTCAGAGAATAACCGTCGAACCATAGAAGCGAGTTTGTACCACGTGGGGAAGAGTGGTTCTCGTCCCGACCTAGTAAATCCTTCAAAATGGGACCTCACAGCTCCCGGCCCCCCATCGCCCGACATGGGTAAAGATTCGGCTCCGAATGTAGGTAGCGCGGACCAGATGAGACACTGCACCGGCGGTCAGAACCGCAATCCCTCTAGTATGTTCTTTGGTTCGTCTCATATTTGGCAGTTTGATGATTTCTTGAGTAGACATGCATCTGCCACATAACCTCTCCAAGACCGGCCTAGCGCAGCGCAACAAATTCAGTGGGTTCCTTTCCAGGATGTCGGAAAAACTGCGCGTGAGTTATAATCGACTATCATCGTACACTTTGATCTGTTACAATCCCTTCATAATCATCGAAATTGGTTTATAATTCCGTTTTAATTCATTATAATGTGTTATCACACACTTGTCTAATAATTTCCCAGGGATTTTTCCGACAGAGTAACCTAGTTTCCGCAGGGCGAGATGGAGACAAAGATGCGGAGCCATACACTAGCTCCCAAGTGATGACCCAGGATCCATCACCGGACACAGGTTATTTCTGTCCAAGTAATGAGTCCCGGAGTCCCTTAAAACAACTCCGCTGCCTCGACAAGTCTTCTTCCGAGTTTCACGATCGAATCAACATCATACTTTACGGGGAGGAATATAAGCAATGGGTGCCAAATATTGAAGGTGATGATCTAGTGGGGCTTGTCGACTATCTGGACACGGTGCGTTGTTGTCCCTGCTTCTTCCCCCTTGCTCAAGCTACCGTAGGCTCTCGATAACCTCGACCCTACCGGTATCGCTTTCCGGAAGTGTCTTCGTGAACTCAGGCACATATGCGGCAACAGAACGGTATTGCCACCCTCATACACAATATCGTCCCAAGATTTGGTGGTCGGCCGTCAGCCTGTTGCCCCAAGAGTTTCTGGTGATGTGTACGAAGGGTGGCTCGGCGGTCTAATGGTCTCCGTCAAACGGGTTAGGGTCTATTCCATGTATGGCCCCAAGAGAGCCATAAAGGTACACTCTGACGCCACCACATCCCTGCCTACTGTTCCTGACGAGACTCTCAGACCCTTTACCAGGAGGCTGTGGTGTGGAAACGCTTGGAACACCGGAATGTTGTTCCGTTCCTTGGTATTACCCCTCGAAGTATTTGTACACCCGCAACTGGTACTTCTATTGGTGAGTGTCTGCGGTGGGTGTGGGTGCGCGTAGTCCATATAGGGTGGCAATGGGTGAGACGATCCTACACTTTTGGATACACAACCTACCTCTCCTGAGAATCGAAACTTTGCCATGCAGTGACGACGGCGTCAATCTGAGGACGCTTTGCGGGGTTTTGCTGCCAGCACCTTTGAGTAAACTTCCATATTTCGGTAGTAAGGCCCCGACTTTCGGCGCCTCGAGATTTCTCTGGTCTCTGTCCCTGGGCAATCATCAGAATAGCCGTTTCGTGCCTCACATCACCAAACGGCAGCTCTCCAGTGAAGACCTCGACCACCAACATCGCCGGTTGTCGGTACCCCTTCTTGCGTGGTGGGTTGATAAGCTCGGGAGCTAGCCACCTAGAAAATCCTACAGCCCGTGAGATGAGCACATTTGACTTGTATGGGCGTCAGGCTGTATGGGCGCGTACTTGCAACAAAAACTGAATACACGAGCGCTTTTTTTCGCCCCCCTCCCCCACACCTGCTTCTACCTCTCTTGCAATTGCCCTCGTGATCCATCCCTTACCTTCAAGTATGACCACCCCAAAGAGTGACCATAATCTAAAATATCAGTGCACCTGCACGGCCAACTTGAAGGCCAAAAGCCCCGACACTAAGGTAGACACCTGGGTTGCCTCAATCTTATTTTTTAATCGTACACTTCGTGCTGCAGACTTATTCGCAAGGTATTTTCTTCGCTTCCGGATCGTCGGAGCTATCGTCCGTGGAAAATTTGGGCGCAGCGCAGGGTCGCAATCTTTCCTTCGAGTCCCTCAAACACACGCTATCTTCCGACAGCGCCGGGCGGGGGTCTCTGTATACCCTCCCGATCGAAGAAGCTGCGACAGTGATAGACGCCCTAGAACAGGTCAATACCAAAAGCGGCTTACGTAGTAACTGGCTAACGTCGATTAGGGCTCACGGGAGGGTTCTTCTTTGTGTACCCACCATCAGAAGAGGTTTTCTATGGTGCTTAGGAAGATGTGCCGTGAACACAGACGGTTGCCATCCTCGTACACAACCACCGATGAGCTGGAATGGATTAAGGGACTCCCCTGTGGGGGAGGTGGCAACGCAGATGTGTGGCGCGGTGTGTATCGGGGGTCTACAGTCGCAATCAAGGTTTTGCGAGTCAACTCGAGAGTTGACCTTGTCAGTTTGGAGAGGGTGCGGCCCTTCGCTCGCATTCGAAAACAGACATGTACTAACGAGAACGGTATAGAAATTCTGTTGCGAAGTGGTCCTGTGGAAGCAGTTCAAGCACCCGAACCTGTTACCGTTGATGGGTGCGAAAAAGACTTCACAAAACCTGATGATGATTTCCGAGTGGATGGAGCATGGTACCATCATGGACTTCATCACCACACGTCCGGAAACAAATCGGCTAAGACTGGTATGTGTTTTCCATGAGGATTAAAGCGAACGCCATCAACATTGTTGCTTCAGTTGGCGGACGTTGCTCGTGGGTTGGAGTACCTCCACAACTGGCCGTCTGTGCATGCAGACTTAAAGAGTGTAAGTCAGACTCCGGGCACCCCATTCAACTGCAAATTGACAACGCGAAGAGTAACATTCTGATAGATAGTAACTGCTCAGCGCGCATCGCTGACTTTGGGCTCACTAGTCTACTCCGCCACCCATCTATCAGCATTTCTGTGAGCACACCAGCTTGGGGAGGTACCCCTCAGTGGATGGCACCGGAGTTGTTCGATGGAAGTTCTCGTCCATCAAAGGAGTCGGACATCTATGCACTTGGAATGGTCATCTACGAGGTTCGTACGTTATGTACCCCACGAACCAGTCCTAATAGATCCCTTCCGCAGGTTCTTGCGCATAAAAGGCCGTTCTCTTCCGTTCTTCACTACGTTGTACCTGGGCTGGTCCTCGCTGGAAAGCGACCCTCGCGACCAACGAACCATGACATTCTTGGTCTGTCAGAGGATGTCTGGTTGCTGATGGAAAAGTGCTGGGATCTGGAGCCAACCACCCGGCCTCACATTACAGACATCTTGGCCTTGTTTGAGAAGGCTTCTGATCGCTGGGTCTCCCCAACTTCCGAAGAGATCGCTGATCTCTGTCTCGGTCGCCCGACCAGCCAAAACCCTCCCGAGACAGAATCTGCCGATACGATGTCAGACAACGACAATTGGAGGTGGTGCTGTGGTTCTCGTGAAGCCGGGCAATCGTCACAGACGTCCAGTAGATAGGTTAGGGGGGACAGCCGCCCTTCGTGACCACCGCTTCCTTCTTTTGTCCCTATACCTATGCTCCCCATTCTACTCGTATATTTTTGCCCACCTTCTCCACTCCAGTTTTATTCCTTCCCCCGCACCAGTGCGCCCAGGTGTACATTTTCGTTTCGTGGTGTTGTCGACATCGCGCATTTGGCGTTTGAGGTCCGTCTGCGTACCGAACCCTCCAAATCTGATATCTCATTCCCCTTCCTATCTAACATGTTGTGACATTCTGGATGTACATAGGTCACGTAACGCAACGTGTGTTTACAGTTGGTCGATTCTGGATGAGGTGGTGGAGGTTCCAGACCTTGACCACTGGGACAACCAACGTGACCCGGTAAGCATGACTCGGGCCAGCGCCTCTCACTGTTGAGTGATCGTGATCGAGCCGTCCCTCGATCTCTGTCCAATGAGCAAACCCTGACTTGGAGCGGCCGTATGAGGAGCAATGGTAATACTGTGAGCCGCGGCTACCGAGAGGAATCGATCCTAGGATTTGATCATAAATGTCATCGTTCAAGTCCAATGACACCCGGTCGGAGAGTAGAAGCTAACCCTGCCACCTTCATGCTCTAGACGCACACGATTTCTGTGCGAGTGGGTCCGGTTTTCGGAAAGAAAGCCCCGGGAAGTGCGCTGGTGTGTAACTGGATAGTCGTATGATGAGAATTTCGTGTGTCTGGCCGCGAACAGAAAGGCCGCGAGGCAAATGCGGACCCAACCCGGGCAGGGTGTGGTAAACTGTGGTAAAGTATTAGAATAGTAGTATTTCATGCTTCTTCTTCACCTTCTACCTTTTATGGTAGTTTGTTCCCATCACATCTTCGCTCATATTTCGGATGATCTTGTAGTCGCTCTTCTTCTGCTGAGGATCATAGTTTCTGATGACTAAAGCTCAAGTGTTCGGTGGAGGATCTCATTGGATTTATGAATTTCTCCTTTGTTACGGGCTGAGGCGGATCAGGAAAGCCGAGGCCGGGGTAAATCAGGTCTGACGCGCCGCAGGACGGCGATGTGTTCTCTCGGAGGAGGTCCAATCGATACAGTATTATACAACCAGCTATTGGAATTGGTCTTGTGTGTACAGTACGAAGCCCGGGAAACTACAATTCCGTAGTCTACGCGTGGTCCTCTCGCGCGCGTGATGGATCTCGGATAGGCATACTCTCCGCGATCCACAAACAGAACGCCATGCATAGCTTAAGCCTACGTCAAGCGTTTAAATTACGAGCAAAAGCCTAAGCCTCAGTAAAGAGCACGGGCCCCCGTTATCGGGCGCAACAATCCGGGAGCTTCCGATCAGTTCAATGATCGGGAACGGGGGAGACATCATAGACTCCTGATTCAACAACATAATCCGTGTGTCCAAAGTTGGGTTCGAGTGGAGCCGGGGTCGAGGCAAATGCTAGAGACACTAGGGTAAGAGCGAGAACTCGATTGGGGTACGAAGGGAAGCGTATCGTGGTCCATACCGTTATCCAAACGAAGTGACACCTTCTCTGTGCCAGTGTTTTTCGACAGTATGTGACGGTACTGAGGATTTCGTGGGTTCCCAACAGAAAGGTATGTCATGAACCGATTCCTAGGATTTTGGCTCCTCGGTATCCAGTCGACCGCTGGCCGGGCGCCGCCTTTCTCCAGGACCACCGTGACTCCCACGCGGATTGATTCCTGCCAACGGATTACCATAAGTTCACTAGCAAGAGAGTACGAGGGATTGCCCCACCAAGTTCTTGCTGTTGCTTCAATGGAGAGTTTTCAGCGGCTCGACGGGAAAAGGTTTCGTTCGTGCCACTTTTCAACGTTCATCTGGGCTGAACATATATTCGGTGGGGAGAACTCCCTCTACTTCCAACCACATCTTTCAGTGCCTCCGGTATTTCTTCCATGCACGGGTGGTTCGATGGTACCGGTCCCAGATACCGCCGAGTCAATCCCCACTAGCGGTCTGTGGATCTGGGGTGAGCTGGTCGTTCTGGGAGCTTCCCAGTCACGATCTTCGCTATAGCCGCCGGAGACCTCTCCCACCGAATGGGGGCCCCATTCGGTGGGAGAGGTCTCTCACAGGTAAAAACCTTCATCGACGGGTCAGAGAGTTGACACGAAACAAATCCTACCTCTACGATGACCTTCCAAACGAAAAGACATCAGACTCTTTACTGGCAGGTTCGCTCTTCAGCACTTCGGGTGCACACTACCGAGCAGTATGCTCGTCGTAGTCGAGAGTGCTTCGCTGCGGGTGCGGATTTCGGGCGATGGCAACGAGATCAAAGTCTGTGACCCGTACCTTTTCGGATTCGCCGACCATGGTGCTCGGCCGAGTTTGCGTCCGTCGGCTTGAAGAACGGGCTAGGAACAAGTGACACAACGTATTCCTTAGAGATCACCAACTAGACAGATGTCGCCTGGATCATGATCGAAAAGGAAGTAATGTCGGAGGTCGTACCCTGGGTACACGTGAACCGTTCGCAAGAGTGCGGTATTCCAGTATCAAGGAAACTGAGTGATGAAGAAGGTGAGGTCATCGTATGGATGCCAGAACGGAGGTTGGGATCTTTCCTAGGACAATGGTCCGAATTCAGGACAGGCCCGGCTATGGAGGTAAGTGGGATCACCTCCCCTAGGCCAGGACCCCAGTTTTGTGTACGAGAGCAAAGGTCCCGAACATGACCCCCCCTTGCGCCGTATGCGGAATCTGCTTAACCCTCAGAACGGAGTCCCCATGAAATTACCTCCGGCCATCCCACCCAACCGACACCTCGCTTATGAACACAAGAACCCCGGGCACTTGATAGGATCTAGGAAGGGACGCCCGACGGCCACATACCTTCCGCAACACCTAGAAGCACTTCCTGCACGGCTGACCCGTACGATCGAGTTGGCCAAGGACTTGTTTGTACTGTTATCAGTGGCGATTCTGTGATTTTAAGGGGAACCGTACATCGTTCAGGTAGTCTGTGAGTCCCGCTGGTTCATCCTCTGGAAGGTTCACAGGGTACTCCACGCGTTCCTTATTACGAAGGAACAGATGGAGCTGGTCCGGGAACTGAGCCGAGAGCCTAGTCAGACCATAGAACGAGTTTCCCAGCGTCGGTCCACTCTCGTTAGGCTATAGCCATCGAGGGAATACAACCTGCAGGAACAGGAATCTGTAGATGCCACCCGACTCACCCAATTTTGGTATTTTGATGCCTTGTGTGATCGTTTGCATGTCCGTGGCCTAGTCATGTAGTCGTAAAAATTGAGCGAATTCATAGTGGCACCAAGGTTGTATTATATAAAGACCGAAGAAAGGCGCGGGATCTTCTCCAGACCTGTGTCTTACCCTATCTCTGTTCCGTTCTTCGTTTCCCCAGATCCAAGGAGCAGCGCGAGGGGTCTCGTCTCTGAAACGGCGGCCCCCTCTGCGAACAGAAAATTCAAAGTCCAAGTTCGAGTTGTCACCAGTGTCAACCATAGGGGGCTTGAGCATGTGATTTTTCTCACGTCCGATCCACCGCCTCGGCGCTCCCGCAACCCTTCCCCAAACGGCCATCATGGATTCAGATGAGATGTTTAACTGGCCCGACGGAGATGTCATCTTGCGTGCAACCCACGGTACGGAAAGTCGCGACTTCCGAATCCATAAAGTCTTCCTATCCTATTCGTCGCCCGTCTTCAGAGACATGTTCAGCATCCCCCAACCTTCATTGGCACCCTCAAACGGCGTCGACATCGTCGACGTTACCGATCCACCCCGAGCATTGGAACTTGTCCTACGATTCGTTTATCCATCCGTCGACCCGCCCGCAATCGAGAACTTGGCCACCCTATCCGAGGCTTTGGTCGTCGCCGATAAGTACGATATCAAAGTGGCACGGTCGCGACTGCGGCCATCAT
>Ga0307515_10016224_pt1 | contig 13654 bp, 14 predicted proteins | sample 17_EM_MG_FD_194513 | JGI IMG/M metagenome (GOLD analysis project Ga0307515, IMG submission 194513) | Populus trichocarpa ectomycorrhiza microbial communities from riparian zone in the Pacific Northwest, United States - 17_EM | ecosystem: Host-associated > Plants > Roots > Unclassified | place... | reverse complement strand
GGCATCGTGCAAGCCCGATTCAACGAGAAGCTCACGCAGCAACTCGCCTCCTCGTGCATCGCCGAACTCGAAACGCTGGGCGTGGCCGCCAAGCACATCCGCCACGTGACGGTGCCTGGCGCGCTGGAGGTGCCGATCGCGCTGAACGCGATGGCGCAGAGCAACCGCTTCGACGCCCTGATCGCGCTCGGCTGCATCATCCGTGGCGAGACCTATCACTTCGAACTCGTGGCCAACGAAAGTGGCACCGGCGTCAGCCGTGTGGCGCTGGACCATGAGATTCCGGTCGCCAATGCGATCCTCACCGTCGAAAACGAGACACAGGCTTGGGCCCGTGCCGAAGAGAAAGGCCGCGACGCGGCCCGTGTGGCGGTCGAGATGGCCAACCTGCTGGAAGACCTTTCGTGACCGCTGAAGCACCCAAGAAGAGCGCCCCCGCCAAACGGCCTGCGGCCAAGACGGCACGCCCCAAGTCATCGCGCCGGCGCTCGCGCGAGTTCGCCGTGCAAGGCCTGTACGAGTGGCTGGTGTCTGGCGCCGAGGCCAGCCTGGTCGACGCGCACGTGCGCGAGCAAGAAGGCTTCGACAAATGCGACAGCGCGCACTTCGATGCGCTGCTGCACGGCTGCATCGCCGAAGCGTCCGACATCGACGCCGCGCTCACGCGCCATGTCGATCGCAAGACCAGCGACCTCTCGCCGGTCGAGCACGGCGTGCTGATGATCGGCGTCTACGAACTCAAGCACTGCATCGACATTCCGTACAAGGTGGCGATCAATGAAGCCGTCGAACTCGCCAAGAGCTTCGGCGGCACCGACGGCCACAAGTACGTGAATGGCGTGCTCGACAAGGCGGCCGTGGACCTGCGGCCAGTGGAAGTCGAGGCGTTTCGCGCCTCTCGGCGTTGATCAGCTGCTAGCACGCCGATGAAGCTCGCCGGCCGCCTCGATCACATCGAGCCCTTCTATGTGATGGAGTGCGCCAAGGCCGCGGCGGAGCTGGCGGCCAGCCCCGAGTGCGATCCGGCACACGGCGGCACGCCGATGATCTTCCTGAACATCGGCGAGCCCGATTTCACAGCGCCGCCGCTGGTGCAAGAGGCTGCGCTGCGCTGCCTGAACCAGGGCCGCACGCAGTACACCCAGGCGACCGGCCTGCCTGCACTGCGCGAGCGGCTGAGCCAGTGGTATGCCGAACGTTTTGGTGTCGACGTGCCGGCGCGGCGCATCGTCATCACGGCCGGGGCTTCCGCCGCGCTGCAGTTGGCATGCCTTGCACTCGTCGACCGTGGCGATGAGGTGCTGATGCCCGACCCGAGCTATGCCTGCAACCGCCATTTCGTGGCGGCTGCCGATGGGACGCCGGTGTTGTTGCCATCACCGCCCGAGCATCGATTCCAGCTCGACGCCGCAGGTGTCGAAGCCGCGTGGACCGAGCGCACGCGAGGCGTGCTGCTGGCCTCGCCCTCCAACCCCACCGGCACCTCGATCGCCCGCGACGAGATGGCACGCATCGCGCAAGCGGTGCGCAGCCGCGGTGGCTTCACGATGGTCGACGAGATCTACCTCGGCCTGAGCTTCGATGATGCCTTCGGCCACAGTGCGCTGAGCCATGGCGACGACATCATCTCGATCAACAGCTTCTCCAAGTACTTCAGCATGACGGGCTGGCGGCTGGGTTGGCTGGTGCTGCCCGAGGCATTGGTCGCGCCGGTCGAGAAGCTCGCGCAAAACCTCTACATCTGCGCCTCGTCGGTGGCCCAGCATGCGGCGCTGGCCTGCTTCGAGCCTGCGTCGATCGCCGAGTACGAGCGCCGCCGCGATGAATTCCGCAAGCGCCGCGACTTTCTCGTGCCGGCGCTGAGCGCTCTGGGCTTGCGCGTGCCTGTGATGCCCGACGGCGCGTTCTATGCCTGGGCCGACTGCTCGGCCCACTCGAACAGCAGCTGGGATTTCAGCTTCGACATGATGCGACGTGCGCACGTGGCCATCACCCCGGGTCGCGATTTCGGCCCGCATGCGGGTGAGCGCTACGTGCGTTTTTCCTATGCCAGCAGCATGGACAGCTTGCGAGAAGCCGTCTCAAGACTGCAAACTGCATTGGTCGCGTAGTGCGAAACCTCACAGCCAGTTTCGTGACGGGGTGTTACTAATGCGCGAACGCGGTGCTTTTTGGTGCCTTTGCGCACCTCGCTTGCTCTAAGCTCATACGATGGTGGTTGCTTACTGCCCCGTTGAATGACGAATCCAAGTTCTTCCATGTCCGGCTTAGCCTCTGAACCGTCTCCATCCGGCCCGAACGGCAGCGCTCCCTCCGCCGATTCCGCGCCCTGGAGCGATACCGACATGGGCGGCCTGCCGGCGCAGCCTGCGGCCGCGTTCAATGCGAACCCGCCCAACAAGGCCGCCGACCAGTTGCCGACCATCGGCCACATCGGCCGCTATGCACTCAAGTACCAGATCGGCGAAGGCGGCCTCGGCCGCGTGTACGCCGCGCACGACCCGCTGCTGTCGCGCCTGATCGCCATCAAAACCCTGAACCTCGAGATCGCCGCCGAAGAGCGCGAGTCCTTCAATGCCTTGTTCCTGAACGAAGCACGCGCGGCCGGCGGCCTCAGCCACCCTCACATCGTCACGGTGTTCGACGCCGGCGTGAGTGAGCAAGGCGCCTACATCGCGATGGAGCTGCTGAAAGGCCGCGACCTGCGCCAGCTGCGCCTCGAAGGATGGAAGCCCACGCCCACGCAGGCCGCGCTGGTCGTGCGCCGGGTCGGCGATGCGCTGGCTTACGCGCATTCCAAGGGCGTGGTTCACCGCGACATCAAGCCGGCCAACATCTTCATGGTGGGCCGCACACAGCCGCGCGTGCTCGACTTCGGCATTGCGCGTGTCGCCCATCACCACGAGCACACGGATGGCGACATCGCCGGCGGTTCGCCCTACTACATGTCACCCGAGCAGGTGCGCCAGCAGCCAGTCGACCGCCGCTGCGACGTGTTCTCGCTGGGCGTGGTGCTCTATGAGCTGCTGACCGGCACGCGCCCTTTCCGTGGCGCCTCGCTGAAGGAAATCACCGACGCCGTGGTCGAGTTCGTGCCGCCGCCGGCGCACGAGGTCGACGCGACTGTGCCCAAGGCCCTCTCCGACATCGCAGCACGCGCGATGGAGAAGAACCCCGACGACCGCTATCGTTCGGCCCGCGCCCTGTCGCGCGAGCTGCGCCACTGGCTCGAAGAGCACGCCCAGGAGACCGCCGACCCCGCCGATGAGGCCCCTGCCCCGACCAAGAAGCCGTTGTGGATCGGTGGTGCCGTGGCTGCTGTGCTGGTGGCTGGCGTAGCCTGGTGGGCTTTGTCGTCTCACTCGGGTTCCACAGAAGTGGCTCCAGAGATCGCGCCGGTTGCGATTGCTCCGCCGCCCATGGCCTCAGCAGCAGCATTGCCGCCTCCCGTGGCGGTGATTGCCGCGCCTGCGCCCGCACCCGTCGATGCCTCGGCTTCTGCAGCGGCCAGTGCGCCCGCCCTCGTCGCCGCGGCATCTGCTCCCGTCGTTGTCTCGCCGCCTCCCGTGGCCGCTGCGCCGGTCGTCACACCGCCGCCTGCAGTCGTCGTCGAGACACCCCGTGTCGCTCAGGCCCCCGTGGCCAAGCCGCCACCGGTCTTGCTCAAGGAAACCCCCAAGGAACGACGCGCCCGCGAGGCCCGCGAGCGTGAAACGCGCCTCGCTGCGGCTGGCCCGGCCGCCACCGGCGTGCTGCACCTGGCCATCAGCCCATGGGGCCAGGTCGAGGTCGACGGCAAGCCGATGGGCACAGCGCCACCGCTGAACGAGTTAACGCTCAGCGAAGGCCGCCATACGATCACGATCCGCAACGACGAATTCCCGCCGTACACCTCGAGCGTCACCGTTGTCCCGGGCCAGCCGGTCTCACTCAAATACCGCTTCGGATCATGAGACCTCTTCAGGCTCTCGCGCTCGTTCCCGTGCTGGTCGTGCTGCTGGCAGGCTGTGTCACGCCGGCTCCGGCGCCCCCGGTGGGCCTGCTCGATGTGACCTCGCGCCCCGCCGAGCGAGCCCTGCAAAGCGGCATCCGCGCCTATGAAGATGCACAGTACGCCGAGGCCGAGAAGCAGCTGAACCTCTCGCTGCAAAGCGGGCTGGTCTCGCCGCGCGACCGCGGTGCTGCCCACAAGACGCTGGCCTTCATCTACTGCACCAGCAACCGCGTCGTCGAGTGCGAAGCCGAGTTCCGCGCCGCCAAGAAAGACGATCCGAACTTTGCGCTGAGCAAGTCGGAACAGGGCCACCCGCTGTGGGGGCCGGTCTACAAGCGCGCGCAGCCATAATCGCAGGTTGCGGCACCTTGCCGCTTACCCTGCGTAAATGACAGCAACCAGCCCCCATCATCACGCGCACGACCTGCGCATCTACTGGGAAGACACCGACGCCGGCGGCGTGGTGTTCTACGCCAACTACCTCAAGTTCTTCGAGCGCGCACGCACCGAGTGGCTGCGCTCGCTCGGCTACGAGCAAGAGGCCTTGCGTACGCAGACCGGCGCCATCTTCATCGTCTCGCAGACCAGCGTGCGCTACCTGCGCCCAGCCCGGCTCGACGATCTGCTGACCATCACCGTGCAAGTCGAGCATGCCGGCCAGGCCAGCATGAACATTGCTCAGGTGGCCTGGCGCGGCAACGAGCGGCTGGCCGAAGGCGAGATCCGCATCGGCTGCGTGGACGCCACGAGCTTCAGGCCGCGCCGCATCCCCGAACACTTGTTGCAGGCACTGGCGGAACAAGTGCTGCAATCGGCCCCTCTCACCCCATGACCACCAAGAAACCGGGAACCGCTGAATGAACCAAGATCTTTCCATCGTCGGCATGGTGTTGAATGCGAGCTTCGTGGTCCAGCTCGTCATGGTCGGCCTGCTGCTGGTCTCACTGGCAAGCTGGACGGTGATTTTCGGCAAGCTCTTCGGCCTGAAGCGTGTGCGCTCGGTGAACGAAGAGTTCGAGCGCGAGTTCTGGGCCGGCAAGAACCTCAACGACCTGTACAACGACGCCGGCCGCCGTGTCGAAGGCGCGCCGATGGAACGCATCTTCGCCTCGGGCATGCGCGAGTTCCTGAAGATGCGCGAGCGCCGCGTGGTCGATGGCGGCGTGCTGCTCGATGGCTCGCGCCGTGCGATGCGCGCGAGCTTCCAGCGTGAACTCGACGTGGTGGAGTCCAACCTGTCCTTCCTCGCTTCGGTGGGCTCGGTGTCGCCCTACGTGGGCCTGTTCGGCACGGTGTGGGGGATCATGCATGCCTTCGTCGGCCTGGCCAATCTCACGCAGGTGTCGCTTGCCACGGTGGCGCCCGGCATCGCCGAGGCACTGGTGGCCACGGCCATCGGCCTCTTCGCTGCCATTCCCGCGGTGATCGCCTACAACCGCTTCGCGCGCGACATCGACCGCATCGCGATGCAGATGGAGACCTTCATCGAAGAGTTCTCCAACATCCTGCAACGCAATGCCAGCCAGCCTCTGCCGCCCGTGGGCACCGGCACCGGTCCCGTCCCTGGAGGCCGCTGAGATGACAACCCCTCACGCTCACCTTCGTTCGCTGCCCCCAAAGGGGGCGCAGGCCTCCTTTGGGGCCGCCCGGCAGGAGACCTGACATGCCCGCCGTCACCCCGATGCGCGGTGGTTCGCGCCGCCGCACCATCAACGAGATCAACATGGTGCCCTTCATCGACGTGATGCTGGTGCTGCTGATCATCTTCATGGTGAGCGCGCCGCTCATCACGACCGGCGTGGTCGATCTGCCGAGCGTGGGCAAGAGCAAGCAGCAGCCGAGCAAGGTCATCGAGGTGGTGGTCGGCAAGGACGAAGCGCTGCGCTTGCGCGTGGACAACAAGGACGTGTCGACGATGACGCTCAAAACCCTGGCCGACCGCGTGAGCGCGGCGCAGGGCGGCGATGCCCAGGCCCCCGTCGTCATCTCGGCCGACAAGGCGGTGAAGTACGAAGCCGTCGTGCGCGTGATGGACTTGTTGCAGAAGGCCGGCGTGCAGCGTGTGGGCCTGTCGGTGAAGAACAACGGCTGAGCGATGCGCAACTCCACGTTCCAGCGCGACGACCTGATGCCGAAGACTTCGGACGGCACCGGCCGTGGCTTCGCGCTGGCGACGCTGGTGCACATCGGCCTGATCATCGCCATCGCGTTTGGCGTGAGCTGGCGAGTGAGCGAGCCCGAAGGCGTGGAAGCCGAGCTGTGGGCCACCGTGCCGCAGGTGGCCGCCCAACGGGACGTGGCGCCCGAACCCAAGCCAACGCCCAAGCCCGAACCAAAACCAGAGCCCAAGCCTGAACCGAAGCCAGAGCCCAAGGTGCAGGCACCCGACCCGCAGATCGCCATCGAAAAAGAGAAACAAGAGAAGGCAAAGAAGGCGGCCGAGGCCAAGCGAGAGCAGGAAGAGAAAGACAAGCTCGAGAAAAAAAAGGCGCTCGAAGAGAAGACCAAGGCTGCGAAAGCTGACGCCGATCGCCTGAAGAAGCAGCAAGAGCAATTGGAAGCGCAGCGGGAAGCCAACATCAAGCGGATCCTGGGCGACGCCAACGCCACCGGCAACAGCCCTGGCACTGCGGCTCGCTCGGCCGGTCCGTCAGCCGCCTACGCCGGCCGCATCAGGGCACGTATCAAGCCCAACATCCTGTTCACTGACACCGTCGACGGCAACCCGCCTGCCGAGGTAGAAGTGCGCGTCGCGCCCGACGGCACCATTCTTTCTAGCAAGGTCACCAAGAGCAGTGGCGTCAAGGCCTGGGACGACGCGGTGGTGCGAGCCATCGAGAAGACCGAGATCCTCCCGCGGGACACCGACGGAACGATCCCGCCGACGATGACGATCGTGTTCCGCCCGCACGACCTCTGACGCGCGCTCAGTGCGGCGTGCGCCCGTACTCGATCGCCTGCACGACACCAGCCCGGAACCGCACCGTGACCATCAGGTTGCCGGGCCCGCGGTCGTACAGCCACTCGTCGACCTTCTGGCACGGCACGTAGGCACTGGCAAACGGCTCGGGCACGGGACGCGGGTTGCCGCCGTAGAACACCGGTGCGCAGAAGCTGTCCTTGAGCAGAGGTTCGCCGCATTTGTAGGTGACCGACACGCGCGAGTCGCCTTCCGTCGCCGTGCCGCGGCTGCAGCTGAGCGACTCCGCCTGTGCCGGGAACCACGGCAGCGCCGCCAGGGCCGCGACTGCGACGTGAACTCGGATGCGCATGGTGACCTCTTCTCTGTCGATGCCTGACCTTCAAAGCGCAGGGACGTCGGGTGTGATGACGCCTCCGCTGCGGATGAAATCAGTTTGCACTTTCGTCACGGCCGGGTCGGCAAAGAGGTTTTCGACGAAGCTGCAACCAGATTTTTGGCCCTCTCAAAGGCGATGCAGCCTCGCGCCGTTGACGAGCAGGCTTCAGGCCTTCAACTGCGCATCAAACGCGGCTCCAGCACCCGGTCGAGCGACCACTTGCCCGGCCCCCACAGTGCGAGACCGATCAACAGGCTGCCCCACAGCTGGTGCTGCTGCAAGGCGGCAGGCGCGATCTCGGCGAGGCTGATGACGGCCACCACGTTCATCACCGACAAGCCCAGCGCCGCAAAGCGCCCGGCGAGGCCGAGCAGCAGCAGCACCGGCAGCACCAGCTCGCCGGTGGTCCCGGCGAAGGCCGCTAGCGTGGGCGACAGCAGCGGCACCTTGTACTCGTCGTTGAAGAGCGCGAGCGTGGTGTCCCAGTCGTGAATCTTGGTCAGGCCCGACAGAAAGAACGCCTGCGCCACATAGAAGCGCGCGCCGAGTTGCGCCAGCGGCTGCAGCGCCTCGAGTGCGGCAACGAAGCGGTTCCACAAGGACAGCAACGGGGTGAGGACGGCAGTGTTCATCAGAGGCTTTCGTTCGGGTCGGTCTTGCGAGCGAGCCGCAGTGCGCAGCGCTCATATCTTGGTCGCCTGGCAGCGCGATACCTTGCAGGCCCGCACGCGATAAATCAGGCCAGCGGCTTCACTTGCATCAGCCAGCCGCGTTGCAATGCCTGCACCAGCCAGTGGTCGAACTCGAAGCCTTCGCCGGCCTCGGCCATTGCTTGTGAAAGCGTGTCGCCGCGCAGCAGGCTGTGGGTCCAACGCGCGCTGGCAGGGTCGACGGCCTGCACCGTTCCGCGCCACCCGGCGCGCGCCACTAGGGCCTGCTCGCCCTCGCTGGCGGCCAATGCGTTGCGGGCCCTCGTGCGATGCGTCGCGGCCTCGTCGCCCGGCTGGTGCGCCAGCCACAAGCTCACGACAGGGTAGGCACTGTCGAGCACCGCCAGCCCGGGCATCAGCTCGATGCAAAGTGCAGACGGGTCGATTTCAGCCAGCAGATTCAGCGTGGCGGGCTCGGCCGTCCCATCGGCTGCGCGCTCGGCCAGGGCCAGCAGCCAATCGAGCCGTGCCACGTCGCCCAGATAGGGCACATCGGCGAGCTGCTCGCTGTCGGCGATGAAGGCCGGCAGCGCCTCGCCGAACCACGCCAGGTCTCCACGCAGCGGTGGATTGGCATGCCAGAACGCGCGCGACATCGCCGCAAACGACTCTTCGCCCATGAGGGCCTGCACAGTGGGGAAAGACGCAGCCAGCGCCCGCTCGGCCGATGCTCCCGCGTTGGCCTGATAGGCCTGCATGCCGCGCTGCCTGCGCGGGGCGGCATGGCTGAGCCAGCCTTGCAACCCGCCCTCGTCGCGCGTCAGCAGCGAGCTCATCAGCGCCTGTTGACGCTCGCGTTCACGCTGGAGATCGGCGCTGTTCATGCGGTCTCGCGCATCAAGGCGGCAGCGGTGTTCGCCTCGCCGAGCAGGACGTCGAGCGCAGGCACATCGGTGTCCCACTCCACCAGCGTCGGCACCTTGCCGAGACGCTGCACCGCATGGCGATAGACCTGCCACACCGGTTCGTGCACCCGGCTGCCGTGGTCGTCGATGACGATGTCGCCCATGTCCTTGTAGCCGGCCAGGTGGATCTCGCCGACGATGTGCGTGTCGATCGCATCGATCCAGTCGCAGGCCGCGCGCACCACGTCGCGCTCGCCATCGTTGAGCGCATTCACCACCAGGTTGTTCACATCCAGCAGCAAGCCGCAGCCGCTGCGGCGCGCCAGTTCGTTGAAGAACTGGGGCTCGCTGAAATCGCGGTCGGTGAACGCGAGGTAGGCGGACAGGTTCTCCACCAGCAGCGGCTGCTTCAAGCGGTCTTGCACCTGCGACACATTGGCAACCATGATGGCCAGGGACGCCTGCGTGAAGGCCAGCGGCAGCAGGTCGTTGCCATGCAGCACCGGCCCGGCTGTGCGCTGCGGCGCGCGCGCAAAACTCGCGTGGTCAGACACCCGCACCGGGTCGATGCGATCGACCAGCCGCGCCAGCCGGTCCAGGTGCCACGCGTCCAGCCCGACTGCCGACCCAAGCGACAAGCCAACGCCATGCAGGCTCACCGGGTAGGTAGAGCGGGCCTCGTGCAGCACGGCCAGCGCTGCGCCGCCGTCGGCAAAGAAATTCTCGGAATGCACCTCGACGAAGCCGAGGTCCGGGCGCCGCTCCAGCAGCTCGGCGTAGTGGGGCTGGCGCAGACCAACGCCCACCGGCATGCTGGACGCGGGCACCGCGTTCACGTGCAGAACGACCGAGCCGACGTGCTCGATGCGACTTACTTCTTGATCGCCTTCTTGGCTGTCTCGGCATCGGTGCCGCCCATGTCCTTGCAGGTGCCCTTGGCGACGTACTTCCACTCATCGGCGCCCTTGTCGGCCTTGGCCTGCCCGGCGCACGAGTGCGAGCCCGAGAGGTTGGCGCAGTCGTTTTCACCGGCCTTGGCGACGCCGAAGCACTTTTCCTTCGCCTTTTCTTCAGCGGCGGCTTGGCCGATCAGGCCGAGGGCGAGCACGGAAGCCAGTGCGGACGAAGCGATCAGACGTTGGTTCATGAACTATCTCCTTGAGTAGATGGAAGGTGTCGCAAACGAGTGAGACGACCCACCTCTGTCGAGGCCCGGTGGGGCTTCTTACAGCGGCGCCGCCATCATCTCAAAACGCAGCCCGCCCCACCGGGGAAACAGCATTCGCCGTCGGGCAGCGGCCGCCCTGGGTAGCTGGTTGGCGATGTGGGATGCCGCACCGCCGTTCAATCGATTGGAGCCGGCGGCACCACCAACGCCACCCGCCAGCGTTGCAGCCCCCGGGCCAGCGCCAGCACCACCGCCCACGCGAGCGCATAGGCCCAACCAGGCGCAAGCAGCGGCAGGGCCACTACCAGCACCACGAACAGTGCGCAGAAGCCCAGCAGACCCTGCACGAAGCCCGACAGCAGCTCGATCGTCGCATCGGCACCATGACGCGCGAGCGTGAAGCAGGGCAGCACGTTGCCGGTGATTGGCAAAGCCAGCAGCAAGCCACTGACGGCCGGCGACACCACCGAGCCGAGCACGATGGCGGCCGCCAGCGCCACGGCTGCCGACACACGCAGCACCAGTTCGATCGGCGGAATGTGCAGCACCACGCGCTCTCTGCGGTGCGCCGGCATCAGGCGCAAGGCCAGCCACGGCGACAGTGCGGCCAGCGCGCAGGCCGGGATAGTGGGCAGATGCAACCACAGCAGCGCGCTCCCGGCACCGATAAACACGCCGTTGGCCAGCAGCAGCGCCGCCCACCACGGCAGCCGCCGCACGGCATGCGCAAAGCTCAGCATGTGCAAGACCATCGCCGGGTAGGCCACCAGCGTCGCGAGCGCGATCGCGCGGGCATGCTCGGGCGACGACTGCAGCAGCACGAAGCCCATGATCGGCCCGGCGATCATCGGCATGCCCGACAGGACACCCGCCACGCCATGGCCGAAGCGCCGGGCCGCGAAGCTCGCAGCCAGCACCACGGCGCCCACCAGCGCCAGCTTCAGCGCCAACATGGCCGAAGGGGACAGCAGCTCAAGCAGCCCCGTACCCCCCGCCTCCCGGCGTCTCGATCACGAACACGTCGCCGGGCTGCATCTCCACCGAGCCGATGTGGTCGAGCTGCTCGGTGCGGCCATCGCCACGCTCCACGCGGTTGACGCCCACCGCCCCCGGCTCGCCGCCGGCCATGCCGAACGCACCGGCATGGCGGCCGTTGGAGAGGATGGACGCGGTCATCGGCTCCAGGAAGCGCACCCGGCGGATGCCGCCATCGCCGCCGCGGTGCAGGCCCTTTCCGCCCGACTGGGTGCGGATCGCATAACTTTCCAGCCGCACGGGGAATCGGAACTCCAGCACTTCGGGGTCGGTGAGGCGCGAGTTCGTCATGTGCGTCTGCACGACGCTCGTTCCGTCAAAATCGGGCCCCGCCCCCGAGCCGCCCGAGATGGTCTCGTAGTACTGGTAGCGCGCGTTGCCGAAGGTGAAGTTGTTCATCGTGCACTGGCCCGCGGCCATTACACCCAGCGCGCCGTACAGCGTGTTGGTGATGCAGGTCGAGGTCTCCACGTTGCCGGCCACCACCGAGGCGGGCGGCCGCGGGTTCAGCATCGAGCCTTCGGGGATGATCACCTGCAGCGGCTTCAGGCAGCCCGCGTTGAGCGGAATGTCGTCGTTCACCAGTGTGCGGAAGACATACAGCACCGCCGCCATGCACACTGCGCGCGGCGCGTTGAAGTTGTTGACCAGCTGCTCCGAGGTGCCGGTGAAATCGATCACCGCACTGCGCGCCTTCGCATCGACCTTGATCGCCACCTTGATGCGCGCGCCGTTGTCCAGCGGCAGCGTGAACTCGCCGTCCTTCAGCTTGGTGATCACACGGCGCACCGATTCTTCGGCGTTGTCTTGCACGTGGCCCATGTAGGCACGCACGACCTCCAGGCCGAACTGCGTGACCATCTTGCGCAGCTCCTGCACGCCCTTCTCGTTGGCCGCGATCTGCGCCTTGAGATCGGCGATGTTCTGCTGCGGGTTGCGCGATGGGTACTCACCGCTCTTCAGCAGCGCCACCATCTCCTGCTCACGCAGCTGCCCGGCCTCGACGAGCTTCACGTTGTCGATCTGCACGCCCTCTTCTTCGATGCGGGTCGAGAACGGTGGCATGGAGCCCGGCGTGGTGCCACCGATGTCGGCATGGTGGCCGCGCGAACCCACGTAAAAGAGGATCTGCTTGCCATCGTCGGCGAACACCGGCGTGACGACGGTGACGTCAGGCAGGTGCGTGCCGCCGTGGTATGGGTCGTTCAGCGCATACACGTCACCGGGCTGCATGCGGCCGGCGTTGCCGTTGATCACTGTCTTGATCGACTCGCTCATCGAGCCCAGGTGCACCGGCATGTGCGGCGCGTTGGCGATCAGGTTGCCTTCGGCGTCGAAAAGCGCGCACGAGAAGTCGAGCCGCTCCTTGATGTTCACCGAGTAGGCCGTGTTCTGCAGCTGCAGGCCCATCTGCTCGGCGATGTTCATGAACAGGTTGTTGAACACCTCGAGCATCACCGGGTCGACGGTCGTGCCGATGGCCTTGCGCGATTCGCGCGGCTGCACGCGTTCGAGCACCAGGTGGTCGAGGGCCGTGACGCGTGCGCGCCAGCCAGGCTCGACGACGGTGGTGGCGTTCTTCTCGGCAATGATGGCCGGGCCGTCGATCGTGTGGCCCGGGTGCGCCTGTTCACGCACGACGAGCGCCGCATTCCACCAGCGGCCACCGCTGAAGAGCTTGACGGTGTCCGCCACCGCGGCGGCGCCCTGGGCCAGCTCGCTGCGCACGGCTTCAGCGGGTGCATCGCCTGCGCCGACGGCTTCCACCGACACCGCTTCGACCACCAGCCGCCGCTCGCTCATCAAGAAGGCGAAGCGCTGCCGATACGCCGTCTCGAACGCCGCCTGGATCTCGGCCGCATTGCCGAACGGAACGACCAGCGCCGAGTCGGTGCCTTCGTAGCGCAGATGCACACGCCGGTGCACGGTCACCGCTGCGCTGCTGACGCCCTGGCGGCGCAACTCGTCGGCGGTCTCCGTCGCCAGCGCCTCGAGCCGCTCGCGCACCTCGGGCGGCGCCGTGTCCAGCGGCAGCTCGATCGAGCGCTCGCGCATCACGCTCTGGTCGGCGAGGCCCATGCCGTAGGCCGACAGCACGCCGGCCAGTGGGTGCGCGAACACGCGTGTCATGCCCAGCGCATCTGCCACGCGGCAGGCATGCTGGCCGCCCGCACCGCCGAAGCACTGCAAGGCATACCGCGTCACGTCGTAGCCGCGTGCCACCGAGATCTTCTTGATCGCGTTGGCCATCGCGCCGACCGCGATGTCGATGAAGCCTTCGGCCACCTCTTCCGGCGAGCGCTTCACGCCGGTCGCGCGTTCGATGTCCGCCGCCATGGCGTTGAACTTCTGCGTCACCACCTCTCGGTCCAGCGACTCGTTCGCGTTCGGGCCGAAGACCTTCGGAAAGTACGCCGGCTGGATCTTGCCGAGCATCACGTTCGCATCGGTCACCGCCAGCCGGCCGCCGCGCCGATAGCACGCCGGGCCCGGGTTGGCACCGGCGCTCTCGGGGCCGGCGCGGAAACGCGCGCCGTCGAAGCTGAGGATGGAGCCACCGCCTGCCGCCACGGTGTGGATGCTCATCATCGGCGCACGCATGC
>Ga0307515_10016223_pt1 | contig 13654 bp, 18 predicted proteins | sample 17_EM_MG_FD_194513 | JGI IMG/M metagenome (GOLD analysis project Ga0307515, IMG submission 194513) | Populus trichocarpa ectomycorrhiza microbial communities from riparian zone in the Pacific Northwest, United States - 17_EM | ecosystem: Host-associated > Plants > Roots > Unclassified | place... | reverse complement strand
TCTTCGACTTCTAGGCCTTTCATAGCTGCTGCTCTGAAACTACTGCGAACTCTTTGCACTTCAGCCGGATGTCTTATTTGGTCTTTTCGTGGCGCAACGGGGAACTTGAGGACAGTTGCCTCGTCGAAGGTGGCAACGTAGTGATTGGCGCCGGCGGCGATAATGGAGCAGACTCCTCTTGGATACCAGGGCTGAAAATCGAAGAGGTTCGTCGTTCTAGGCAGGGCTTAAAACAGTTTGAGAGAAAAGAGGGTTTGGGGTTCCACTTTTGCTCTGCTTGAGAGGAGTTCGGAGGATGTCGGGAAACGGGAATTTTCCGGCAAGATCCACCGTGCCCAGCCACAAGCTTCGCAGCCACGCGTTTAGCAGCCGCAGGTATTTATTATTCATAAAAATACGAGAAATTTACCAAGATTACTGTAACCACTTCCCAAGAACCAGGAAACTTTTCCATGTACAACACAATTCCCAGCTTGAGGCTAAAAGCTGCAATCTGCAACGGCAGCAGCAGGGAATGAGATGAATCTCCAGATTCCCCACGTGGAGCTAATCTTAGACCATGCCGCACTCGCAAGAAATGGCTGCTGTTCCAGAAGAATCGAACGACCCAGAGACATTCCTGTGAAACATGCCGTTGAGAGAGAGGAGCTGGTGGAGGGCGGGTCCAAATTTCTTGGGGCACCAGGGGGGCGGGCGAGGAAGGCGGTCCTGAATCGTGATGGGCCATCCGCGCCAACTTCCACTTGGTCCCGCACCAGTCAACAGTGCACCACTCACTGCAGAGCAGACTTCGGACAATTGCATGTGAAGGTCGGGACAGGAGTTGTTTCGAAACGCTGGGGACCTCCCGAGTTTGATCTCCTGGACCGTGTGGCCGTGACCGGGCCGTGGCCGCGGCCGTAACGCTGTCGTGAACAGGTTCCAGGTTCTGAGGGCACAGCTTCCATCACAAGGGAGCTCGTGCCTTTAACCTTTCCTTACTTTCCTTATCGCAGTGTATCTGAGACGGTGTTACCTAAGGCGGGTCGTTCTGCAGGGGTGCAGTCCCAGCGGCTGGTGGAGAGCGCCATGCTGGTGGTGCTGGTGTTGCCGCTGCTGTGGGCCAGCATTGAAACCCACACCAACCAACAGACCCAAGTTCGAATCACTGCACTGTACCTTTTGGCAGACCAAGAATTACAACTATGACAAGCCCCTATTCCACCGAAATAAACACTCCCGCATTCTCGTGTCGGCCCATTGCTGGTAGGATTCGAATTTCGAGTCGATGCGCGGAAGGATCGCGGTGCTAGACTGACTGATGAGGTGAGGTGTTGAATGGACCAGACAGACATCAATCACATCACATCACACCACACCACACCACTGAGGCAAGAAACGAAACTCCCAAAGCTCCTTCTCCTCTCCTCTGCTCTCCTCCTCCTTCCTCTGCCCTCACCTCGCCCTCCTCTCTACTCGCTGTGCAGCCGCTCTCCTTGATCCCCCACCAACCACAACTCTCACTCGCCTCCCCTTTGACGCCCCCTTCCCCCCTTGTCAACCCATCAAATCCGCGCCCGCTCTCGCCCTCCATCTCCTGTTTTTCTGACTACTCTCCACCACCACCCATCTGCTGCCCACCGCGTCTTGCTAGCGAAACGGTTGGACATCAGCGACTCCATCACCTCATTCCCTTGCACACGCATCTGGCCTGCTCCTGCATTTGCATTTGCAGCCCTGGTGCCGTCAGTGCAAGCGTGCTTGGCGAGCCGCGAGCCACCGCCAAACGCCCGCTCCTCACATCGAGTCAAATCTCCAAGCCCAAGCCCAACCCCAATCCCCAATCCCCAATCCCACCTCCACGGTCAAACACCGAATCACGTTACGTCCTGAAAAGTCCAGGCAAACTCCATCAACCGCTCCCCCTACCGTTGTCACTTGTGTTTGGCAGAAACAGCAGCGCCTACTTGGAACCCGTTCTTCGCCCCGGCGCGCGTTCCGCCCAAGCTTCCTCGGGTGTTCCATACCAAAGCGTGCTGTTACAGATCTGCATCAAGTGCCGCCTCGAACCTCACCATTGCTCTGTGCTCACTGCTCAGGCTCTCGCACACGCTCAACCTCCTCCACGGGCTCTCCTTTTTGCTGCGCACTTGCTCTCTGCCACTCCCTCAAGCCCCCAACGTCGGCGTAAAGATCGTTCTCTGTCATCGAGTTCCCGCCCGCAGTACAATACCCATATTCGATTTGCATAAACGCCGAAGCTCGTCACAGCTCTCTCTGCTCATCATTCCCTTGTTCCTCCACAAGCTTTGAGTAAGGTACCTACATCCCAACAGCCTCGCCTCATCTATCCACTCAGGGAGGCGGGAAAGCCTGCTTCCGATGTGTCAAAAAGGTCTAACCTTCATGCAGAAGTAGCCTCTCCCCTCGACAAACATCCTCGAGAAACCCGACTTCAGAAATCTTCTCAGCACTTTCATCAAATCTTCACCTCCTTTAAACATGGCGGCTCCAGGTACACAATCGCTCAAGGTTAGTCCCCCCGCGCCACAATCTTACGTACATGTAGAGGCTGACAGGTTTCTTCTGCACAGTGCGTCGTCACCGGTGATGGTGCTGTTGGCAAGGTATACAATATTCCGCGAACCCTGCCAAGTACCGCAGATAGCTGATAGCTTCTGCAGACATGTCTTCTCATATCCTACACCACCAATGCCTTCCCCGGCGAGTACATCCCCACTGTGTAAGTGCGAATGATAAAAAGGACGCGAAGGAAAGACGCGCTGACCATAACAGCTTCGACAACTACTCGGCTAGTGTTATGGTGGATGGCAAGCCGATCAGCTTGGGTTTGTGGGATACCGCTGGACAGGAGGATTATGATCGATTGCGCCCTCTCTCCTACCCCCAAACCGATGTCTTCTTGATCTGCTTCTCCATCGTCTCTCCCCCGTCCTTTGACAACGTCCGTGCAAAGGTTTGCAGATACCTAGATCTTGCAATTGGGCGGGTGCTAACTTCACCATAGTGGTTCCCCGAGATCGATCACCATGCCCCATCCGTTCCCATCATCCTCGTTGGCACGAAGCTCGACTTGAGAGAGGATCCCGCTACACTTGAGAGCTTGAGACAGAAGCGCATGGAGCCAGTTTCGTATGACCAGGCCTTGATCGTTGCTAAAGAGATCCGGGCACACAAGTACTTGGAGTGCTCTGCTCTTACTCAACGAAACCTCAAGAGCGTGTTCGATGAGGCTATTAGGTACGTTATTGGCCCTCGCTTGATCCCCGCGACTCACCAGCCGCATGGTCGAGCACTGGCCGCTTGGTCAAGCCGCAGCGGTTTGGGATGCTTGATTACTGCGGCTTGGAGTCATTAATCAGAGCGGCTGGTGTCTGCGGCTTAGTTACGAAGCTAACTTCGAAATACAGAGCTGTCCTGAGCCCACGGCCTCAAATACAAAAGAAGAAGGGTGGCAAATGTACGATTCTGTAAAGAGATACCATTTCGGACAGTTCTGATACATTGGGGCGGGAGGACGCATTAAATCATACCATGTTCCTTTTCGAGATGAGATGAGATCGAGATTGAGGCTGGCATTTCTCTTCAACTGTCTAGAGATGGAAGCACAAGCTCCTACACGAAGCACAACATCTGAGCTGGAGAAGAAAGCTTGGTGGTTGTCTCTTCGGGGTATTTTCTCTTCTACTCGAAAATCTTCCTACTTATTCGTTCTCTTCTCAGCAGCAGTCGGCAACGGGGGGTTAAGCGAGGGGAGTTGTTGACTGCAGCATGGGAAAGGATGACTTCTGCATTCCCTGTAGATAATGCACTGTGGGGAATGAGTAATAATGATGAACGACCTTCGATAGTTTGCATAGCATGCGTTTTCCTTGTTTTAAGGCATACCCTTTTTTTGTTTTGAAAAGAGAGATAAATCAAAAGGAAACACGATTCTGAACAAATTACACTGTATTGGTATCTCTGAATGCGTGAATCTAACCTAGAAAGGTATCCTAAGACACAAACAAGGCTTATGCAACTGGCACTCTGCCTCTCCTGCTGGGATGAATTGCGCTCTCATCAATAGTCTTCCCTCCTTCAGCAGCCTTTTCTAGCTTGGCCTTTTCCTCCTCGTGTATCCTTCTAAATCGCTCTTCATTCAGCTTCTCATTCTTTCCTTGAATCTTTGCTTTTCGGTCTTTAGTATTACCACCTCCGCCAGCCCTACAGTCTGCTTGTCAGTCCACGTCCTTATGCCAGCTATTAAGGGAGGTACATGTGGTACGTACGTGAGCTCCACATTGATCTTCCTCGGTGCCGACAGCCCATCATCAAACATGGAATGGTGAAAGAGCTTCAGACATGTCTTCATGTGATCATAACCCTCAAACTCCACAAACGCAAACCCTTTTGATTTAGACGGGTTGTCTTTTTGTGTTAAGTGGCGGACGGATTTGGGTTTCACAGAGGCGAAGTGGGCGGTTATGGATTCAGTTGTTGCGGTAAATGGGAGGTTGCCTATGGCAATTGGTTAGAAATCGAAATCGTTGGTGAGAAGGCAAAGGATTGTTACCTATAAAGACAATAAACCTTGCAGCTTTTGAAGCTTTTCCTTCCTCAGACTGTGACGTCTCCCCATTTGCGGAAGTACCTTTCCGCTTCTTCTCCCGGTTTCGATTGTTCTTCTTGGATTTTATTTCTGACGTTTCTTCTGCAGTCTCTCCATTGCTCTTCATGGATGTCTCTGGGGCTTCTGTAGGTATAGGACCCTTTGCAGAAGCTTCAGCAGCCTCTCGTGCTTTGCGCTCAGCCTTCCGCTCTTTCTTGCTCTTCTTCGGCGCTTCTGGCTCGTCTGCCATAACTGTATCCACATCCACCGCTTCTGGCATCTCTTCCTCTTTCGCAGACCCCAATTTCTTATCCTTTTTGCTCTTCTTATCTTTCTTGGGTGCCTTCACCTCATCTTGGACTTCCTCCACAGCCTCAGCTTCCTCGGTCTTCCTCCGCTTCTTCTTATCCTTCTTATCCTTCTTGGACTCCTTGCTCTCCCCAATCACCTCCTCGTCTGCCTCCCCATCCCGCTTCCTCTTCTTGGATTTCTTCTCCGCCTTCTCTACCTCTGCGGGCCCGGCTTCGTTATCGCCCGGTAAGTCGGGAATTGCGTCTTCGAGGGCGCGCTTTTTGGCTTTTCGCTCGGCGCGCGACATGTCTGTTGATTTCCCCATACTGGTGATTGGGTTTGGTCTGTGGTTGGAAGGTCGTCGAGTTGGTGATCTGGTGTGTTTTCTGGGACTTTTTTTCCTCGAAGGTTTTGGCTGGCAGAATTTTTAGCGGGCTGGGCGGGGATGAAAAGTGCCCCACTTCAGCTGACTTGGGTAGCTTGGTTCTGTGGCTCTCTCTGTACACGCACCGAAGTAGTTACTTCATAAAGTCAGTAGGCTTTAGAATCCATGATCGTGGACACTTCACAGCTTGATCTGTTCGTATAGTTGAGTTCTTTTTAATTTAAATATGTTGTCCTTTCAATGGAACTACCTTCGCAACAATCTCCTCTTTCCAGCCTCCCTTCATGGGCTAGATCATAGATACGTGAAAGTTATGCAACCTCTTATCTCTGAACCCATTTCTTCCCTCCTTCCCCATATTCTATAATCATCAGATATGGCAGACGTCACCAACGGTGGATCGTCGAAATCCTCCCCCTCACCGGCTTAGGTCAAGAACGAGACCAATACCGACGAGATGCTTCCACTACCAGACGGCGCTCAAGCGGGGACGAATGAGGGTGTTGAGATCAACAACACTGGGCCAAAGATTCTTACACTCGAAGATGGCGCCTACTTTTCAGAATCCCAGCCAGAAAAGTCGAATATAGCTCCGGCAGCTCAGATAAAGGTCCTCTTAAATAGCGGCGTCTACGTCGCCCACCGTCTCTTTAATTGGATTATATTTCTCCAAGGACCAAGAGAGAGATCGAAATCTCAGGGTGGGACAGAAATATTACTTCTTTGACACCAAGTAACGAGATCCTCGACACGTTGGTGGCCCCCTTGTTCGCTCTACAGAGGAAGCATATTGTACCGCAAGCTCTAGACCGCAGCCAAGAATGGAAGCCAACACTCGTGCTCGACGGACTACATTTTGAGGAACATCCAGCGCCTTTATTTGCAACTTCTTGATATCTCAAGAGGTTGTGCTAATCCACCCGTTGCTAATGAAGAACGAGCTTCATTTATTACTCCACCAGTACCGTAGGTCTTGATTTTTCATTAGACAACAATTAATCAAAAGCGAACTAACTATCCACTTGAAGGAGAAGCTCTTGATTATTACAAAACTATCAATAATGACCAGCGGCGTTCGGCTTCTGTGCTGTCCCAACTCGGCGGCTTGGCCATCCATCTCAAAGAACACGATGTCTCCATCTGGTGCATGGGTCAACGCCAACCAAACGGGAAATTGCGTAGCTACCGATCTCATCTCATCTCGAGCTGTTCTTCTATTTCATTACCCAATTCTCATTTGCTGTCAGCGGTGGCCTGTTCCTGATCATACCGCTTCTAATCATGGTCTCCATACCTGTTAAAACTGCAAGTGTTGTCACGACTTGCGTTTCTGTTATTATATTTGAGACAGAATTGGCAACTTGGTCTGCTCTGGCTCGTCTTGAGGGGTTATCTGACTTTTGGTTCTTTAGGTTGCAGAGGCTTTTGGGTGTCCATATTGGAGCTTCTTTCGAATCGAAGGATATTATAGCTGTTACCTTGCTTATGCTGCTGTGCTGATTGTTTGTTGGAACTAATTTTTGATTACAGGATTCGTAGCTGAACAGGATAGAACGAACGCATAAGACACAGCTAATTCTCTCATTTGCGAAAACTTGAGCCCCCTTCAAGCAGTGCAAGACTAGAAAATCTTGAATGATGGATACAAATTAAAACAATACCTCTCTTTTCCTCTCCTATTATGCGTGGAATACAGCTTCCGACGAGAAAACGAAGCAGCTTGACTACATATTTAGCATACGGGCAGTGCTAAGTGTCCTGGCCCACAGTCCTTTGTTCTCCTCACTGCCCCTTTTTATCGACTGGCAAAGGCTTTCTATCCGGACCAAAAAGACCCAAGAGATACGCCGTACGAGTTGCACATAGAAAGGCCTTGAGAGATCAGCAATTTGGTTCTAGACATCAAGATAAGGTCCTTACCGTAATTCCAACGTTCCCCCACGTTGTTGGGTTATAATTTGCAAAGTCAATAAACTTATCATAGCCCATCCCATATCCAGTAGTAGCAATGTGACCAATGTCCGCCAGCCAAAGAGCAATCACATAGTTTCTGACTACCTTTGGTTCCGTGGTGCTGTATAGGACCGCAACTGCAACCATGGCGAGAAGGAGATAGATATTGCCCAGTCTAAACAATGTCAGACTCCAGCCGAAAACAGGCGTTCTCACAAAAATGGTATGAGCCCTCTGACTCCATATTCCGAGCCTTCAAAAAGAGCTTAAAATAATGAACGTTGGAAAGGTGCTTACTGCAACGCCAGCATACGCGTATTGTCCGAGATGACTTCCACGGGTGATCCGGGAATTTGCTCAGCGGCGAATAACTCTGTAGCTAGAAACGGAAGAGTAAATCCAGCAGCCCTGTTAACAGTCAGATACGACGAATGGGATGCGGGCTTTGACACTTGCGTTGCAATTGGTTCAAAGATGCACATGACGAATCTGGGGAAAGGGGGCAGAATCGAAGTCATGTTTGCTGGTTTGCGTTGGATGATGAGGGTCAATTGAGAAGAAAGAGTTGAATCTTGAGCAGGCAAATTTTTCTTGAGCTTGCGGTAGAGACTTTAGTAGAGTTCTAGCTGTTGTATGGGATCTAGAGGTGAGATGTGAGATGTCAGCTCGCAACATGGCGCTAGAAAAGGGGATCAAGCGCTGCGAGGCTGGGGCCACTGTCCAGGGGTTGGCTGCAGGGGCGCTTTCAGCCTTGTCGGCCATTCAACCTCCGGCGGGAGCCAAACTTCACTTCAAAATGCACACCAGCATTCGCAAATCGTTATCAGCAATTGCTACCTCTCGAGAAACCCTACGACAACACGTCGGCCATCTCACCATGTTTCCAAACATTACATAACATGAACAATACGATAGAGCCACGCCTGATAGCTCTCCTCAACGATGCGCCCTCCGAATTGTACAGCATTTCTCCATCCTTGGAGCTGCCTCCACTGCACGACCCCAATATCCTGAAAGCTTCTGGACGTCCTCTGCTACTAGAGCCAGATGCCAGCAAGCGGAATGGCAAACCAAGCACCAACCTGCAGCTTGCTCCCAAGCACAAGCCTCTGATCCCGCCACTCGATGATGATGAAACGACCAAGAAAGGCAGCGAGGCAAAGCAGAAACATGGGAAAAGCGCTGCAGATCGAACATTGGGAAATTCTTCACCTCAGTCTCTGCGGAAGATTCTGGATAATGATACAAACACCACCGTTGCAATTACATCGAAAAAGCGGAATATCGTCGAGACTAGTAAAGACGACTTTGTTCAGCTCCCACAACCGCCGAAGAAACAGAAAGCTGCCAAACAAGTCGTTCCGCCTATCATCATTGGTCTCTTTGAACCTCCTCCCCAGGCTGCTCTATTTCCGCCTATAGCCTCAAGCTCGTTCCACGATAGCCACGGGAGAAACAGTTTAAATACCGTGCTGCCGAAAGTTACGGAGTTGAAGGACGACTCGAGAAAGGATTCCTCCAGCGACAAAAAAGCGGAGTCATCACAGACGAAAGCTCGGAAGAAGGATGTTCGACCTAGGAAGAAATGGACGGAAGAGGAGACAGCGCATCTACTCCTGGGAGTTCATACACATGGGGTCGGCAACTGGACAGATATACTGGAGGACTCAAGTTACTCCTTTAATGGAAGATCAGCTATTGATCTGAAAGATCGCTTCAGAACCTGCTGTCCCGCTGAGTTGCGAGGAAAGGCCGTTGACACCAAGTCAAGCCAAGGTCCTGATGGTTCCAAACTGAAGACTAAATCCAAGTCAAGTCTAATGTCAGAAAACATATTAATTGAAGATGACGAAATAGGGCCAAGCAATGCAAGCGGGGATGCAAATGCGGCCAAGCAACGCAAAAGCCGTGCGCACAGGAAAAGGCTGGAAGACTTGGCCCAGCTAGGGATTGAGGGGCCTTTCCAGAAGTCTAGACGCCGCGAGAGGAGGCCATTTTCGGAGGAGGAGGACCGGGCTATACTTGAAGGCTACGAAATATACGGGCCTGCATGGACCCGAATACAGAGGGATCCGAGATTGAACTTACAAAGCAGACAGCCCACAGATCTCAGAGATAGGTTCAGGAACAAACATCCTGAGAAATTCCGAAGCGAGGACAAAGTAGATTCTGGGAAGCCAAGTCTGAATCGATCTTCTCCAAGCTTCCCTTCCACAGATGGTCGTGGTAAAGAGGGTGTGATGCCAACCCTCAATCAATATACCTCACCCTTCATACCGCAGGGTTCTGATATGAACGGGCACATGAATGAGAGCTTTTGGAAAGAGAGCTCATCCGGCTCGGCAGCCCACGCCCCGTCTCTCCATAACCTATCGAGTCGAGAAGGTCTACGCATCCAAGAGATCATATCATCAGAGCAAGAGATCTCAAAAGCCTTACCTCTGCAGAACCACACTTCCATGTTCAATTTCAAAGACACGGATGTTCCCTTCGGCGACCAAACTGGAATGGATTCATCCGACAGTCTGCCATACACCCAATCCTTCGATTGGAATCCTGGGATATCAGCCCCCTTCTCTAACAACATTGGAGAAATGGACATCTCGCGCTTGTTGCTGGATGAATCTTGGCCTGATATTCCAAGTTCGAGCAGCAAGGAGAAACAGACCTATAACGACATCAACAGCATTATCACTTCGAGTGCAGAGCCTCTTCATAACGGGCCTTCGTTCTTCAACATGCTGAATGATCCGGATCAAATTGATGATCCATTCGCATGAAAATTCGGTCTGCAAACGGGATAAATAAGTCACCGTTAGAGATTTTCATATCAATGGATGAGTAGAGACGAAGACCTAAATCCTGGTTCATGTATGGCCCTGTTTTGATCAAGAGGCAGTCGTTCGTTCAACTCGCTATATCAGACACCATCCGTTGTCCTGAGGCTTGGTATGGTGAGATGCCCGCATCCAGCGTGCGAACTTCTTGTCAGAACTATGTTAGATGAGGAAACGACTTTGGGAGACCTTTTAAAGAATAGGTCTTCTTGCAAAAAAAAACTTGTCTACCTCACTTTCCGAGAATCTCAGTGTGAAGGCCAACTACTACTACAAGACCATGCCAATATCAATCGAGACCCTCCCTAACTTTATTTCCCCTTTGCCAATGCCCAGTTTCCCAAACGCCAATGATCAACTGTACAACGAGCCCTATCAGTCTTCTTTCTTGTCATCATCATCTTTTCTCGGCTCGAAGTTAAGCTAAATAATCAGCCAAGTTCCTAGAGAATAGCTGGCTTTACTCACTGCGTTCCCATTATAGAATTGCTGATCATCCCTGGAAGACTGTTGATCTCTCAAAGTCCTAATATTAATTGACGGGTTCGGGTTAGGCGTCGAGGTTGGAGTCTGACGATGCTCCTCGGCAGAAGGAGGAGTAGCACCAGCTCCTCCCAGAATGCCACCCAAAAGACCTGTGACCATTCCCAACCCAGAAGATACTAATCCATACCCAGCCGAAACACCGCGAGACACGAGTCCCGTACCGCCTTCATAGGCCGAACTATATGCAGCAATAGGTACGAGGATAAGGGTAGCACTAGGCGTAAGACCGAGTGACTGGAGAGTTCCTTCTTCCTCGGAGGTCTCGATGTTCTTATTTGGGAGTGGCGTTAGGACTTGCTTGAAATTATACGGCTGGTCACCCGCCTGCTTCTCATCGATCCAGGGCCTAACATCCCTTCTCAGACTCGCCGAAGAAGGAAATCGATTTCGAATAGTTGACCCATCAAAAAGTCGAATCTGCAGAGCGCATTCGACCGAGTTTGTTGACCTTGCCTGCTGAGGACTGCTGCTCGACCCAGTCGGAAGAGGTACACCCTCAGCCAACGCCTTAGCCTCGGCCTTTCTCTGCGCTTCTCGTTCCCGCCTTTCGGCTTTGTCGTCTTCTACCCGCTTGAGAATGCGAGCTCGCTCATCTCGGGCATCTTGCGCTCGCTTCTTTTGCATCATGGCGTACTTCTTGTCGGCGGTCGACTTAGATGCTACCCCTTCGATCTCATCTCTTCTAGCTCGGATTTCTGCTGCACGGCGGGCTTCATCTTTTGCTTGCAGGGCTTTCTTTTGGGCCTCCAGACGTGCTTTCTTTTCATCAGCGGTCTCTTCATCACGTGACTCGACTGGATGGCTGGTTGGACCTGGAGCTGAGGCTCTTGTTGGCGGGTCGTTGCTTGAAGATGTGGATGGTGGTGATCGTGGAGGTTGAGGAGAAGCTGGATTTGGGATAGTCTGACTGGGGACTGCTGCTGGAGGGGCTGCTTGTATTGGCACTGTCGTGGTCGATCCCAGAGCGAGGTTCATACGACGGAAGAAATCTTCCTTAGAGACTCCCGCAGCCAGATACTCTTTTAGTTCTCCATTCCTTAAAAGAAATTGTCAGTAAAAGGTGACACCGGTTTCATGAAGGAAAGAGTCCGCATTTGTAAGCCAGGATATGGAGGAGGTGGAGCAGCCGGACGCCTTGTTGGGTGAAAACATAAAGCAAAGATAAAAAATCAAGAGTAATACTATCTGTCCGGCACGTACTTTATGAGCACCAGTGTTGGGGTTTTTGGCAGAGGGAAGATAGCTGCTAAGTATCCAGCTTCCGTTGAGCCTGCCACGAGTCGAAGCAGAACTGTTTGATTTGATAATGAGGCTTTCAACTAATCTGGCCTTAGTTGTCCGTATTCCTTCTCGGATCGGTGACAAGCAAACTCACAGCTTCTTCTTGGAGAAAATCATTTTCCCACAGCTGACTCTCCCCGCCATCATCTGAAGACACATGTCAGTAGACCAGCCTGGCGCCGCGATGTAAGATGGATATTTACCTGCCACGAAGCAGGCAACCAACTTGGCTTCCTGCACAGCTTTACTAATTCCGCTCTGTAAATCACCTTGGTAAAACATCTTGATCATGTGCTAGGTTGTGTTGTGGAGAGCTTGAAGGGATACCACAAAGCAGGCGGGAGTGTTTGCTTACCAAGCAAACATCCCGAAGGTTGAAAGGAAATTCCGACGACCATCCAAGTCAATCACCCAAGTACACCAGTTATGAATGCTTCAAAGACTTTTTTACGGCAAGCTCGAAGCTTCAAGTCCGCGCGAGGTATTTCAAAGGATTTATGGCGACCAATTGCACCGAAATGTCCATCATGCCGGCATCTCTCCCAGAGCTCTCGCCGTCCAAAGGCCGAACCAGCAGATGACCCCAATTTCATGTCTATCGTAGACAACCCACCAAACTTAGTACGGGCAGGGAGGCGGCATGGCCCGGGTCTTATTGTTCTAGGTATACTTTAGATGTACTAGGCCTGCCACAATATTACTGAATTTGAAATACAGCTTTAATCCCGATCACTGCTTTCGCGCTCGGAACATGGCAAGTCCAACGCCTAGACTGGAAGTCCAAATTAATAGCCAAATTCGAAGACCGACTTGTACGAGATCCGCTGCCTTTACCTCCACATATCGACCCTACAGCCATACACGACTTCGATTACAGAAGGATATATGCAACAGGACATTTCAGACATGATCAGGAGATGCTTATTGGGCCGCGGATGCACGACGGGCATGATGGATATCTGGTTATCACTCCGTTGGAAAGAGAGGGGGACGGTACTACTGTCCTCGTGAATCGAGGGTGGATAGCTAAAAAGTTCAAGAAGCAGGCGGATCGACCGGATGGCTTGCCAAAGGGCGAGATCACAGTTGAGGGATTGCTGAGGGAGCCATGGAAGAAGAATATGTTCACCCCGGACAACAGTCCTCAGACCAAGGAATTTTATTTCCCGGATGTTGTTGAAATGGCAAATTTGACGGGAAGTCAGGCTGTCTGGGTTGAGGAAACAATGGGTTTGTCTTGAAAAGTACTCGTGGAGGAAGTTTTGCTCACCCATTGCAGATCCTGATTTGTTGAAAGCTTGGGATTGGGAGGCTCGAGGCATTCCAATTGGAAGAGCCGCTGAGGTCAATCTCAGAAACAATCACACACAGTATATCTTCACATGGTAAGTCGCATACCCAACCCATGAACACCTATACATGCAGCAAACCTAACGCCATCGTCCAGGTACGCTCTCGCCGCAGCTACTTCCATAATGCTATGGATGGTAGTGAAGAAACCCCCTGCCGATATAGCCCGTCGTGTCAGACAAAACAAAGACTGGTCATAAAGTCGTGAAGTCCTAGACGATCCCCTCAATCCTCGTCCGCCTCGTCAACTCTTTCAAGTCGATTTCCCTTCTTGATTTTGGAAGGAGGTACCATCCGTAGTTCTTGCAAAAGCTCTCGAGGCAAATGCCTCTGAGCAAGCGAAAACGGCGTCGTTGTAGCATTTGTCTGGCGTTGTCTGTACAGATGTAAATTAGATCAGGAAGAACATCAACTTATTTG
>Ga0307515_10016222_pt1 | contig 13654 bp, 2 predicted proteins | sample 17_EM_MG_FD_194513 | JGI IMG/M metagenome (GOLD analysis project Ga0307515, IMG submission 194513) | Populus trichocarpa ectomycorrhiza microbial communities from riparian zone in the Pacific Northwest, United States - 17_EM | ecosystem: Host-associated > Plants > Roots > Unclassified | place... | reverse complement strand
GGATAGAGTTTCCTATAGGCATAAGACTCTTAAGATAAGATAAGTAAGATTTAAGACTCTTAAGACGAGATAAGAATACCTAAGCTTAGTTAGACTAAGGTAGGGGTAAAGCTTAAACTAGAAGCAAGCTTAAAATTGAGAATCCTATAGAACTAAGACTTTAACATATAAATAAGGACTATTAATGAAATTAGAGAATCTGCGGTATAAATAGTAACTAAACTAAAAGACAGATATATGGATCTAGAGGATTTACTAGGGGAATATAGTGTTTAGCCTAAGGATCGGAAAGCTAATATTAAGATTAAGAAGTAAGAGGACTTTAAGGATCTACTTATAAAACGTAAAAAGAAAAAAACTATAAAGGAATTTAGGGCAAGAATTACCTTATAGTAAGAATAGAAACTAAATAAGTAATCTAGCATACTAGGCCGTATAAGGGATTAAGCACCTATATAAAGAATTACTAATAGGCCTAAAGCAGGCACACTAAAAGCTAAGTAGCTTACTAAACTAGAAAATAAAGAGGATTTAGGGATTCTAACTAGGTTCGAAGAATGATATACTAAAGGCTATTATAATATAGTAATAAGAAGATACTTCCTTACGAATAAACCGTATATACTTTAGTAACTATACTAAAGGTAATATAGGCAAAGGCATAATGATAAGTAGGAAGATTTTTATATATAGTTGGACGAAAAAGTTATCTAAGACTACCTGATTACGGAAAAGGCTATAAGTTATATTAAAGGAGCCTTAATTATAACGTTAAAGGATTTAAAGGAGTGCTTAGAGGACTAGAGAAGTAAGAGACGTATCTTAGTACCTGTAAATAAAGTTATAACGCTTAGATTAGCACGATAAAGGTTTAAACTTAAGGACGAAAATAAGCTAAGAGTTAACCTAAGACACTAGGTATATTATACGCTATTATAGATCGTATATATAGATAATGCGTATAATATATATAAAGCACCTAAGGATAAGCACTGGAAATACCCTATAAGAATATATTAGTTAGCAGAAGAATAGAAATATAGAAACGCTAAGTATATATATAGTTAGTATCTAGTAGAAGTATAGGAGTTAGGAGACTTAATACTTTAGCTAAGAAGATTTCTTACGGAAGAATGCCTAGACGGATAATAGTAGTGGGAATGCCTAAAGAATATATATCTATAGTATATTGAAAACAAAAAGCAAACTAAGTATTAGCTAAAGGTGGACTAAGTATAAACAGGATTAAGCAGCTAATAGTTAGGAAAAGTAGAGGCCTATAGAACTACCCGTGCCGCTGTTACGATCTACTTACTTCGTTACCGAGGTAAGTGCTAGCTAGCTTAACGAGTAGAGCCTACCTTAACGTTAGATTTGCTAAGACACTTAAATACTATTAATATTCTTATTATATATTATTAACGCCATAACTACTAAGTATATTTGCGTCGAAAATAAGATCTAGGAGGCTCTTAAAGAACTCTAAGAGTTTACCAAGCCTAATGTTGCAGAGGCTGCGCGCCGACACAGTGTTCCTGAATCACGCCTCCGCGCTCAGTGGAAAGGATGTCAATCGCGTTGCGAGAGGCCTGTAGCAGGTAGAAGGCTTACTAACGATTAAGACCTTGCTCTTCGTAGCTATATTAATCGCTTAGATTCCTTATATACCGCTGCTTAACTACTAATAATACGTTCTATAGCAAATTAGATCTTAGATTAAGCCAATAAAAATCTAGATTAGCCACCTCCTGTTAGCTCTTACTTTGTTAAACGCTGGCTTGGCCGTTACCTAGAGTACTATAAGCGTAGGTAGAAGATAATGGAGCTTAAGCGTACAGCGGTATATAAGCTAAAGGATATTAAGGCGTGGTTTTATTAATACCGCGACGTTATAATTAAGTATATAGTTATGCCTACGGATATATATAACTTTAATGAGTTAGGATTCCGCGTTAGTATTAGTAAGGACTAGTGGATTATTATAAGGGAGCCTTATTAAAAAGCTTATATCTCTACGGATATAAATCGCGAGCTAGTTACTATAATGGAAATAATAAGTGGTAACGGAGTTAATCTACTACCTATAATTATACTTGCGGGCGTACAGTTCCTTTACTAGTGGTTTAAGAATTCAGCCCTTTCTAACTACTATCTATTGGGCCTATTAGAAATAGGCTATTCGAATAACGAATTAGCTTTTAATTAGCTTAAGCACTTTGACGCGTATAGCTCTTGGCGCTAGCTAGGTGCATATAGGCTCCTGATTTTTAACGGCTACGGCTTTTACCTTATAAAGGAGTTTATTGAGTATTGCGACAATTGAAAGATTATATTATTTACCTTACCTCCGCATATAAGCCACCTTTTACAGCCTCTTAATGTCGTTATATCCACTATAGTGAGGTAGTTAAGCAAGCGACACGGACAGGCTACACCAACTTCAATAAAGTTGAATTCCTCTACGCGATTAAATCAATTCGTCGCTAAACGTTTAAATTAAGTACAATTAAATCAGCCTTTTGGCAGGCAGGCCTCGTTCCTTACAACCCTTAAATTGTCCTTAATTCTATGCACGAGGCGCGTCCTACTACCCTTTCCCCTCTACTACCTTATAAGCTACTATCTACACTATATACACTAAGATCTTTGCGTATAGTTTAGAAGAAAGTTTTACCGCTAGCTTAGGAGGTATATAAAGATAATAAGGAGGCCATGGATATCTTTATAAAATTCGTAAGAGGTAGTTTGGTAAATATATATATATAACTATAAGCCAAACGCGAGCTTGTAAATATATAAGCAGTTGCTAGAGCTTGTCGGCAACGCCAAAAAACTAACAGAAAGGTTGTATAGAAGGGAGGGGTTATATATGCAGTAAATATACGGTCAATTGTACAAAAGCGCGAGTAGGAGGAGGCTCTAAAAGCTGTATATATATTACTGAGGAAGGAACGGGCAACCGCAAAGTAGCTTCTTTAGGACGCTATAAGGCGGCCAGAGCCTTAATCTATTATATATAGAGACTCCTTCCATTAAGAAACCAGTACTACACTACAAGATTCTAAATATTCGACTTTTTGGTAGAGCTCTGCGGCTTTAAAATTAAGGTCTTAGCAAATCTAACGTTAAGGTGGGCTCTACTCGTTAAGCTGGCTGGCACTTACCTCGGTAGTGAGGTAAGTGGATCGCGACAGCGGCACGGGTAGAGGGAACTAGTAGTAGAGCCTTAAACCCTTAAAGGAATTTAAGAACAACACCCAAATTTACGAGTTAAGTAGTAAGATTAATAGTTTAAGGCATTAATAGATAGTGGAGTAATAAGGAACTATATCTTGCTAGCAGTAGTTAAAAGAATAGGTTTACCATATAGGAAAAAGGAGCACCCTTACCTATTAGTAACGATTTTAGGAGATCTAATAGCCTATAGAGGAGGCATTATTAATCTTAAAATAGGACCTATTTAAATAACTATTAAAGGGAGACAAATTAAGATGTCTTTTAATATATTACTATTAGGAAATAATAAGGCAGTACTAGGAATGCCTTAGTTACAGAAATACAATCTAAAGATCGATTGGGTTATAGGTTAGGTCAATATTAGAGATACTCAACGCTGTAAAATGCGATAATAAGCTAAGCTAGTATAGTATTAAGTAGGAGCAACCTATAAAGAAATAGAAAAAGGGCTAAGCTATATACTAAAGAGATACTATAAGTATAGTAAGAAACTATAGTTACTAAAAAATAAGAAGCTATTAGAGTATATAGTATAAGACTATAAGATAGAATTAGAACTAGGAACAAGTCTAAGGTTCTTTTTAATCTATAAGCTTACCTAAAGAAGAAGGTAGAGTACTAAAAGAGTTTATCCAGGAAAACCTATAAAAAGGATATATTAGACTATCGTAGTTATTAGCAGGTTATCCAGTACTATTTATACTAAAGAAGAATGGCAAACTAAGGCTGTATATTAACTATAAATAGTTAAACAGCATTATTAGGAAGGATAGATATCCTTTACCCTTAATTAGCGAAATTTAAGACAGGATAGGTAATGCGTAAATCTTTATAAAGATAAATCTAAGATGGGCGTACTATTAGATTAGGATTAAGGAAGGCAATAAATAAAAGGCAGCCTTTAGGTTAAAGGAAGAACTATATAAACTATTAGTTATATAATTTGGGCTTATAAACGTACTAGTAACGTTTTAGAAGTGTATTAATAATATATTAGAAGAACACTTAGATAAATTTATTATAGTATACCTTAACGACATTATTATCTACTTAATAATAGAGGAAGAGCACGGAGAACACGTTAAATAGGTCTTAAAGAGACTATAAGAAAAATAGATGCTAGTAGCAATTAAGAAATGCAAGTTCTTTACTAAGAAGACCGATTTTATTAGATTTATTATTAAACTAGGCCAACTTAGTATAGATCTAAAGAAGATTAAGGCTATAGTAAATTAGTAAGAACTAGAGAACGTTACGCAGTTAAGATCGTTTTTAGGGGTTTGCAATTACTATAGAAGGTTTATAGCGTAATAGTTAAAGGATATTAAGCCATTTACGCGGTTAATAAAGAAAGAAGAACTATAGGTATAGAGAGAGGAACAGTAGAAACTCTTTAAGAAAGTTAAGGAGTTATTTACCTAGGAGCCAGTTTTTAAAATCTATTAACTAGGACTAAAGACGGTTATAGAAACGGACGCATTAGACTATATACTAGGGGTATACTTTATATAAAAATATTAAAATAGATAGCACCTAGTGGTATATTACAGTTAAAAGATAACACTACTAGAGTTAAACTATAACATTTACAATAAGGAGTTATTAGGTATAGTTACAGCACTAAAGAAATAAAGAGTATTCTTATAAGGTATAGAGAAACTATTTATAGTTAAGACAAATTATAAGAACCTAATAAGATTTCTAATAATAAAGGAACTTAACTAAAGATAGGTTAGATAGGTAGAGATACTTATAGAATACTATTTTAAGATTTAGTATACTAAGGGTATAGATAATACGCAAGCGGATACTTTAAGTTAAAAGGCTGAACTATAAAATAAGGAGAAGCCATTAGGGGCTTTACTACGAAAAGACATAGACGGATTAATTAGGTATAATTATCCGAAAATTATAGTAACTTAGAAAGAAAAGCTAGATAAAGTTTATAAGTTACTAAAAAGCTTTTAGGTATAAAGAATTCTAAAAGTATAACTAAAAGATTTATGGATAAATATATATAGAAGTTAAGAAGCGACGTATATCCTAAAGGGCATAGTAGAGTAATTTATAGAAGAATTTTATAAGGGAATAACTTAGGGATATAATAAAGCCACGGGCTTAGTATTAAGACTTTAAGAGGAGTATATTATTAATAGAATCTAAGGCTTAATATAAAAAGTTATAAAAGAATATCTAAATTGCTAAAGGAATAAACTAATAAGGTATAAGCTATACGGAGGGCTATAACCTATTAAAATACCAGAGAGACTATAGGAGGTTATATTATAGGACTTTATTATTAAGTTACTAAAGTTAAGAGACCCTATTACCAGATAAGATTATAACGCGATTTTAGTAATAGTAGATAAGCTTATAAAGTAGGGATACTTTATAGCATATACAGAAGAGATATTAGTAGAAGATGTCGCTAAAATATATATTAAAGAAGTATTTATAAGATATAGAGTACTAAGCAAAATTATATTAAATAGGGATCTAAGATTTATAGTAGTATTTTAAAAGGTATTCTTAGCGGAGCAAGGAGTTAGAGTAGCAACTTTTACCGTATATTATCTATAGATAGACGGTTAAACGGAAAAACTAAATTAGACACTAGAGCAGTATCTAAAACACTATATTAATTATACACAAAACAATTGGGTATTATTATTACTAATTATATAGTTTATATATAATATAACACTATAAGAAGAAATAGGTATATTACTATTTAAGGCGAATTACGGATACGAACTAAGAATATTATTATCGCTACGTTAAGTAAAGAAAATAAGTAGTATAGCTAAGTAAAGAATAGAGACACTAATAAATGTTTATAAGAACCTTATAGAAATAATAAAAACAGTATAGTAAAGAATAAAAAAGTACTATAACGCTAAGAGATCTAAGGGACTAGATCTTAAGGAGGGAGATAAAGTATAGCTACTATATAAAAATTTCAAAAGTCGACGACTAAGTGAAAAGTTAGATTATATTAAACTAGGACCTTTTAAAATTAAGTAAAGGATTTTACTAATTATATTTAAGTTAAACCTACTAGCTAAAATAAAGATCTACCCTATATAGTATATTATAATACTAGAGCTAGCATATAGGAATATTAAGCCGCTAATTTATAAAGTAGATATGTATAGAGGATAAGAGGAAGATAAATAGCAAGTTTTAAAGATCGTTAGTTATAAGGATATTAATAATAAAATATAGTATAAGGTTAAGTAGATAGGCTATACTAAGACTACCTAAAAACTACTAGAGAATTTAAAAAACGCTATAGAAAAGGTATAGGAGTATTAGAAGAGATTAGGTTAGGTAACATTAATAAAAAAGGATTACTAAAGAATAAGTTACCTAAGGGGGACCTAAGAAGAGTAGTTGCTAAAGTACTTAAATCTATTTCCTTCTTTATTAAAGGAGAATCCGTTCTTTTATTATTAAGTTCCTATAAACCTTATTCTATAAGCTTCTACTCCTTAGATTAAACCTTCTTACGCACCTTCTTAAGACGGATTAACTAAGTAAACGCCATAAAACGAGACTTAAGGGCCCGTTACTAAGCATTAGTAGCCTCACGTTTAGCATTATAAGAATAGCGCAGTTCCGCCAAAGTAATAGATAGTTTATTATCTAGCTATATAGCAGTAGATTAAATATAAAACCTTAAGATAAATTAATTAGGGAACTAGACGACTATTAAGAGTAATAGGTTGCGTATATTTAGTATTAAAGATAAAGTAAACGTCGCAGAATAAATAAATATTTACTTTAGTGCACTTTAAATAAGAGGACGGTTGTTATAAAGATGGGTTCGCTAATATAATATAAACTAACCCCTTTTTTAAATAGCAAGAATATAGAGATGGTATAATCTTACTAAGAGATAATATTATAGTAATAGTACAAATATAACAAGCAGTTAAGGAAGAAGAAATTGCTTTAGGTATAATAAGTAAAGATATTAACTAAATTAATTAGACGGATATTACACCTCTAGTAAACAACTTAGAGATATTTAGAATCTTTAAGGACGAAGATAAAGAGGAGGGAGATAGTGTTACGGATGCTTTAAGTATAATATTATAACTATTTAGAGAGGAGTCGGAAGAAGCTAGTTAGTTAATTTAGATACGGTCTAGGATAGAGCTAATAGAACTATATAATAAGGAATAGTAGCTAAGGTTATATAATGTAATCTATATAATCAATATAATCTATAATAGAGTAGATAGAGTACACGTATATTATATATAAGAAGGATTTTATAGGAGTATAGTTATATATTTAAGAACCCTTAGTCCCTACCTAGATAGTTTTTTCCTTATAGTAATTCTTAGAATATAATTAGAGTTAATCTATTAGGCAACCACTCTACTAGTTATTATTACGTTATTAACTTTAATTTGTATTACCTACATACCTAGCCTAATAACGAGCCTATTGTAGTACTTGCTACAAGGTTACGTTATAAAAATCCCTAATTTAGCCTCTGCTCCTTAGACCTTTAATTATTTAATCCTTATTCTTTAGGTTTCTATAATCGCTTATTTTATTTTCTATTTTCTTTAATATTACTTATATCTATTAGCTCTACGCTATACTATAGTTTTTAACTTTAACTTTACCATTGCGTGCTCTGCGCCTTATATAATTATAGAACTCTATTCTAACCCTTTTTAGTTTACTCTCTTTAGTAAATCCTATTATTAATCTTAATTACTTAATTAATTAATTCCCTAAGAGTATCCGTATCTTCTATTAGGATAATTACGTCCTAGACTTTTACTTTAAGTGTTACGGACGCTTTAAGTACAATGTTATGACTACTTAGAGAAGAGTCGGAGGAAGCTAGTTAGTTAATACAAGCACGGTTTAGGATGGATCCGGTAGAACCATGTAACGAGGAATAGTAACCAAGTCACATGATGTGATCTATGTGATCTGTGTAATCTATATAATCTGCGCAACAGAGTAGACAGAGCACACGTACCTTACGTATAAGAAGGATTTTATAGGAGTACGGTTGTGTATTTAAGGACCCTTAGTCCCTACCTAGATAGTTCCTTCCTTGTAGTAATTCTTAGAATACAATTAGAGTTAATCTGTTAGGCAACCACTCCACCAGTTGTTATTATATTATTAACTTTACGCATTACCTACACACCTAGCCTAATAACGAGCCCACCGTAGTACTTGCTACAAGGTTCCGTTATATAATCACTACCTAGTTACGGTATTAAAGGTCGAACAACATGCCACTAAAAGCAGCCACCACGACGCCATTAATGGCGGCAACTACTTTAAGGTTAGGAGGTGACACTAGTATAGCAGATACTAACTTACAACAACCTGTAACGGTTGGACAACTATAAGAAATAGTTAACCAGTTAATAAAAAATAATGCGGCACTTGAATAAAAGGTTAATAGAATAGGAGCAGTAAAGGTTAAGTTACTATCGATTAAAAGATTCTTAGGAGAGAGATTAAAGCTTAAAGGATTCCTTACGTAAATATATTTTAAGGTTGCGTAAGAGGGAGCAAAGCTAGCAATATCTATGGATTAAATAGCGTATGCAGGATTGTTCTTATTAGAAAGAGCATTTAAATAGTTTGAGCCTTACCTTACAGAGATACAAGTAAATGGAATAATAACAACAAACCAAGAAGTACGGTTTATGTTCTTAAGCTAGAATGGATTTGTAGAATAACTAATACAGATATTTAAAGACCCGGAGGCAACGACTACGGCGGAAAGAAAGCTTTAAGACATTACGCAATGAACCTCAGCTATTAAGTATATAACGCAGTTCCAAACGCTAGTAATATAAGTTAAGTAGAATAATAAGGCGCTTATGGCATAGTATAAACAGGGACTTAAGGCTAAAGTCTAGGACGTAATTATTCTGATAGAAGATACGGATACCCTAAGGGAATTAATAGATTAAGCGATAAAGATTAATAATAGGATCTACCAAAGGGAACAGACTAAGAGAGGTTAGGATAGAGTTCTATAGTTATATAAGGCGCAGAGTACGCATTAACTAAAGCTAAGTTAGAAACTATAGTATGGCGCAGAGCTAATAGACCTAAGTAGTACTAAAGAAGCCTATAAGAGATGGAGCAAGATACTATAGAAACTAAGAGGACAAGGATTAAGTAATTAAAGGTCTAGGGAGCGTAGGCCAAATTAGGGATCTTAGCAGCAGAAGACATTTAGGCGGACTCTATAATAAGAAAAATGGTTTAAAGAGGGAGCTTATATAAATTGCGGAAAATAGGGTCATTTTGCCAGAGATTATAAAGATAGTTAGAGTTACTATATAATAAAGGGAACCGGACTAGCAGACGGTATATACGTATAGAGGGACGATAATATACTGCGAGGAATAAAAGATTATTTAATTAACCACTTTACGTTTTGCTATAATAACGCGTGCCGAATTTATAAAGACGCTAAGTACGGCGCAAGCTATTGGCTATAGGAACCTAGTTTAGAGAAACTAAGAGCTACCTAAGACTATAAAGAGTAAGATAGGCTCTATAAATATAACAAAGATTTAACAGCAACTTTTAGTATAGTGTTAATAAGGCAGTACTTGGAAAGGGACTTCGGGAAAAATCCATTTAGCGATATTAAGAAAGAAGATCTTAAGACATTAGCATTAGAAGTAGAGACTAAGACCGCTATAGAGCAAGGTTTAGTAACGGGCATTATGATACCGTTGGATACGGCATCCATCGCTTCACAAGACGGCAGGAAGAGTATTTTATAAAGACTAAGCAAGCAAACGACTGCTAGTGCTAATTTACCACTTAATAAAGGCAAAAGGCTAAAGGCTTAAGATTCTTAAGACAAGATAAGAGACAACTAAGATTCTTAAGACGAGATAAGGCATACCTAAGGACCTATAATGAATGAAAACCGATAGAGTAGGGCAGTAGCTTAGTTTAGGAATATACAAATGAGCTCGGGACAGAGTTTCCCATAGGTATTAAATTCTTAAGACGAGATAGATAAGATTTAAGACTCTTAAGATAAGATAAGAACACCACGGACGCCTAGTTAGACTAAGGCGGGAGCTAAGCTTAAGTTAGAAGCAAGCTTAGGATTAAAGAATCTAAGGGACTAAGAATTTGGAGTGTGAATAAGAACACCCATAGGTAAGAGGTAAGAGGCTTCTTTATAAATTAGAGAATCTGCAATCTAGGCAGTAGTTAGACTGGGAGACAGATATATAGACCCAGAGGACTTACCGGTTAAACATAGTGTTTAGACTAAAGATTGAAAAGTTAATACCAAGATTAAGAAGTATAAGAACTTTAAGGATCCACTTATAAGACGCGAAAGAAAAGAAACCATAGAGGAATTTAGAGCAAGAATTACCTTATGGCAAGAGCAAAAACTAAATAAGAGATCTAGTCTACTAAGTTGTATAAGGGACAGAGCGCTAGTATAAAGAATTACTAATAGGCTAAAAGCAGGTATATTAAGAGCTAAGTGGCTTACCGAACTAGAATAAGAAGAGGATTTAGGAATTCTGACTAGATTTAAGAAATAACACATAAAGGGCTGTTACGATGCAGTAATAAGAAGATACTTCCTTACGGATAGAGCGTATACACTTAAGCAGCTATACTAAAAGTGGTATAGGCAGCAACACAACAATAAGTGGGAAGATTTCTATATGTGGTTAGATAAAAAAGTTATCCAAGACCACCCGATTACGGAAAAGGCTATAACTTATATTAAAGGAGCCTTAATTATGACGTTAAAAGATCTAAAGGAGTAATTAGAGGACTAGAGAAGTAAGAGATAAATCTTAGTACCTGCGAACGAAGTCGCGACGCTTAGATTAACATAAGAAAGGTTTAAACTTAAGGTTAAAGACGAGCTAAAAGTTAACCTAAGACACTAAGCATATTACACACTATTATAGATAGCATGCGTAAATGATACGTGCAGTATATATAAGACACCAAAAGATAAGAATTAGAAGTATCTAATAAGAATATATTAAATGACGGATAAGGCGAAATACTAAAACGCTAAGTATATGCATGGCTGGCACCTAGTAGAAGTTTAAGAATAAGGGGACTTAACGCTTTAACTAGGAAGATTCCTTATGGAAGAATGCCTAGATAGATAATAATAGTGGGAATGTCCAGAGAACACCTATTTATAGTATATTAAGGATAAAAAGCGAACTAAGTATTAGCCTAAGTTAGACTAAGTATAAATAGGATCTAGTAGCTAATAGTTAGAAAAAGTAGAGGCCTACGGGACTAGAGAAAGCCAGTGGTAGAGCCTTAGACCCTTAAAGGAATTTAAGGAAAATACCTAAATTTATAAGTTAAATAGCAAGATTAACAGTTTAAAGCACTAATAGATAGTAGAGTAATAAGGAACTATATCTTACTAGTAGTAGTTAAAAGAATAGGACTACTATATAGGAGAAAGAAGCACCCATATTTATTAGTAATAATTTCAGGAGATCTAATAGCCTACGGAGACGGCATTATTAATCTTAAAATAGGACCTATTTAGTTAACTATTAAAGGGAGACAAATTTAAGTGTCTTTTAATATCCTACTATTGGGGAAGGACGAGGCGATATTAGGGATACCTTAGTTATAGAAGTACAATCCAAAGATCGATTGGGTTATAGGTTAGGTTAATATTAGAAATACTCGACGCCGTAAAGCGCAATAATAAGCCAAGTTGGTATAGTACTAAGTAGGAGCGACCTATAAAGAAACGGAAAAAGGACTAAGCTATATACTAAAGAGATACCACAAGTATGGCAAGAAACTATAGTTACTAGAAAGTAAAAAGCTGTTAGAGTATGCAGTATGGGACTATAAGATAGAATTGGAACCAAAAATAAGTCTAAGGTTTTTTCTAATCTATAAGCTTACCGAAGAAGAAGGTAGAGTATTAAAAGAGTTTATCTAGGAGAACTTATAAAAGGGATATATTAGACCATCGCAATTATTAGCGGGTTATCCAGTATTGTTTGTCCTAAAGAAGAATGGTAAGCTAAGGCTGTATATTAACTATAGATAATTAAACAGCATTACCAGAAAGGATAGGTATCCTTTACCCTTAATTAGCGAAATCTAAGATAGGATAGGCAATGCGCAAATCTTTATAAAGATAGATCTAAGATAGGCATACTATTAGATTAGAATTAAGGAAGGTGACGAATAGAAGGCAGCCTTTAGGTTAAAGGAAGGACTGTATAAACTATTAGTTATACAATTCGGACTTATAAACGCACTAGTAACGTTCTAGAAGTAAATTAATAATATATTAGGAGAATATTTGGATGAATTTATTATGGTATACCTTAATGATATTATTATCTACTTAATAACTAAGGAAGAACACGGGGAATACGTTAAATAGGTCTTAAGGAGATTATAAGAGGAACAAATACTAGTAGTAATTAAGAAATGCGAGTTCTTTACTAGGAAGACAGATTTTGTTAGATTTATTATTAAACTAGGCCAACTTAGTATAGATCTAAAGAAGATTAAGGCTATAGTGAATTGGCAAGAACTAGAGAACGTTACGCAGTTAAGATCGTTCCTAGGGTTTTATAATTACTATAGAAGGTTTATAGCGCAATGGTTAAAGAATATTAAGCCATTTACGCGGTTAACGAAGAAAGAAGAACTATAGGCATAGGGAGAAGAATAATAAGAACTGTTTAAGGAAGTTAAAAGGTTGTTTACCTAAGAGCTAGTTCTTAAGATCTATTAACCAGGACTAGAGACGGTTATTAAGATAGATGTATTAGACTTTGCACTAGGGGCATACTTTATGCAAAAGCATCCAGATAGATAGCACCTAGTGGTATATTATAGTCGGAAGATAATACTACCAGAACTAAACTATGACATCTATAATAAGGAGTTGTTAGGTATAGTTGCAGCACTAAAGGAATAGAGAGCATTCTTGTAAGGTATAGAGAAACTATTTGTGGTTAAGATAGATTATAAGAACCTAACAGGATTTTTAACGACGAAGGAACTTAACTAAAGATAGGTTAGATGGGTAGAGATGCTTATAAAATACTATTTTAAGATTTAGTATACTAAGGGTACAGACAACACGAGAGCAGATGCTTTAAGTTAAAAGGCTGAACTACAAAACGATGAAAAGCCATTAGGGGCTTTACTGCGAAAAGATATAGACGGATTAATTAGGTACAATTATCCTAAAATTATAGCAACTTAAGAAGAATTAGAGAAAGTCTATAAGACATTAGAAAGCTTTTGGGCATAAAGAATTCTAAAAGCACAGCTAGAAGATCTATAGACGGATATATATAAAAACCGAGAAGTAAAGTATATCCTAAAAAGCATAGCAAAGCAATTTATAAAGATTTCTATAAAGGAC
>Ga0307515_10016221_pt1 | contig 13654 bp, 3 predicted proteins | sample 17_EM_MG_FD_194513 | JGI IMG/M metagenome (GOLD analysis project Ga0307515, IMG submission 194513) | Populus trichocarpa ectomycorrhiza microbial communities from riparian zone in the Pacific Northwest, United States - 17_EM | ecosystem: Host-associated > Plants > Roots > Unclassified | place... | reverse complement strand
GTTAAATAATATTTTAATTTTTTATATATATATATATATATATATATATATATATATAATGGATTTTAATTAAAACATAAACCTCTTCAGGAAATTCTCCAAGCACAAATAAAAATACTTGCTATTCTAATTAACTAAAAACTTGTATTGCACCAGATCATTGGTATTTTTAAAAATACGTGGAGTATTATTTATGTAATTTCTGAAAAGTAAAATTATTTTTTAAAAAAATTGGTGTAAAAATAAAGTAAACACAATCATATGGTAGAAAATATTATGTCTTTCACATTTATACACATACAAAGATTATTCATTGGAATTATATATTAATTAAAAGACTTTATATTAAAATTCATCAAACCCTAGTCTCTCTCTTCTCTAAACATCTCCTCTCTAAAAATACATTTTTTTGGATCCCGTCAGTAAAAATAACACTAGTTTCCTCCCCTCATTATTGTCACTTTTTTTTTCTTTTTTAATAATTTCATATCTAGTTGCTAGATGTGATGTCTTCGGGAGCCCAAATTAATAATTATGAATCTATATTAATATGCTTTTAATTTCATAGTCTTGTTTGGTTTTTTGCCCTCAATCTTTAAGGATTTTCTTTATTTGTGTTGACTGAAAATTTGTTCAATATATTAATATGAAATTGAGACACGTAGAAAAAATCCCAATTATGAACAACCTAAAAAGAAAAGGTTCCTAAATTAAAGATGAAATTTCACTCAATATTTCAATAATTACTATTCTAATGATAATTAAGTATGTTTTCTTTCTATTATATTTAAATTTCATTTTTATTATCTTTATTTGAATTTCATAAAATTCATAATGATAATTTACCTGTTAACATTAATTAATATAAATAATGAAATTACATCTCTCCCTATAAAAAAAAATGCCAGAATCAATATTTTTGATATTTCAACCAGTAAAGCTAATTAAACGTTGATATAAATTAATTTTGTCCCCAAAAACTAACAATTCTAGTGACGATTCTCCAATTTACCAGTAACAACATGAGAATTTGAGTAAAAAGGAGAGTTTCTTTTTACATTTTAGCATAATAAAGAAAGAAAACAACACGGTCCAAAAAATTCTTTAAAAATAAAATGGTTTAAATTATATAAGTTAATGTCATGGGAATTATGAATTTTGTTTATTTTCTCCGTTTTCTTTTTTTACTGTGTTAAACTGGAAAAAAAAAAAAAGAACTCTGAAAAGGGTCGTAAAGTCCAATCATTGGTCAATCTAACGGAAAACACCAACTGCAGGAGAAGTCAAAAGATTAATCATAGATTTCCGTACAATTGTCAGGAAAATAATTAAAAAAAAGAACTCGTGGATACAAGGGAATCTTTCCTCCTCGATAATTCAAGCTTTATCGACGTCTGCAAATTTGGCGTTGAGTAGTCGCCATGGATTTGTCGTATAGTGTATCTCTCGATTACTGTTAGATAATATTTTCCAATCAATCACCTTCACATTAACAAATGTTTGCTGTACAACTTCTTCGCAAGTGGATTCAATATATATATATATATATATATATATATATAGAGAGAGAGAGAGAGAGAGAAGGAAGCTGTTATCAGATATGTTGGTTCCATCGTTGTTCTTGGAGTACTCGTATATGAACCCTCTGTTAATTTCTACCACTGCAGACTCCAACGAAGAAATACAGCCAAAAATTACAAGATTGTAGAGTTTCAGACAGGGATGATGATCTAATCAAAGCCTGTGGATATAGATACCAACTTTTAAATAATTATTTTACTTGATGTATTATAAATATGATATAAATATTATTAAACTCGATATAAAACCTTGTATTCCTTTGTATGGATGGCCAAACATGACCATTTTATAAAGGAGGTAGCAATTTAATGCTTGAAAACGGGAAATCTTGAGATAAACAATTAAATACACACACCACATAGAAAACTAAGATATAAAACATATAATAATTCACACATGGTGTTGAATTTATAAGATCACAATTGTTTCAGTCAGTTACACGTATATATATAAAAATTAATTTAGATAAAAAAATTCTGATACGTTTATTAAATTTGGAACATTGGTGATGAGGACAGCTATGATGGGAATCAAAACTTTATATTAAAGCAAAAATATCACTTGTTAGACAAAAAGATTTATATATATATAACCAATAGTTTATAAAATCATGATTTCTTTGGTCAACTACACGTGTGTAGATGTTGATTTACTATGCAACTCAGTGAAAGTTAGAGCCGGGGCTAAAATATATATATATATATAGTGAATAATTAGAGTTGTCATCTAATAATAATAAAAAATTAAGAATCCTGAAAAATAATATTGATTTTCAATATTTAGATAAGGAGTTAGTTATATTTAAGGGAAGAATTATGTCACCCTTATAACATCCTTTCCTATGAAATATTGCTTATATTATGTGTTTTTTTTTTAGATTTGTTATTTTGATTGACCTTAATTATTCCAATTAATTTTATCTTATTTTTAATTTTAACTCATGCTTGTTTCATGGGAGATTTGATATTGGTTTCTAAAAATAAAAGACTCATCAAAGATGTTGACGTTAAGTTCCAAAAAAGATTTTCTATCAAAATGGCTAAAATGAATGCAACCTGTATTTGATTTTAAGATATGGACATTAGTTCCTTTAGAAGAAGATAAGTCAAAAATAAAGGTTACGTTGAAGTTGTTGAGAACATGAATTAGACCCGCATGGATGATGAAAAAAATAGGTTTTTAACTTGTATTGATGATGGAGTTGGGGTTTGAACCCAATTATTAGCTTCATGGGTTTTAATAAAATTTGAGTTTTGACCCTTTTATTTTCATTGGTTTTTTATATTATTATTTTTTTACAATTATTATTTTTCTCTCTATTTATGTTTTTCATTACATGAGAATATCACCATAAAAAAATATTCATATTTTTACAATAAAAAAAATCAATACACATGAAATTTAAACACACAAATAACAAAAGTACTTATTTGGAGTTGGAAATTGACCTTCAGGTGGAAAAACACCAGTAAATGCTGGAAAATTCCCGTGGGACCACGTGGAGCGCATGTATAGACACGCAGGCCGACTAATTGCTGGATTTGAAACGCGAGTGCATCTCACGCTCCTCTCAAATAGAACCTGCAAAACAGAGATGAAAAGAAAATCAAAGCACGAGCCTTTCTTCTTTTCTTCTAAGCTCATTTATTGTCTTGATGTAGACTTTGAAGTTTCTAAATATCAGCCGCGTGGTGGATTTGATGGTGGCTCGTGGTGATGACAACGACTGGAGCGAGTATAGAAAGAACAATTTTCCATCGATTAAAATTTGTTGTGTTTTTTATTTTATTTTTATATAAAAAGATAAAATAAAAAAAATACATGAAAAATAAGTACTTACACATATTTTTTGATTAATAAAATATTGATATATGAAATAAAATATTCAAAATATTTTATTATAAATGCACGATTCTATCAATAAAAATCAAGTAATAAAATAAAATAATATAATATTTAAAAAAAAACATGAGAGTCCCTATAAATCTTTATAAATAAAGGGTTTCATCCTGGATAAAAAAATAATAATAATAATTCCTAGAAATATAAAAAAAATTTCAAGACAAGCTTTTTGATAAAAAATTTTTTTTAAAAAAATCCACACCAAAAATTTAAAAATAAACTTAGCAAAAATTTCCCTTACATCAAGAACATCTACTTCAATTTATATCACTTCAATCTAGATTTTCAGTCTTTAATCTATATCCAAATAAATTATATCTCCAACAAGATTTATTGAAAATATTCAAAGACAACAACATATCATTGGTTCAATTTGTTATAGTTCATCAAATCTAATACACACATACCATATACTATCAAATAAATTTTAAAAAATGGAATTTAAGATTAAATTAATTAACAATGGTGTTTTCTTCTTTTGGCGAATGAAAGGGTTGGAAGGGTGGTGGCGTGGCTGGGATATGGTTTGGTGGTTTGTGAGGGAAGACAGGTGGTGTTTCATGTCTGGGTTTATTTCTTTGAGAGGAGAGGTGGCTGGTTTAATTAAAAGAGAATTATAGTGGCGGTTTGGGTGGAGATGGTGTTGGTAGGGAAGATTGAAGTCTGGAAAAATTTCCAGGCCTCTTTGATGTTCCTCGTGGGAGGCTTGAGATGGGCTGGGGAATTTTTATTTTTTTTTTTGTCTTGGTTTTTTTTCCTGTGCTGTGTATTGATGGAGAACCAAGGCTCTGATTATGAGAATAGATCTTGGAACAAAATTTAGGGAATTGATTGCAGATTTGGGCTATAATTCTGAAGCCAAATTTATGGGATTTGAGAGCTAGAATTGGAAGGTTGAAATTTGGTTTTAATTGCTCGGATTGTTACTGTAAGATATGCAATTAATTCCTTGATTTGAATGGATTATGAAGACAAATGTTTTTATGATTTTCAAGATGTTTTGACACACAAAAGTTAAAAAATAATAACAAAATAATTAAAATAGCTAAAATTATTGAAAAAACAAATTTTTTGGAATTTTATGATTTTTTTTATTTAAAATATATATCAAAATAAAGGTAAAAAAATTATGCTACAACAATTTATATAAAAAAATCTAACATAATTCATCAGACTTATTAATAAACAAATATTTTTTTTTGTTGATTTTTTCCCTCAAAATACATCACATAAATAACTACTAAGTTATCATTAATTACTCTACGAGCACTATAAATATTTTAATTTCAAGAATTACACAAAACATCAAAGTTACATATATCAATTAAATTGATTGGTGGGCTAATATTTCAAGACGTTAGTGCAATAAGTTCAGTCGAGGTATGAACTTGAATTACGTGGTGGATTTGAATGAAGATCGGCCGTTCATACAAGATGGAAAATCCTACGTCCATGATCCATGTGTGGTACTATGATTGCTTCTTATCCTTTAAGCATGTGAAACTATCCTTATCGATCTGCCCACGATATCCATGTATTAATTTATTTTTAAAAACAAATATCATAAATTACGTGTTCCTCTTTGTGGAATGCTAGCTGTTGCCGAACGTCAAGCTAGCCCATTAGCCTTGTTTTTTAATCAGGCCATATATAATTAACGTTCAACTATTTTAATCCCTCAGATTCCTCAAGAACATAATATTTAATAACAAGCAATGCATAACATCAACAATAATTAGATCCCGATGCAGAAATATATATTCCTCGATTTTAATTTAATAAAATATCTGCAAATGAAAAAAGAAAGAATAGATTAAATTAAGATAGGAGTAGTTTCAGGTGTTGTGGAAGCACCAACATATAACAACACCACACGACCTCTTGAACTTCAAATTTGGTGCATTTGTCCTTTTCAAAACTACAGCATTAGCCAGCCTGAATGGACCCATATGAAATCCGTCCACAAATCCATTCGGCCGATGATGTTTTCAAGCAAGAAATCTAGATATGAAAAGCCACTTTTGGTACTTTCTGAAAACCATTTCGAGGTGCTTATTATTTGTTTAATTTGATTCTCAAAAGGAGAGAAACAGTGGAGGTGGTGAGAAAGTTAGAGGAGGTGGTGAGAAAGTTGATAGAGAAAGAGGTAGATTTTTGTGCAGTTTATTGTTCTTTAGAATGAAGCCACCTTCATGACACTAACACACGAGTAATTATCCAGTCTTCACCCTTTCCGGCTCTCCCCGTTGAAAACTCAAGTTTTCTTGAAGTTTGTCAAGGACGATAAGCTCGCCATTATGCCACTAAATTCGTATTACAGTGACTTATTTATTGCAAGGGTATCAACATGGACAAGATTGCAAAGTCTGCCAGTCTGATTTTGACAGATAAAGGCTTAATTAAGAAGAAATTAGAAGAAGAGAAGTAAATTTGCAAAATAATAAAAGATAAGGACTCAATTGAACTTTGGAAAAACTTAATTGACTTAATAAGGAGCTAAATTGAAAGGAAAATAAAGTTTGGAAATCAATTTGACCAAAATTGAAAGAATTAATAAGTCTAGGGGACGTAATTGAACATTGAGTTGGGTTAATTAATGCAAATAGGGGTTTAATTGGAGAAGTGCCAATATTCAAGAATCAATTAGGATAAAAATTACAAGGAATAAAAGTCTAAGGACCAAGTCTAATAGGCGTTGAGGTTTTAAGGGTTTTATTGATTTAATCAGGAGTGAGATTGAAGGAATTAGAAGTTTGAAGAGTCAATTGAGGACTGAATTGAAGAAATCCAAAGCCAAAGACCATTTTGTAAGGCATGCAGCAATTCAAGGGTTCGATTGCAAAATTCCAGGGGTGTAATTGAAAAGGTTATCAATGATAAGGACAATTTTGGACTTAATTGAAAATTTTCATAAGTTTATTGGGCAAATTGATATATAACTTTAATTTAACCTAAACCCCTTTTAGAAGATGACTCGTAGTTTCATTTTAAACCAAGGCTTAAAATAACATGTCACTCAAATGCTATTCATTTTCTTTTCTTTCTTGAACCAGTTTGAAAAGAAAAAAAATTAAAAAAGGGGAAAGAGAAAAAAAATCAGCTACTTAACTGTTGATACTGGTTCTTCTTGCCTCTCTTTGCTGTTCTACGTTTAAATGACAATGTTGATGTAAATGGGGGCAGGGGAATTCTGTTTCCATGATCAGAAATAAAGAATGATGTGTTTTAATTTCTTGTCTTTCTTTATGTTTTTTTCCCTAGGGACGACGAAAATTGAATATTTCTCGAAGGCTGTGTTCACAAATGTTGCCTTAATCGATGGCTGATCTCATAATTTACTACTAGCCCTAGCTCTAGGATCTCATCCGATCAGCTTCACTTAGAAAAGCTAAGGCAAACATAAAAGAACAACAATAAAAGTTTATATCGAGAATTAAAATCTTGGATTTTTTTTAAAAAGATTTTATGTAGTTTGTGTTTCTTTTCTTATTTATATAATAAAGTTCCAGGTGCACGCGGAAGGTAATTAGTAATGCAAAAAATCTTAATTCTAGTGTCTAATTAAGTAAATATCGAATACTAATTTGGAAGATTTGGATTAAGATAAAATAATAGACAAAGCTAAAGCTTTTTTCAACGATGAAAAACACCATGACGATCTTACAATATAACTGCATCATAATATTCGTTTCATGCATATACACATGATCAGGATCGAAACTGTCATGTCCAAAGAATCTTTGCTTCTGCTTATTTCATGCTACAGCTGTCCCTAATCCCACTCCATATAGAGTTGCTTGACTCGGTTTGAGAGGCTAAAATGGAAGCAAATAAAAGCGCTACGATTATACAGACAAGATACCCCAACCTGGGATGTTTCTATATCATGTAGCATAATTGAGAAATAATATGCCATGGAATGTGCCAATTACTGCCAACGAAATATTTGAGGTTTGGAAGATAAAGTGAAACCGCTGAGATTTTGCAGGAGAAATAGTAGGAGATGACCGAGTTATAAGAGCGAGGCTGGAGGGAACGGTTGGTATATTCTTGGAATTTTAGGGAGATTATTTTAGTACTTAAATCCACAAAAAAATCCTCACCTGACCCAGACCTTGTCTCGGTCCGCCTCCCTCACCCGACATCTCTATCTCCTCTCTCTAATACTATCTGATCAAGAAAGGAATTAGCAGGTTCAGGTCAGGAAACTGATCTTCGTTGTGCATGTCTTTCTTTCTTTTAATGTTCCTGCTTAATGCTCTTGCAAACTTCATTTGTTGGAGATGACTTTTAAATTTGCAGCATACAATATAAATTAACGATGCATTTTTGCGTTCTTGTGTTTTTCTTTGTTTAAAATTTTGATATAGCTATGATACTGAAGAAGCCGCGGCTTTTCCATTTCATATTTTCTTGAAAATATATATATATATATTGATCGCCATCTTTTTGTTTGATTGATTCTTTCTTTTTGGGTTTAGGATCACCAGTTTTTCCTTTTTATGATTCTTTTCCGGGTTCGGAATATAGAATGACTGTTACCTGTTAATATTTACATCAAGACTAGATTGCCCTATAGGAGTTGGCGACTTTTCTTCGAATGCATAATGTCGAGGGTGCATCTTAAGATTGCAGGGGTAGAGTACTTAGTCTCTGTTGCATGCAAGCTAGCCCGAGCATATATCCATTAACGTCAAAAAAAAAAAAAAAAAAAAAAAAAAAGAAGATTGCCCTATAGGAGTTGGTGTGCATTCATGTTTGTCATCTGGCTAATATTTTGGGTGTTTTGTTCAAGCATTTTGCATGATGTGTAAAGAGTGCATGTTCTTATATATATGTTGGTGTTGTTCAAAAACCATGCATGCAGATATATTAGCGGAGAAGGGTGTGTTAGTGAGCATTGTAAGAAATGGCCAAGGAACAGCTGGAGGTGCTTAACGCACTAGATGTGGCAAAAACACAATGGTACCATTTCACTGCTATCATTATTGCTGGAATGGGTTTCTTCACCGATGCATATGATCTGTTCTGCATATCCCTTGTCACAAAATTGCTTGGCCGCATATACTACCATGTCGACGGTGCAGCGAAGCCTGGATCATTGCCTCCCAACGTCGCAGCAGCTGTTAATGGTGTGGCACTCGTTGGAACTCTAGCCGGCCAGCTCTTCTTTGGCTGGCTTGGTGACAAATTGGGAAGGAAGAGGGTCTATGGGCTGACTCTGATGCTCATGGTCTTATGTTCTGTTTGTTCGGGCCTTTCTTTAGGCCGCGATGCCAAGGCTGTCATGTCAACCCTTTGCTTCTTCAGATTCTGGCTTGGTTTTGGCATTGGTGGTGACTACCCGCTTTCTGCAACCATCATGTCTGAGTATGCTAGCAAGAAAACTCGTGGTGCCTTCATTGCAGCGGTATTTGCCATGCAGGGCTTTGGGATTTTAGCTGGCGGGATATTTGCTATAATTATGTCATCTGTATTCGAAGCCAAGTACAGTGCTCCTGCTTATCAAGTTGATCCAATCGCTTCAACCATCCCTCAAGCCGACTATCTTTGGAGAATCATTGTAATGGTCGGAGCACTACCAGCAGCACTGACCTACTATTGGCGTATGAAGATGCCCGAAACTGCTCGGTACACGGCCCTTGTTGCCAAGAATGCCAAGCAGGCAGCCTCTGACATGTCGAAGGTTTTGCAAGTTGACATTGAAGCAGAAACCCAGAAGATTGAGAAGCTTGATGGGCAACCAGCCAACTCTTTTGGTTTGTTCTCGTCGAAGTTTCTTCGTCGCCACGGGCTTCACTTGTTGGGAACAGCAAGCACGTGGTTCTTGCTTGACATTGCATTCTACAGCCAAAATCTTTTCCAAAAGGATATCTTTAGCGCAATTGGATGGATTCCTCCGGCAAAAACTATGAATGCAGTTCAAGAGGTTTATAGAATTGCAAGGGCACAAACACTGATTGCTTTATGCAGTACTGTCCCAGGCTACTGGTTCACGGTGGCTTTTATTGATAAAATCGGAAGGTTTGCCATCCAACTGATGGGTTTCTTCTTCATGACAGTGTTTATGTTTGCGATTGCAATTCCTTACAAACACTGGACCCACAGTGAGAATAGAATTGGATTCGTGGTCATGTACTCATTTACCTTCTTCTTTGCAAACTTCGGACCCAATGCCACCACATTTGTGGTGCCAGCCGAGATATTCCCAGCAAGGTTGAGGTCTACCTGCCACGGAATATCAGCAGCATCAGGGAAGCTTGGGGCTATCGTTGGTGCGTTTGGTTTCTTATATTTGGCTCAGAATCAGGACCAGGCCAAGGCCGATGCAGGATACCCTGCAGGTATTGGGGTGCGCAATTCGCTTCTTGTACTGGGTGTGGTCAACCTCTTGGGTCTGCTGTTTACTTTCTTGGTGCCAGAATCAAAGGGGAAATCTCTTGAGGAGATGTCCGGTGAAAATGAGGTTGACGAGCAGTAACAGTGGTCTGAAGTACACATGGAAAATAACCGTATCAATTTTATTTTATTTTATTTTTTTGGGCAGTAGTTCATTCTCGTATTTTTGCAAATCGAATTCGATTTGCTTCATGTTTGTCTGCGACAGCTTCTAGTGCTGAACATCGTCGGTTAGCCATCAAATTTCCTTCTTTTCCGTTGTAGCAGTGTCCTGTGTCCCTGCATATAAATTTCTGAATTTTTTCTAGTACTTTCCTTGCTTGCTTGTAGCAAATTACTGGGCTGCCTCCAACACTTCAATTTTCTCACCTCTCGGCAACAGCAGGGAAAAACGAGGGCAAGGAAACAAGAGTATCTAATAGAAGAAATTTAAAGGATACAAATATGTAGGATTGCCAAGTATCCACCAACTTACATGCTTTAAGGAAACTGAATTTAATTTCCACAATAATAGCACAGAGCTTCTATCAGTATTTCCCAACGCTAGTTATTTAAGTAACAGGTAGTTTATCTTGTTCACACAAGGATCCTGTGCATAGCTTAAGGGAACAAGAGGGCTTTAATCCGTAAGTTGGCAAGAGCTTCACAACTTTGTTTTCCATGGAAGAAACCATTAATGTCAGAGACTCTTTAATTTGCACGTTCTCTGATCACCTCAAGATCCATCTCTGTAGGGTCAGTAGCCTGAATCTCATAGTGAATACCATCCAGCTCCCTTCTAAATCTGTCTTTAGATGTGGCATAGAGCATCTTTGCACGGATTCGAGAGGTTGAAGGAGACCTGGTCAAACGGTTATACATTGAATAACTGAAAGTTAGATGCCTTCAATTATTCTGCAGAGTTGATGAAGCCACAAAAATGTGCATAAACATAGTCAAAGAACCTGCATAAACATAGTTAAAGAAACAAGGAGCAGTGCATTCCCTTGCAAATGCAATAGCAGTGCTCTTGCCCATAAGACAATATATAAAAGTAGATGGGAGACCTCCAAGTTATTTTCATAACAAAGGTTTATCAGTCGTTGGCATGAAACTGTGGCACAAAATTTCTTTGGCGTATAAGAACACAGGCAAGGAATCAACGCATATTTCAGAAAATTCAAAATCCAGATAACAAATTCTATACTTGCAGTGAGGGTTTTAAAGGCCTATTATAAACAAGTAAAATGATACAATGAGACAAAAAGAAGAAAAATAAAATGAAAAACAATCAAGAGCATAGTATAGTAAAATGGTATTGAATATCAATTCATGCTCTTCAGTGAAATTATCTTTGAGGGTAGAACCCCCTCACTTACCTAATAAGATCCTCATCAGACATCAAATTACCTGGTTTAACTAGAAAGGGTGGACTGCAGAGCACAGTTAAATCAGGCTTCTAGTAGCTTTTGAAGCTAAATATCTATTCCCTGTATACTGGGGCAAAAATTCCAACCTGACTTTCATTGTAAACACCAAAAGAAGATGTGCAAACATCTTATCTAGATAGATTTACAAATTACAAGTATATATACAAATCTTATGCATATGACTAAGTGCAATTGTTAATGTGGACAAATTACAGCAAAACAATGTGCAACTCTGAAGTTACCTTCGCAGCTTTATGTAAGTATTATCATAATCTTAACATTTAGAACTTCAGAGATTTTTCTAACTAACAATAAACAGTGGAGGGCTAAACATATGAAGGCAAGAAGACTTTCCCTGTGTTACATTGCAAGAATGGATGCTCGTAATTGAACTATTTATGTGCCGATAAATTGCTCATGGAGAAGGTGAAAAAATGTATATGCTAGTGCAAAAGTGCTTATATTGAAATGTTCAAGGATTCCAAATGCGCCGTATCATTCAATAAGAAACGGGATCAAATCCCATATGTAGTATGCCATCAGACTTGGAAATTTTATGATTGCAACTAGTCAACAATCAAGTAGGAAACTCATCCAAATAACATAACAAAATATCTTTTGAGGGTAAAAGTTAATAAAACATAACACACGTATAAAGAATGGCGTGGATTTATTATGTCTCAAACAATTTTCAGAAGATCTTGCTAATCCAAATTAAGCATGTCTTAAATAATTTTCCAATCCAATCAACCAAATCGAAATTAAGCAAATCAAAGGCAGAAGCTCACCATGCAATGAAGAAGATCTTGCTCTTTTGACAATTCTCAGACGTCACAAAGTCAAAGTCATAAACAGCGTATCGACAGTCGTTCTCAGGCAAAGATGCAGTGAAATCTTCATAGCTCTCAGCTGGCCCGCCAGTCTTCTCCACCACAACCTCCTTCTTCTTTTCATCAATTTTGAAGATCACATACCGATGGACCTTCTTCCTCTGAAGTTCCACGAATGCTATTTTGCTGTGATCAGCAACACCCATGCCGGATGATGCATTGGGCTAGAAATTTACAGTGGATCAATAAAAACAATAACTTGTCAAATCAAAACACAACTTGAAAGTATAAAAATTCATTCTTTGAAGAATGATAGGAAATGGGTTCAACCCAACAACAATTTAGCTCTTTTTTATCCCTAAAGATCAAATCTTTATTAACAAGAGAGAAGAAAGGGAGCAACTTTTGGCATAGAAATATCCCTAGTTAACATAGATGAGCAAAACCAAGCATCCACAGACAGTCAAAGCAATCTCATGTTAAAAAGAGAAAACAAGCCCTTGTAGAAATAAACAGAGAAGGAGATGGGGCTTACCCGACTTGCTCCCCTGAAAGACATGGCAGCTTAGAAAGAGCTGTGAGAATTGTAGCAGCGTGAAGATCAGCAACAAACAGCACAAGCTGCTTTAATTACAAGAACTATATAAAAAAAAAAGAAAAGGTTTCCAGTGGTGGCCAAGTTTTGGACGGAAAGGCAGGAAAAAAAATAGAAAAGGAATAAATACACAAGACTCAAAAGGAGGGAGGGAGAGAGGGGGAGAGAGAGAGAGAGAGAGAGAGAGAGAAAGAGAGAGATCCTTGTGTGATACTGTAATGGTAAAAAAAAAAATATATATAGAAAATGGAAATTTAGTGCTTTCTCAAGAGACGAAAGGAGCGTAAAAATTCTGCAGTGTAGTGTTGTCGCTTTTGGGGTAGTGAATTGTAACGTGAAAAGAATAGTTATATGAGTTAATTCGGTGGTCGAACCGTTTTAAGATTTGGGTCGGATGGAATGTTTCGGGTTAACTTAATTTTTTTTATAAAAAAAAACTTAGAATAATGCTGTTTAGAAAAATAAATCCCCGACCATTCCATCTTTAGATCAATGAGTCACTTCATTCATTATGCCATGTGAAAATACTTGTGTTAAAATATATTTTATTTAAAAATATATTAAAATAATTTTTTTATTTTTTTATTTTTAACATAACATATTAAAATTATAAAAATTATTTTAATATTTTTTTCAAATAAAATATATTTTTAAAATCTATAAAAAATAAAAAAATCATTGTCAATCACTCAAGAAACGTGAGTAGGGGAGCGTACGGGTTTTTCACCTTTTTTTCCATACAATTTCCTGTTGCGAGAGAGAGAAAGTAGAGGACATGGATATTGTTGGGTTTCGATTGGTATTATAGCGTGACCGTAATTTTTAAAAAATTAATTTTTTATTTTAAATTAATTTGATAAGTTAATATTAAGAATAAATTTTTAAAAAATAATAAAATATTTCAAATAAAAAATATTTTAAAAAATATTCTTCTATAT
>Ga0307515_10016220_pt1 | contig 13654 bp, 8 predicted proteins | sample 17_EM_MG_FD_194513 | JGI IMG/M metagenome (GOLD analysis project Ga0307515, IMG submission 194513) | Populus trichocarpa ectomycorrhiza microbial communities from riparian zone in the Pacific Northwest, United States - 17_EM | ecosystem: Host-associated > Plants > Roots > Unclassified | place... | reverse complement strand
CTTTTCTTATTCAATCAAAACCTACCAGCATTGCATTACATTACATTGCGTTGCTTTTTTCGCTTCGCTGTTATTAAATCCAGTTTGTCAGGTCGAGCTTGGACTTGGTCGAGCTATCCCTAGCCCGGGCTGTTTGTCAAAAAAATCAATCTAAAATTGATCATATCGACCAAGCAAGTTAACTTACAACTTGATTAAAAACTTGATGAATTTTTTTTTAAATAATATTATTTTAATATTTTTAAACTTTAGCTTGGAATTGGTTGACCCATCTCCTAGCTCAGATTATGTGTTAAAAAAATCAACATGAAATTAACTCGCTCAATAAAAAAAAGCTAATTCACAGTCCATTAAAAATTCGATAAATTTTATTTTGAAATGATATTATTTTGATATTTTTTTATTAACGTGGGTGTCCAGGCCAGCTTGTGCGCACCTCGACTAATCCTACGGGTCCTGAAGTTAATGACCATGTAAGTCTTCAGTGACTCTGAGGTTTGTAAAACTTGAACTGATTATTTTTAAAAAGTAAATTTAGAATCTGACCAATTAAACTACACCACTCAAAGTTATTATTTTGATATTTTTAAACTCATGATTGGACTTAGTTGATGCATCCCCTGATGGAGGCTGCGTGTCAAAAATTAATCTTAAACTGACCGGTCACGAAGCGTTAAAAACTTGATTAACTTTATCTTTTAAATGATGATATTTTAATAATTTTTTATTATCCAGCATCAACATATCCGACCCATGGTCCAAGCCTTTCTTCATTCTTGAATCGTTTAATAAAAATATACGATGCCCTCTTCTTAATCAATCACAACTATTTTATTAATTATTTAGTATTATTCTTTGACTTCTCTTGTGTTTTCTCTCATTTATTGGACCTTTTATGCTCACACTTTCATGTTCTTTCTCTGACCAAGTTTGACCTTATGAATCTAGCTATATCCCTTCATTTAAGACTGCCTATAACATACTCTAATCAATAGCACAGTTCCAGTTGTAGCAGCTTGGCGGTCATTTATGGCATTTGTTGCCCTGGACTGACAAAATTCTGCTCTCTCACTCATCACGGTTTCTTATCTCTTCTTGTCACCCATTTTAAGGCTTCTTAAAAGACACTGCCAACCTTTCCAACACTGCCTCAGCCATCAATACACGGCCCATCTGCTTTGCAATTCAAGAGCCATGCATGAAGCTCCCTCACATGGCTGCTGCTGCTGCCTTCTTTGCTCAAACTACGCGTCTTCCCTTGCCCCAAGACCACCCACCTACACCAACACAGACCTGCTCTCTGTCTTTAATGCCAATATGACCACCACCTACCATTTCATGCAATAGACCCAGCATGAAATCACCTTCCATTTATATGTTGTTGTAAGCCATTTTCTGAACTTGTATCTTGTGATAAAAAATATTATGGCGGTGCCAAAACGAGTGCTGTTGCTTTTTGCTGCTCTTTTATTTTGCTTTTCATTTGGTTTTGTTCTGTGCCAAAACCAAGAGCTGTCCAGTCTTTTGGAAGTGAAGAAATCATTTGAGGGAGACCCGGAAAAAGTTTTGCTTGATTGGAATGAAAGCAACCCGAACTTCTGTACATGGACCGGAGTTACATGTGGCTTGAACTCAGTTGATGGCTCAGTGCAAGTTGTGAGTCTAAACTTATCTGACTCATCACTTAGTGGCTCAATACCACCCTCACTCGGTAGTCTACAAAAGCTGCTCCAACTTGATCTTTCTTCTAACAGCCTCACGGGTCCCATTCCTGCTACTCTCTCAAACCTCTCTTCGTTGGAATCTTTGCTTTTGTTCTCTAACCAACTCACTGGTCCCATCCCAACTCAACTCGGTTCCCTCAAGAGTCTCCAAGTTCTGAGAATCGGTGATAATGGACTCAGTGGACCTATTCCTGCTTCATTTGGTAATCTTGTCAACTTGGTCACTCTTGGTTTGGCCTCCTGCAGTCTCACAGGTCCAATACCACCCCAGCTTGGACAGCTCAGTCAAGTCCAGAGCTTGATTTTACAGCAGAACCAACTTGAAGGACCGATTCCTGCCGAGCTAGGGAATTGTTCAAGCCTCACCGTCTTCACGGTAGCTGTCAACAATCTTAATGGATCAATCCCTGGAGCATTGGGCCGTCTTCAAAATCTCCAAACACTAAACCTGGCAAACAATAGTCTCTCTGGTGAAATACCGAGTCAACTCGGTGAACTGAGTCAACTCGTCTACCTGAATTTCATGGGGAACCAGCTTCAAGGCCCCATCCCAAAGTCACTAGCAAAAATGAGTAATCTTCAGAATCTTGATTTGTCAATGAACATGCTCACCGGAGGCGTTCCAGAGGAGTTTGGCAGCATGAATCAGCTTCTTTACATGGTTTTGTCAAATAACAATCTTTCTGGTGTCATACCAAGAAGCCTATGTACAAACAATACCAATTTGGAGAGCCTGATTCTGTCAGAGACTCAACTTTCTGGCCCAATTCCGATAGAATTAAGACTATGTCCATCTCTGATGCAGCTCGATTTGTCAAACAACAGCCTTAATGGATCAATTCCCACTGAAATTTACGAGTCGATTCAATTGACTCATCTCTATCTCCACAACAACAGCTTGGTGGGTTCAATATCTCCTTTGATAGCAAACTTAAGCAACCTGAAGGAACTTGCATTGTATCACAACAGTTTACAAGGCAATCTTCCCAAGGAGATTGGAATGCTTGGAAATCTTGAAGTCTTGTATCTTTATGACAATCAGTTATCTGGGGAGATTCCTATGGAGATTGGCAATTGTTCAAACTTGAAAATGGTTGATTTCTTTGGAAATCATTTCAGTGGAGAGATTCCTGTTTCTATTGGGAGGCTGAAGGGGCTGAATTTGCTTCATTTGAGGCAAAATGAGCTTGGTGGTCATATTCCCGCCGCTTTGGGTAACTGTCATCAGCTAACTATTCTAGACTTGGCAGACAATGGCCTATCTGGTGGCATTCCTGTTACTTTTGGATTTCTCCAGGCTCTTGAGCAGCTCATGCTTTACAACAATTCCCTTGAAGGTAATCTTCCTTATTCGCTTACCAATTTACGGCATCTGACCAGAATAAATCTGTCTAAAAACAGATTCAATGGTAGCATTGCCGCGTTATGTAGCTCGAGTTCTTTTCTTTCTTTTGATGTTACAAGCAATTCATTTGCCAATGAGATTCCTGCCCAGTTAGGAAATTCGCCTTCTCTTGAAAGGCTTAGATTAGGGAACAACCAGTTTACTGGCAATGTCCCTTGGACGCTTGGTAAAATCCGTGAATTGTCGCTGTTAGACCTGTCAGGGAATTTGCTCACAGGCCCAATACCTCCACAGCTTATGTTGTGCAAGAAATTGACACACATTGATCTCAACAACAACCTTCTTTCTGGTCCTTTGCCGTCATCGCTAGGAAATTTGCCACAGTTAGGGGAGCTCAAGCTCTCCTCCAATCAATTTTCCGGGTCTCTTCCTCCGGAGCTGTTCAATTGTTCTAAACTGTTGGTGCTTTCTCTTGATGGTAATTTGCTGAATGGAACTCTTCCTGTTGAGGTTGGTAAGCTGGAATTTCTCAATGTTCTCAACCTCGAACAAAACCAATTATCAGGATCAATCCCTGCGGCCCTAGGTAAGCTGAGCAAGCTGTATGAGCTTCAGCTCTCGCATAACAGCTTCAGTGGTGAAATACCTTTTGAACTCGGGCAACTCCAGAATCTGCAAAGCATTTTGGACCTTGGCTACAACAATCTCAGCGGTCAAATTCCATCTTCTATTGGAAAATTGTCTAAACTTGAAGCTCTTGATCTGTCTCACAATCAGCTAGTTGGAGCAGTCCCTCCTGAAGTTGGTGACATGAGCAGTCTTGGCAAGCTTAATCTTTCCTTCAATAATCTCCAAGGCAAATTAGGCGAGCAATTCTCACACTGGCCAACTGAGGCATTTGAAGGAAACCTGCAGCTCTGTGGAAGCCCTCTTGATCACTGCTCTGTGTCAAGTCAGCGTTCAGGCCTAAGTGAGTCATCAGTAGTGGTAATCTCAGCAATTACAACCTTAACTGCCGTTGCTCTGCTCGCACTTGGACTTGCTCTCTTCATCAAACACAGGCTGGAATTTCTCAGAAGGGTGAGTGAAGTGAAATGCATTTACTCTTCCAGTTCTTCCCAAGCTCAGCGCAAACCACTCTTCCGGAAGGGTACTGCCAAGAGAGACTACAGGTGGGATGACATTATGGCAGCAACGAACAATCTTAGTGACGAGTTCATCATTGGCTCAGGTGGGTCTGGAACAATCTACAGAACTGAGTTTCAAAGTGGAGAAACTGTAGCAGTTAAGAAGATTCTGTGGAAAGATGAGTTTCTACTTAATAAAAGCTTCGCAAGAGAAGTGAAGACACTTGGCAGGATTAGGCACAGGCATTTAGTGAAGCTGATAGGGTATTGTAGCAGCGAAGGAGCGGGTTGTAATCTCTTGATTTATGAATACATGGAGAATGGGAGTTTGTGGGATTGGCTGCGTCAACAACCAGTGAATATCAAGAAGAGGCAAAGCCTAGACTGGGAGACGAGGTTAAAGATCGGTTTGGGATTAGCCCAGGGAGTGGAGTACCTCCACCATGACTGTGTACCAAAGATCATTCATAGAGATATCAAATCAAGCAATATATTGCTTGATTCCACTATGGAGGCGCACTTAGGGGATTTTGGACTGGCAAAGGCACTAGAGGAGAATTACGACTCCAATACAGAATCGCATTCATGGTTTGCGGGCTCTTATGGTTATATTGCTCCAGGTATTATAGCAGTTTCTGCGTAGAATTATGCTTCTTTAAGTTCATCATTCCCCACGTCATAACTTAACTTTATGCATTTTCAGAGTATGCATACACGCTCAAGGCAACGGAGAAGAGTGATGTTTATAGCATGGGTATCGTGCTGATGGAGCTCGTAAGTGGAAAAATGCCAACTGATGCAAGCTTTGGTGTCGATATGGACATGGTGAGATGGGTGGAGAAACATATGGAAATGCAAGGTGGATGTGGACGTGAAGAGTTGATCGATCCTGCTTTGAAACCACTCTTGCCTTGTGAAGAATCGGCAGCGTATCAATTGCTTGAAATAGCACTGCAATGCACAAAAACCACTCCACAAGAGAGGCCCTCATCCCGACAGGCGTGTGATCAGTTACTACATTTGTACAAGAATAGGATGGTGGATTTTGACAAGATGAATAATGATCCTTATTCATAACTGATGAAATCTATTTTTAAGATCGAAGCCGATTATCAAACTAAGCATCGTTCTTTTTCTTTCTTTTTTTAGATCTTGTGCTAACTAGGTCAGTCTTCAAAAGATGTCATTTTCATTTCTTGATGGTATTTTCACCATTGTAACCACAAGCATGTAATCTGATCCCCAAAGCATAGTGGAAGCTGTTTTGATGATAGCACCTTTGGTAGTGTGGTGTAGCACCTATATAGACCGAAGCAACCGTAAAATAAAACATAGCAACAGTAACACAACAGGGCAATACTAAGCAAATCCTCAGATTAACTCATTTCAAACTTTAGATCAAACGGTGATCATGAAGGGCCCAAAAATCCATTACATAATCATATTTCCAGTGGAGAAAATCACTAGATTGCTTCAAAGTATTATTGAAGATCCAAACCCAGGCTGTCCACATTATGAAAGCATCTAAATCTTTATTTGTAGCAAAAGCAAGAAAAACAACTAACAAGATTACAAGCACAGCATCAAAAGATAAAAAAGAAAACAAGTGTATACGGCCCTTTGAAGAACATTAGTTCTGAGACCACAATTTTCAGGAGAAGACAAGAACAGGTTCTAATCATCATCTTCATCTGCGAAGGAAATGAAAAGTTAGATCAGTGGAGAAGATAATTATACTTGAAGACAGACACAGAAGCAAATGAAAAATTTTCCTGAACTGGAAAGAAAAATGTCAGACATTGGGGAATAGGTAAAGGAATCTTGCATAACCAAAACTAGGGTTTTTCAAATAAAGCTAGTATAAATGGCAGGATAGGAGAAGAGATCGATGGAAGATACTACCTGCTGCTTCTGTCGAGATTGGTACAATATAAGGAAAAGGTGTCATAAGAACGTGTACACATACACGCATGCATTTACAAACTGAGCTAGGAAAGTGAAGTAAAGAATTACACATGAACATGAAAAAGAAGATGCAAATGAAATCCATAACTTCATGTTTTACACTCCAAACATGCCTAGAGATGCCAAAACCAATGCCTGTCATTGTGCTTCAAACTCTAACACGGAAATATGTTTTGACATGTTTCCCATATTCTTTCTATTCACCACCAATAATAATTTAAGAGTATAGTTGTAAAAGTAAAGAGTAGGGTTGAAAAAGAAGAAAAGGACCATCAAAATAGAGTTGGGAGGCACATTTGACAACCACGCTTTTCCAAAGAATCGGTACATCTTTTTGTTTGTTTCTTCTTCATTTATTTTCTTTTTTCTTTTTCTTTCATCTTCACTTATGTGGTCTCTCTCTCTCTCCATCGTATTTCTTTTTTACCTGTCTTCTCCTCTCTCTCTTTAAATATCCATGATGTTATGTTGCTGAAATTTTTACTCTTTTTTTAATAAAAGAACATTTTCTCAAATCTCAAGTTCATCACTCATCACTCATCAAACTTCATAATTGATTTTTTCCTTGTCGTGTTTATTGTTTCTGAAACTTCAGTTTCAAACTTCACAATTGATTTTTTTTCTTGATGTGTTTACTGTTTGTGAAACTTTAGCTTAATTCTTTTTTTTTAATTAACTTACTTTATTCCAAACTTTAGCATTTTAAGTTCACTATTTTAATCTACTTTCTCTTTTAAAATGTCTTATTTTGTTTTTAAGGGTGAATAGTATAACCTTTTCAACTATTTTAAAATATTTTGAGTTTCATTTTGATTTTATAATCTTAATTTTTTTAACATATATATTTGTGATTTCCATATTATAATACTATACATATAATTTATTTGAATTTATAACATAGCGCCTTGTTTTATTCAGGCATTTGACAGCCTTGACGCCTTAGGGCTCCTTTTGCTTTTGACAACACGGAATGCAGCCAAGTCATATGTACAAAAAATTTCAATATCTGTTGATCAAGAATGTTAAAGTCAGACTTTGTTATTGCTTATCAAAAAACAGAGTCTGCCTGTCAAAAGATACTGATGGTAAAGAGCAACACAAAAAAGGATATGATGGAAAAGGAACTGATAACAAATGGGAACGAAGGATTAGGTCATTTAATGTTTGAAGATCTCTCATTTCAATAATTGATTGATCGATGTTAACAATGCAGGATGAAAGTAGAATATTCCAAAGGGTGGGTTGGTTAGGTCATTTAAATCTTGTATTTAAAGTTTCTTTTAACATTTATTCTTATTTTCTTCTTTATATTATCAAATTACAGTTTTGAATGTTGCATGGCAATAGAAAGAAGTGTTTGCCAGAAAGGATAGGTATATAAATATCTGATAGGGTAGAATAAAATAGAAATACTTGCAAAGGTGGCAACACACTCATGACTCATCTGTTTGCAACTATGACTGCAACCAAGTTGGGTTCAGTGCAGATTTAATGGGATTTGGATATTAATATGATTACTGAAACACTAAAACCAAATTCAAATCTGTATCAAAATCTAAAATTAGAAAAAAGACTTGAATCCTATTACAAGACAAAAATGAACACATGGATACGTCGACTAGCAAATTATGATTAGCTATATTTCATTAAACATTTTATCATGGAGCGTGCACATGCAGATATAACCATTAACACACACACAAACCAACACATGGAGGTGTATATGCAAACAAATTTATAGAGACGTACATTAAATAAAGATCCAGAACAGACACATAACACTTTCATATACAATTTTTACATACTTCCATGGATATACAGAATGCACACACATGAACGTATAATAAGCAGATTCTGATATTAATAAAATCAGATCATATAAAATTAAAATTTGATACATTAAGTTGATTCATTGACATCATCAAAATTTACCATCAGAACTATGAATAGATTTTGGACATGAAATAACTGGATTCTGAATAACCCTAGGTACTGATACTTTTAGATAAAGGAAAATCATATCAACTGACTAAAAAGAATTGCAAAAGCATGTTGGAGAATAAGTTATTATCCAAAACATGAAAGCAAGAGAAAAGAATAAAGACTATGACAGCCCAGAATCAATGAAATCAGCCAAGTAGAAACAGACCTAAAAGCAGTGTTATTAAAATATGTTTATGCTTCATGCCTTGCAAGATATATTTATATTATAGTACAAACAAGTATTCAAAGGCATCTTTTATCCCTTTTTTTAATATAAGAGTAACAGAAAATAAAATATAAAATCTAGAAAATATATATTTTCTATTGTCTGTATGTGTATTCCCATAGAAAAGATCCGTTTTATTTGACTGGCAGAGACATCAAATAATTAGTTATAACAAATTAATATAATTATAAGAAATAAAAATATAACAAATACTAAATAATGAAAGTAAAGAGCATGCTCTTATCTTGTTCAAATATTTTATTCAAAACGCCTTGTTATCCTCAACCAATTTTGACCTAACAGTTTGACAAATGACTCGGTGACCCAAAAGCTTGACCAGGTCACTGTCTGAGCCAGATTTAATGATGTAGACTAAAAGCATCCAAAGCATGACACAACAAAGAAGATAGGACAGAATCCTAACCCATAACATTTTTCAAGGTGTGATAGTTTTGAAAAACTCTAGCGTTTCTCTTCGGCTAGTTACACCATAGGATTGCACAATGGCACAAAATCACAAAGTCTTACACTCTTTCCTCCTCCCAAATCCACAAAAGATATCAACATAAAATTCACAACCAAGACTGAAATTGGCTTCCACTTTGGACTTTGAATAAATCCACCATTGAAGATGATCAGCACGTTGGAGAATAGGTCTTACAGAATTATGTACTCATTTTCTATTAACTGAGATCCGCACTGGAATGGAATTAGGGTATCCTTTAGAGTATCTATAGATAGGTCTGATGCACCTATAGTGGATGTAAGCGAAACCCATTAGAAAACTCTAAATCAACACAAGCACATAGCCACTACTATGAGTTTTCAATGCTAAATTTCTAAACTTTCCATAAGTTAACAACACACATTCCTCCTATAACCCGACATAGGAATGATTGCAGGTTGAAATTGACAGAGACATCCACATGATAAGGTCATTTACTAAGTTGTCAGTACTTTTTCATCTCGTAGATGTTCACAACAACTTATCACATCCACAGCTCAATTCTTGGTAGAAACTAGCTCAAAGGAAATGCCAGGGCTATTAATCAGGTTCATGGAGTAGTCCAACACAACAAAAATTCACACAGGTCCAGCTAACTAGTACAGCCTTGAAGACATAAACTTTATCACTGATAATGCACCTGCTAGGGGATAATAAGGTTTTATGGTTGGATTTGGGGATGGTGCATAAAGCAAAAAACTTGGTGATGTTCAACAGGAGTTTAAATTCCAGTGGGAGCATCATCTAACCCAGACTCTAAGCCATTTCTATGAATCAGACTTGTTATAGATGTTGCCAGCTCCATCATGTTTGTACATTCCTAGTACAAAAACTTCAACTCTTCGATCTTAGGTTGTAACAACAACCTCACCATTTTTTCCTTTTTCTTTCCTCAAAAACCACTAGTCCACTACTTTCTCCTATTTCTTTCATTCTCATTTTACACGTTTCCCCTTTCCCTAAAAATCCACTTTAGAAACAATTTTCCTTATCTCCCTCGTCTACACACAAACACATCTTTTCTTTCCAACTTCGCCCTTCAATATTGATGATTTTTATTATAGCACTGATTAGTGAATTACTAACACAGCAATGCCAATTAACAGGTTTTGACTAAATATGAACAGTTCCACTGCACTCAATCCATCATAACAAAAACACTTGTTTTCTCAAATTGATACCTCCAATTATCAACAACATTAAAAAAAAAACCCAAACTTGAGAAGAAGAAACCGAGGGCCCAAACTAAATGACGAAGAAATTAGGAAAAACAAAGCGAACCCAGAAAAGAAAAATTGTTGAAGCAGGAAGATATGATCAAGATAGGAAAAAGAGAGAGTACCGAAGTAGCGGCGCTCATTGGCTTCCTTAGCTTTTAGAAGCATCTTGTCAAGGTCTTGTTCAAGCTGAGCATCCCATTTGACCAACTGATTCACAAAAACAACTCCTAATCCCATACCCACCACATGTTCCCACGGATCTATTAACATAAACAAAAAAAATAATCGTAAGAAATTGAAGAATAAAATGGAAAGAACAGAAAAAAGATTAGTGATTTTGTTGGTAAAAGAGTCTTGAAAAAAACTTACGGCGCATGTAAGGGAGTTTGCGGAGAGCATTGGAGTACATCTGGGTACCCAGTCCTAACAGTGCTCCTATCACTGTTGCACTCAACACCATCTCTCTCTCTCTCTCACCAAAAATCCTCTTCGTCTTTCTTCACTTGACTTCGAGTTTTCTGAGGATTTTCTGCTTCTGAGTTCTGTCTGTGTTTCCATGTGACTTTCATCCAACCTATTCGATCTTGCCACGTTGTTTTACCTTTCCATTTTTTTTTTTTGGTTTATATACCTTCTTTTGCGGAGCTTAACAGTTTCCGTTATTTAAGCCAGTAATTTTTTTTAAATCATTCTTTTTTTTTTCTACAATAATTTGGGGTATTTTTTTTAATATTAAAGTTCGATTAATCATGTTAAAATTTAAGTTAAATAAAAATCAAATTAAAAGATTTTTTTTCAATTTCATCCTCGAACTATTATTATAGGATGACTAAGTTGTCATTGAACTAACCAAGGTGACTAAATCATGTTGGAGGCAACTCTCACTCGATTTAATTTAAAACTTGAGCTAGACAACAAGTTGAGTTTGAAGGTTTCAAGATTGACTCGTTGGTTAGGTTTAATAATAATACCAAATAATTATCTACAGTCTAGATATTTTTTGTTATATTAAGAAAAAAGTGATTCAATCCACAACATAGCGCAACCTGTAAACTAACTGGTTAGATAAGGTCTTTGTTACCCTTGATATAATTCATAAAGCTCATTATTTTAGTAGGAGCTCTATCTTTTACAAAAATTGTGTGTGTATGTGTATATAAAAGGATAATTACAAATAATCATGGTTTGATCATGTTTTTACTTTCTTGTTGTACTTTAAGATATTTTAAATCATGGGTTAAACAAGAATTTCAAAAAGAATCAAAAGATGAAATTGCCTTAATATATAATATATGAGAATATACCGATCACATCCATATTATACACTCTCTTTTTAGTTCCAATATGTCTCTTCTCAAACTCACGATATCTTACTCCTAAACCCTGAACCATGAACACTAGAAATTGTGAAATTAAATCTTCCTCTTGTCTAAGTTATTTTTACTAATTTGTTTACTTTTATGCATAATTCCGAAGGGAATCTTTTTACAAGATCCATATTTGTTGGTACTGTAGGTTCTCCGGTGCCAAACACATCACAAAGTTTGTAGTCCTTTGATTAGCCATGCTTTTCATCTCCCTTTTAAAAGAAGCCTCCATTACCATCACCTTTATATAGACCTCCACCTCAATTTCATAGCATCAATATATTTCATATATATAGCCATAACAACCTTTACAATCTCATCAACAAACTGAACATTATGGCCATTAACTTCAATGATACGAACCAAGTCAGGTTCGAATATGGCCTTAAAATATTTATTAACCAGTTTTTCAAGATTAGTAATATCTCTCAAACTGTATATCAGATAAAGTTGAAATCTTATAGATAAATATTAGACATATAAAAGTATATTGTGGTAAATTTTCAGGTCAAATAGAGTTCAAGATATATTATTTCATAGGGCTGAAGTTACTAGATGAATCTTATCAAATATGTCATCCTAGATCTTAGTGCACTGTCTGGGATATATCTGTAGCTATAGGTGGAATTGTACTACGAATCAAGTTAAGTTGGACATCTCAAGATTTCCAACCATATATTGTAGTCCCATTAATTCATTTATAAGAAAGAGAACGATGTGTTTGAAATCAATAATGAAATCTGTCAAGAATGTGCGAAAATTTGAGATTCGGGCTACATGAAGAAATTTTAACATGAAGATTTTGTTTTTATTATCCTATTTTATTTATTTATTTATTTAATATTGAATAATTATTTCTAATTTGAGTTTGTTCTGATCCATTAAACATTGTTTAAGAGTTTATTTTATTATTGGACTTATGTTAGTTGATCATTAGTTTAGGTCTATCTTGCAACTCGAAAAGGCTCCATTAGGGTTATGTAGAAGATACTATATTATGTTTTTTTGAGCTGCAAATTTGGGCAGCAAGTTGAAGAATAAACATGAGTTTTTCTATCGTTTGTTTGTGGAAAAACAGTCTTTCTTTGCTGGGACAAAGATCATACACTGACTTATCGAATATTAACTAGCTTCGTGATGTCATTTGCATACTTAGGATTCTTAGATACAATGTTATCTCTGGATCCAAGTTTTTTTCTTATACCTTTGATTCTTAGGTACATGGTTACCTCTAGTCAGGGTTCTATTAAACCTGATTTTTGGATTTCCTGTTTGTTATCTACTTCATTGGGTGTTGCTTGACCACGTGATCAAGAGGTTAACATCAATTGGTATTAGAGATAGTCTCCAAAATCAAGTTATATCCTTAATTTTCTTCATGAAGGAATAAAATAAGATATTAGATTGCAAGTTCAAATTCACATATAAGATCAAGAACTAGGAGATCGTTGCTTTTGTTAAATTATTCATAAGTGACACACATCTTTTTAATCGAACTCTTTTTTCAGGATTAGCAGGAAAAAGAAATGAGTAAATTCAGGGCATTTTTTTTATATAAAAAATTTTTTTTGTTCTTAAAAGTTGTCTTATCATTTTTAGCTAAAGTACTAGATAATTTAACTGCATTACACTGTAAGTTAAATTGAATTTTTTTTTTAATGTAAGAAAAAAATATTCAGGTCATGAGAAACTCTTTGACAATCATTAAACTTAAGTCAACATGTCAACCTCGAAACCTCTCGGCTCGACTCATTATGTAGCTCACGCTTCAAATTAAATTGTTTTAGAGTTGCTTTGACATTAGTTCGTCATTTGATAGATCCAAAAGCAAACTAAATGACCAGTAAAGATGTGCTTTGGATTAATAAAAAAAATCTAGAATGATATTTTTTTAAAAATAAGATAACAAAACATTGGATCAACCTTCATGGTTATGAGCTCTATTTGGTTTAATAACTTTTTTTTTAAAAAAATTATTTTTTGTTTAATTATATGATAACAAAAATAGACATTTATAAAATTAAACACCAATAAAATATCAAGACATTTGTTTGAGAGTATGACAAACCTACAGAAAACAAATGTAAACAAATTATGAAACTTGATTGAAAATAAAACTTGTTTGAAAATAAAACTAAAAAAAAAGTCAAGAAAAAAAAATCATTAAAAAACAAAAATCAACCAAATAGAAA
>Ga0307515_10016219_pt1 | contig 13654 bp, 3 predicted proteins | sample 17_EM_MG_FD_194513 | JGI IMG/M metagenome (GOLD analysis project Ga0307515, IMG submission 194513) | Populus trichocarpa ectomycorrhiza microbial communities from riparian zone in the Pacific Northwest, United States - 17_EM | ecosystem: Host-associated > Plants > Roots > Unclassified | place... | reverse complement strand
CCTCTGGCTCTGGCTTAGACTGATCTCGAGATAGCTTTGCGAGTGCTTAACTTTACATTGATGGTTATTTTTAGCCGTTGATGGTTTTTTTTAATCCAAATCCTAGTATATGATAGAAAATAATATAAATTATATTCTAAAATCTCATATGACAATTTAAGTTTTTGAGTTAAATTGATTTTTTAATATGGTATCAGAAATCTGATAACCAAACAATTACGAGTTTGAATCTCATCATTCCCATTTATTTGATAAAAAATAAATACAAGATAAAATAGATTTGTGCAAGTTTCAAGTTCAAGCTCAAATAATTTTTATTTTAAAAAGATATATTATAAAATAATATAAATCATATTTTAAAACTATATAATTTGATAATATAAGTAATTTGATAATATAAGTTCTATTTAGTTTTTAGTTTGTCAAAAACAACTTGTACCTGCTCAGAAGGGGAACCATCTTATAAAAGCCATAGACGATATCGATTTTTTTTTTCCTCTTGCATTCTCTATGTACAGAGGTATATAAAGAATAACATGTGTTTATCATAGCGAGCGGAAGCAAGTAGTTGATGTAACGAATCTTTGAAGCTTTTTAAAAAAAAATACTTGCTTTACATGTTAATAAAGAAATCACTAACGACGAGTTAAAATAACCTTTTAGTTTTTAAAAATATTTTTATATCAATATTAATAGAGACCTTTTGTGGGCGAAGAAATCCTAGCTTATTGTTGAATTTGAAAACACATACTATTAAAAAAATAAATTTTTTTCAATCTTTAATTATCATTGCTTAGAGAATTAAATAAGAATAATTAAGAGATTTTATTTCTTTAATAAAATAAAATATATTTTTAATATGTTAAATTATCTGACAATTTAACTTTTTATATACCTAACTATGAACGTCCAAATATAAACCCAGAAAGTCCAACAGCTTCAAAATTCGTTGCAATTACTTCTTAAGAACTATTTTTACAATTTTTTTTTTAAATTTTTTGAACAAGTTTCTCTATAGGGAGTTGAGAGAACGTGTTTAATGCATATTTTTTTTTATCAAAACGAATAAAATGAAAGGAAATTTCATCTTTTAGAAGAAACCCAAACGCATTACAGAATTGTATTGATGATAAACTAATCAAAGTAATCACGTAATTAAACCTAACATTAGAAATTTTATGCAGCATCTTTCCTTGCTTCCCATCCAAAAATCTTGGTCTGCTCCTGCTGCCACGCTTGATTTGGTCCAAAATACGGCAACACAAAGACAGTGTAAAAACCATTTCCCTTCGGCCACGCAGAGGTCACCTGGACAGTTGGACTAGACAACATGCCTAGAAAAAGAAGATATGTTGCGTGTTAAAGTGTCACGGCACATTCGCTTTGCCGCTTACCGTTCGATCACGTGGCTATTGAATTGCCACCAAGTGGCGACAATAAATTGGATTCTTTCTCTTGAAAAATACGGGAATTTATATTTATGATTATATTTTTTTTTTCTGTTGATTTTTTTTTTAGTTTAACGTGGGTGTTCGGGTCAGCTTGCGCGCACCTCGACTAATTCCACGCTGAAGTTAACGACCATGTAAGCCTCCAGTGGTCATCATATGAGCAACCATAGGGCTCGAACCTGAAATCACAGAGAGAACAAACTTTTTGGTTCCAGTCTCTTACCACTGGACTACCACCTAGATAGTTAAATTTTTTGTGTTGATTTAGCACCTAGATGATTTTTTAGTAGAAAGAAGGTGGGTTTTTCTCACAAGTTGATTTGATGGCCAATATTAGTTGCATGTTATAAAAAAAACCAGGAAAAAGTTAAAACATCTTAGAAGAAAAAAGAACATAAACAAAACTTGGTAAATCATGGCAAATTAATTTTAATTAACTCATTTTCTCTCAACCAATCAAGATAATTTTAAATTTACGGTAAGAACCACAATAATCAATGCTCAATTGCATTTTATAAAAAGAAAAACTACAGTAACTCAAAATAAAAATATTTTTAATTGTCTTAGTTAACAAATTTTGCAACACTTCAAGTTCGTTTTGGGATAGAAAGATTTAAAATTATGCAGCTAATATAATATAATAATAAGAAAATGAAGTTGATGGTGTTTATTTATTATTTTTATGAACATCTCACTAACCCACGTTGTGTTTTGATAGCTTGTTGGTTCTCCATTTTGAAATTTTATAATGATTGTTACAAAAAAGATTCAAAATACTTTTCATGTTAATTATATTGATAAATAATACTTATTTTTTAATTCGATCATTGTGTTAAATACAATAAATAAAATTGTCAAATATCTACGTGTTCCTCCCATAATCCATGCTAAATGATTTTCTCTCAATTCTTTAACGAGACCTGTCACATGCTTCACGTAATAATTAATGTCATAATATTTTCAAAAAATATTCCTAATTATTGTTCATATTGTATTAAAAAAGAAAACTTCCTTCTAACTTCACCTGCTAGTAAGATCACGTGAGTAACACATATAATCAATTTTATTTTTTTTTATTGAAAACAGGGATTAAAGCAGTAAAAAAACCTTAGATTAAAAAAGTTAACCTAGATTACTTAATCAGATTGAAATACAAAATTAAATACAAACTCAAAGGAGGGCTACTAATTATCCAATGATCCCTATCAAGTTAGTTCTTCAACAAATCAAAGTTGATTAACCACAAGCATGATTTTCGATTCAAGAACTAGCTTCTGAATACCTAGCATTCTAGCAAGCTCAACGCCCTTCACTACTGCCCATAATTCTGCCTTGACAGATGAATAAATATCCGTGTTGATCGCAAAACCCTTAATCCAAGAACCGAGCCTTGACAGATGAATATAAAAAATATATTGAATGAACAATTAAAATTACCGTGTTACATTTGAAGCGAGCCTTTTTCAGTGCTAAACTCACAAGTTCAGACACTGGGCCCTGCGAAAGACGGAAACTTATCCAAGTGCACTAATTACATTAAGTTCAAATGTACTAAATCACAGCCCTTCCTTATTTAAGCCTCTTGAGAGATGAAGTTAGTTGAGAATTGAGATATTTTCTTCTCTCTCCATCCACGTACACAAAATGCAGCCTTTTACATACATAAACATAAACAGGCGCGATCCTTTTATTTACCTCCTCTTAAGAATAATTAGATCCCCCTCTCCCTCTCTGTTGTTCTCCATCTCCATGTTCTCTCATCTTTTTTATCAAGTGCGTGAACTTCCATGACCTTTGAATTAACTGCATTTTCATGTCTCTCTTCAGTTTTTTTGGTTGTGATCGGTTTGTATTCTATTTGCAGGTTGCTTTCTTACCTCGACGGGTTTAAGCTTCCGAGTGTAGTAGTTAGTTTCAAGGTTATGGAGTGGCTTTGATTTCTATCGGTAAACGAGCATTCCTTATGCACACACATGTTTCAGTAATTATTTTTGTTTTTATAACTTCTTGTGTTTTTTTGTTGTGTGTTGTGTGATGGATTATTGTTACCTGACTTTATATTGATCTGTGTATTGAGGTTCTTGCATCAATTTCCTAGCATATCTCGCAATTCTACATGGTTTGACGTTTTCTAGGTTTTTTTTTTAATCACTGTTTTTTCTTTGCTTGACATGGTCTAGGGTTTATTTTTTCCTTTGTAGAAAGGAATTGTTACAAGATAGTGGTTCCGGGAGCTCTATACATGTAAGAGTTTAGCGGCGTGACCTAATTTGTGGTGTTGGCTTAAGACACAGTGATGAGAGAGGGGTTTCCTCAGGTTATGTGAGTGGGTGTAATTGAGTTTTTGGATTGAGCTCGGAAATTACTCAATGATTGTGTTGTTTTGTGTTGTATTTATCCCTAACAGTGAAGAAATTTTTTCTCTATGTACAGGCTGGCAGGATTTTACCAAACCAATTAAATCTTGTGCCCGCACTCATATTGTTGTCTTCATTTTCTTCATTTTTCTATTAATTCGGTTTGCTCAGTAACTTGTTTTGTGCAATACTGATTACCTTAACAAGTGGTGGTGGAGACAACCCTTTGGATTGGATGCAATCGAAACTAGTGCTTGCTTGATTTAGTTTGAGATTCAATACATGGTTGAGAAATTTAATTGAAGAAAATGAAGATGACAGAAAACAAGTAGAAGATGAGGGGATTTGGCCCTTTCACTTCTTACTTTGATTTGTGCTTTATATTTGATGATTAAAGGATATGATCACTCGATAAGGTTTCTAAGAATAGAAGGTTCATACGTGAAACAAGTCTTTAAATCCATAAAAGACGCTGACACTTTGTCCAAGGTTGTTTGATTATGCTTGTGTTGCCATACAATCCTAGTGGAGGGAGAAAAGAGTTTTGTTGTCTGGTATACCTAGAGGAGTGGAGGAGAATAAAGCCTGTGCTAATGGGTACTTAGAGTTTTTTATGGTCGGAGACTGCCTGAGTAGAGTAATATATTCTCGATGAGTTGACGGAAACTTCTGTCAAGAGATGGTAAATAGAGGTACCCTTCTGAATTTTACTAGGAAAGCTGATTTATTGAGTTATACATCAGCGCTGCCATGTTCTCATATTGGATGGAGTCATGATTGTCTGCTGATTTGGTAGTGTTTAGCTGGTAAATGACTGTAAATGGTGTTTAAAGTTGTAGGTATAGATGGTTCTGGGTGCTTCCATGTCCAAGTTCAATGTTTCTTTCTCCCTCCTTTTAATGGATTCTTTAATATCCATAAAGTACAGAAGGGAAATTTCAGGGTTCATTTTAATGTGTGACTTCTCAATCAATAGAGAAATTTTTATTGGGACTCTTCATTTGTATCATCACTTACTCCGTCTCAACAGAATGGACCATGATTTCTTGCTCTCCTGATTTTATCTCTAAGATATGAGTTGCTGTAGGCTTACTGTGTCTTTTTTCTCCTGCTTCTTGTAGTAAAGGTAGAGTTTTCTTTCTTTTCTATAATTTTTCCACCCAACCTAATGATTGCTATTCTTTCAATGCTTAAGGACAAGCTTGTTTTTTTTATGTTTATCTAACCCCCCATGTTTTAAACCTTATGGGTATTCAATATCACTTGAAAGTTAGAAGTTGGTAACTCTATTTTATACTTTCTATTTTTGCTGGCCTCTTCACTTTGTATTGAAAAGCTAGAATTTAGTGATTCTTGTAAATCTAATTCATTGAAATTCCATCATTATAAAAAAATAAATAATAGAAAGGAATGCCGCAAGTAGAGCCATTGTGACACCCATCAAAGGAGTAGTTACCCACCCCGGAGCTACTTTACCATATTCCGAATTCAATGGTTTCAATGAATCCCCTACAATAGTTTGTCTTGGACCAGATTTAGAACTCCCCTCAACGCTTTGTGTAGCCTTTTTTGTATTAACTGAGATTTGTTGACTTTGTATACCACTCCGTTGTAAATAAATGATCTTATCATAGATCCATTGTGGTATGGAAATTCTTATTCTTTTCTTATTATATAATAATGGAAATAGCAACCCTAGGCGCCATCTTTATATCTGGTTTACTTGTAAGTTTTACCGGGTATGCCTTATATACTGCTTTTGGGCAACCCTCTCAACAACTAAGAGATCCATTCGAGGAACACGGGTGCATTAGGATAAGTAGCAAGGCCTAATGCGTGGAGGTCCTCTAGCTAATATAGACTACAGGGAAAGGAGAGAAGGAAGCAGAGTGGATTGGTGACCTAAGGCCAAATATATTTAGCATAACCCAAAAGGAAGCAAGCTAATTAAGACTGTGTTTGTTTTCCACTGGCTTTCATGTTAGCGGTGAATTAAGCGCAACAACATGTTTGGTATTAAAGAGAATTGAGTTTTATGCTGCAGGACCCATTAAAAAATTGAGTTCAAAACGCAGGTTTTGTGCAGCAGTTTTTACATGTTATTTTAAATGAGTTTCATAAATATTCTTTACTGATCTCCTTTTAACTATTTGTAAAAAAGCCAAAACATGTTATCCAAACATTTTATACATGTTTTTTGCTATACATAAACTTCAACCACAATTTTTATCAAATACGTATCTAAATCCAACTAACTACAACTAAAAATACTTTTTATAAACTTGTTTTTTTCAAACCACAACCACAAAACTTACCTTAAAAACAAACACACCCTAAGAGTTCCCTAGCCCTAAAGCTATTGCCTTGATCCCTATCATGGCTACCAAGCCTTTTAAAATAAAAGTCCATAGTGTCTTATATTTTGGATGAGTTGCCTCCCTTCTTCCATGACCTAGGATGAATACATTATAGATTATACCCCTTCTGCCTGGTTTCCTTGTTTGCCTGTAGTGCACTGGTCGTAGTCTATGGTGTTCGTCAAGCATTATGGTGCCCGTAGAGGAGTTATGAGCTTCAATACTACTACGAGTAGTGTGAACAGTGGAGAGATCCTCCACTGTTTACTGGGCTGGGCAGCGCCGACGCAGCCCAAAATGGTTGGGTCGGGTCCGGCCTAGTTTTTCAATGTTTCGATGAAAACCGGGTATTTTAATACCGGTAGGGTGGTTGAGTCCTTGACCTAACCTGAACAAATGCAATACGGAGCACCTTCTCCATTCTCATTCTCATCTTCTCTTAGAACTCTAGCCTAGTCCACTCCCCTTTGTACCAGGCATGAAAAGCCACTTGAATCCTAGAAGTAGATCCTAAAAGCCATGAGTTTAGGTCTAACCCCGTATGCATTCCACTCAGGACTTTGCATCACACATGCGTCGCCAAAACACCTAACCTTAATAGTTATGTCTATTGGCTGGACCCCATGCTCCAGGCGGGTTTAGCCTGTTCCATCACCAACAAGGCTATGAGTCAATGCTTTATTCAAGACAAGTCTTTCACTCTATTCTCTTTGTTTCGAGGGTTATTAAGGCTTTTAAAATCATCAATTGGCAACCTTGGAGCAGAGGGCCCATTCCCGAGGAGGGAGTTCCCCAAACCAGCACTATCATGGCATGTGCTACGTCCTAATGTTTTTTTGTTTTTTTATCAGGAAACTTAAGTAGCGTTTTGATTGAATTTAGTGTACATTTTGTTTTTGCTGAATGGGAGCATTGTGTACTCATATCATGTTGTTTAAAACTATTTTTGCTTAAACTGATAGGTTATAGTGTAACAATGATCGTCTGAAGATTACGTGCTATATATGGTAGCATTCAAGAAATTTGTTTTCAAGATAGGTTATAACTTGGAAAGCAGGTTACAATCATGTAGGTCATGTTTTATGTCATCATGCCTGCATGTTATGTTCTTAAATCAAAAGAAAATAATCATCATTAAATCTTGAAATTCAAATAAATGGGCTTGTGTTTTGTAAGATATTTATATGGTTCTATTAACTGTTAGTAAAGAACCACTGTGGATCATGTTCATTTACATTGCATGAAACTTGTTCCGGTCTTGCTACTAGCTTCCCATTATTGGTTTTGAAATAACAAGATATGCTTTTTTATTCAGGAGACATGGATTGATTTTGGTACTTGTAACTACTTTCTGGCAGTAACACTACACAGTTCTCTGAAAAGTATGGTAAGTAAATTAAATGTAATAAATCTCGCTCATATGTGTCTAAAACAAAGTAATTCTTTATAAATTAATTTGAGAATACATGGTTTGATGACTCACTCAATCCATTATGTAGTTTAACTGATGGAATTAAGAACCTTTTTTGCCACTGGCATTACAACACGTTACTTCCTAATCAGTCAGTCTCTAAATTATGGTATTAGTTCTGGTAGGGGGCACATTAACTGTTGACATTTGCTTACATTGGTCTCGTGGTCTTGATTTCAGAGAGCCATCTTACTCAAGGGCCATTGCTTATGCAACGGTAAAGTTATTGGCTTGGGTTGCAGAGATGCTGTTTTGAATTTTGTACAAAGTAACTTTATGGAAAATGTGAATGGGTAAGGTTACCTTCAGATTAAAACTAACTTAGCCCATAAAAGGTTAGATTTTGTTGCTGCTTATTGACACACTCAAACTTATGAATGAATGCCTAAATTGAAGTCAATTGAGGCCCAAAATCACTTAGACCCAAGTTAACAAACTAAAAGAAATCCGTCTCCATCATGTTTTGCCAAGTGCCTCACATGAGGGATCTCTAAGTTGCAGGTATTAAAATTCTGTAGAAGTAATTCCATTTTTATTTTTTATGGTTGTGTTATTATGTCTGCGAAGTAAGACCAAGTTAAAATCATAAAATCTTTAACAGCATGGAGGCTCAAAGAGAAATTTTGGTCACACACACACACATGAATCTTAAAAAAATTATCTTTTTAATCTTTACAGCACATCTTTTTATTATGAGTGGTGGTACAAATATATTGATTACTGCAAAGGCAACTCAGTGGATGCTGGAAACACAGATAAGTGGAAGTTTTTTTTTTTTTTATTAATGTCTTTAGTTTTAATCTGAAAATCGATATCAAAACAATACAAGTTCCATGAAAATTGTCTCACTATCCATTCCCATCTCCTTTGTTTAATGTAGTGTAGACACATGTGAGTAAAACATAGGTTTGGTAAAGCATGAATATTGGAAGATGCATCAGCATGCACGCTTGCTGACAGTGGTTGTACTTGCCAGTCTTCTGATTTTTCCACTAATGAACATCTAAATGTCCTTTACAGTTGTGTTGCTCTGGTTTTAATCACTTGCTTCTGTCACTATCAATTCCCAATTGTTTGTTTTCTCATGTTGTGAAGTTTGATGGTATACTTCAACATTTGGAATTTCACTTTTGAAATGGAGAATTTATTGTTGGCTTCCCATTATATATTGATGAGCCATTTCTGAGAGGCAATTTTTAGTCTGTGTTAAGAATTACCTGAGACTTGGAAATGGCAAGTTACACTGCTCAGAAGCTGCTGTACATGAAAATTATCCATTTGTTATTTTAGGAAAAAGTAAAATCTTATATGAAAAAAAAAGCAGTTAAAACTAATGTTGCTTTGGGTAACAGCACAACAATGGCGCTGGAAAATCTTTGAACAATGCCAAAGGTAGATGCTCTGCCCTTTATTTACTGAATTCCTTTACACACACACAAGCACAATGCTTTTATATGCTCTGTCTTGTACTTTAAAGAATCCTGATTGGTCTTGAACTTCAGGTATTGGATATTATCCACTGCTTTTACCGAGGAGTCCTGTCTGCTTAGAGCTCGTCAGCCGAGTTCTATGCTAGACCTGGCAAAGGGAAATGAGGTACAGTTATTCTGACTATTTTAGATTTATGAACTTGTATTCTCGAGATATTGCGTGTTTTTTTTTTTGTTTGCAATATTACTGCATAAACTATGCTGTGATGTTTAATTTAGTCTTTATTCAAGGTTTATAGTTGACGAAATTTCTGATAGAGAACATAAGTTTGTGACAGCATTTTTATTCTTTAATCATTTAATGATACTAAAATGCAGCTTTTCTTCATTTACAGTTATGAAAAATCCTGTTCTAGTTACGCTTGTTTCCCTCAATGCCTAGATTTTGTTGCATCTATATGACAAATGTACTAGGTTTTATTGTGTTTAACTACAGGGATTATGTTTTTGTCATTATAAATCAAGCATTCTGTTTTGGTAACTATACTATCTCTCATTTGAAGTTGGTATGTTGTAAGATCAAGCAGCATATTATTGTTTTATTGACTTCCTACATGTTCTTTCATGAACTTCTATTTAAAGAATCGAAGAATGTATGCTATTACAGGAAAGCATATATGGATTATATCGTCCAATAAAACAACTATCATCATCTTATGAATCTTCACTAAGCAAAGCATATATACATAGCACATTTCTTCTAGTAGTTCAATTTTGTTGATCACATTTAAATGTTTTAGACATCTAGAGTACCCAACTCATATTGAGCTTTCCATTCTTGCATATTTGATACAGATAGCTTGTCCAGCAATCATTTACATCATTCTCTAAACATTGTATAAAATATATCATACCAAATAGGATGGTTGTGCTGCTGAACATATTTATCTTAGCCGAGGCTTGAGATCTCATCGCTAGAAAGCATGCACACTTCAACTTAGGATCAATTTAATGGATGATGATTGATAACCATCTTCAGATACAAACTGCTTTCACTATTGAAGTTGCAGCCTGTTGCAAATTTTGAAAAGAATGTCATTGGATTATGGTGAAGCCAATTTCTCATAACTATTAGTTGTACAGTTTCCCATATCTCGTGAAAAGAACTTACCCCAGTTTCATTGATTTTCCTGGTGCCTCGATGTTATGAGGATGTGGCTGGCTCAATTGGAGCTGGATTGGGGCATGCGAGTCATATCCATTTCCTACTGTGCAAGGGGCCTGGGAAGCCCTGTTTGCTTCATCCACATTCTGTCTTCCATAAACCTGGGATAAGAGTGCGGTTATGAGTGTTCAGTTTCTAAAATCCTGAAGTTTAGGTTTCACTTTACTTATGGCTTACTGCTCTTGATATGGTTCCTATGCACAAGACATTAAATTCTATTCGATGTTGAAGAGCTAACTGGTTGTAGGATTGGGAGTGCATTCTACGAAGACCGACCAGGTGTATATATTCTGTCAAGGTTCCTTATTTGGTGGTAAAAGATTAAGTTCGGAGCCGAAGGGGAGGTGGAAAATATTTCTTAGTGATACATGTGCTGCCAAGACTTGTACCTCACGCAGTTCTGAATTTTCTTGACTGACGAGTTTAACCTTCTTGTGCAGCTCAAGGTTTTCTTGATAAATTAGATTACCCTGCAATGAAGCCGATGAAAGCCAGTGAACATGAGAATGTCTTTACAATCAATTCGAGAATTATTGAAGTCAATAGTCTTGGAAAACCTTTCTGTTCAGGTCTTTAATTTCATCAGTTAAAATTTGTTCCTGTGTAAAAAGAAAAAGGCTGCATCAGCATTATGTGCATGCTGCATGTGCATATAAAAAGTGATCTTGAGATCAGGGAGGCTTTGCCTTTTTCATTCGAACTCCTTTCAAACTCATCTCCAGCTGGTTTTCTAGATTCTGTAGATCCTTGGCGCTCAAACCAGACAGTTCTTCTCCCATCAATTGCCTGCAATGTCACAGAGGCAAGTATTAGGTGTGGTGCCAGAGTCTTATACTTTGTCCATGAATATGGTGCTAAAAAAAAACCCTGTTCATAAATACATAGAAAGTCTGGTAGCTTTTCTTTTCTGGCGGATGTGGCGTCAACTGTGATCAATGATATGAAACATTTAGAGATATTTTTGCCAGTAAGGTTACACGGCTGTAAGTTTTTTGATCAGACAAGCCTACACATCATCATTTGAATTCCAGTGGTGATGTGTTGTTGAGATCATCTATTGAGAATATTGGGTGATTATTAACTTTACCGATGGCATTCTTGCAAGTATTGCAGTTCCTTCCTCAAGCTTGCTGCCTCCCTTTGCCAAAACTAAATGAAGCACACATCATTTGACAATCAATAATTCATGTAGAATAGAATTTGATGAGAGCTGCATTAAGAAGTGACTGCCTTAGAAATTTGAATGTCACGCAACAATCTACACACAACACTCGGGGTGTATTTGTCATTTTGCTGCCAAACCTCCATTTCAAGAATATTTTATTTTATTTTTATTTTGCTCAAACTTAATTTTTATTTTGTATTTTTAGATGTGCATGTTAAAAAAAAATTAAAAAAAATTATCATGATATATTTATAAATAAAAAAACATTTTGAATCAAACAATATGGTTATTTGTGTGCAGAGTTTTGCACACAAGGTAATGAAATGTTTTAAATTTGTAGATGTTCCTGTATGGTGATTTACTGCCATAATTGGTTGCAGAAAGTTAAAAGTGGACGTTGCTTGGCCCGTTACAAGATCGTATCATTTATGGTGACCCTCATGCATGGTATGATAATGATAGCTCAGAGTTGATGATCTTCTATGCTTCTTTATTGTATATGACCTGGAACCACAATGATGTCATCCGATGTTTAGCCTTGGAGCCATCTCCTTGACATACAATTATTATAATCTATCTAGTGTTTGTGAATGACGGGTGCCTTAGATCCAAATCCCTAATATCTGGCTGACAGTGCTCTATTTGTGGAACCGACTGCTCTGTGGCTTGTTGATGCCAACTTTTGGCGTTCTTTTTTTTCTTAAGAAAAAAAATCAGGGGCAGATTTAAATCCCAGTAAAGTTCCCCTATGGGAACGGTGAAAAACCGTGTAACTAGTTATAAATTTTGTTCCTGTATAGATTGACCTTTAGAGCCCATTGACAGCAATCCTCCTGAAGTAATTCAACTACTCAAATGCATATGCCACTATGCATGCTGTAAAAGCTGCCAAGTGATAGGGGTGTTTGGTGGGTACATACCTTGACTTCCGAAGCAGGATTTAACAGCTGCTGTTGCTCCTCCTTCTGTTTGTTGTAGCGATCGATGATGGACTTCATACTGAAGGAGAGCAAGAAGTTCAAAAAAAAAAGTCATGGTTTCTTCTTTGTGGTGATAATTCTTCGAATTTGGCATCCAGGAATTTCATGAACTAATGATACTAGTAAGGTGCAATCCACAAGTTAGAAGCGGGACGAATGCTCACAATTGAAAGAAAACTATAGCGCATCTGATGTTATGTAACTAATTGATGCCCCCATCAATGCCTTATCAAATTTGCATGTGAAATTGGGACACTGTCTCCATATTTTCTGGTCACTGTTCGAATGATCTACAGTTTAGATCCAAGTGAACAAATGAGAGTTGCTGGCGCACCCTGTCTTTACCTGTCACCTCTCAAGGCTGTAACGGAAGTATGGTGTAGAATATTGCCCTTTACTGGCCAGGGTCCTAGGACCTTGGTCTCAGTTACAGGCAAAGAGAAGGTACTCAAATATCTTTCTTGTGGCCCCCCTCGGTCTTCAGCGCTTTGATTTTGTTTTCAACGAGCCCAAAAATGAACAGTTGCCAATATTTTCGTTTTTTTGTTTTAAGAAACTAAATTTGGCAACTGATTGGCTTGATTTTTTAAAATAAAAGAGTGATTTTACTAACAATACCTGATTTTATCAACGTTATTCAATTTTTCATCGCTGAATACAGACTTATTATGTCAACTGGTGACCGCCGCCACTGGGCCCACCTAGCCAACGCCACGATTGGCGGGTTGCAGCAAGCTAAACTGCGACCTTCCTATATGTTACAATTTTCACCGGTCACCACAGTTAACCACGCCAGCATTGACGCTAGTAATCCAAGGTTAGGTGCTTTGGTGAAGTGTTTGGCTGGTTGCTACCACAGCCAAAGGTCAGTGGGGGCTGCCATCACCGCCATCACTTGGTGACCACTGCAATTATATCGTAGGCTCGTTTATTGTCACTACTACAGATATTCAAGGGGCATATGGCCCAACTACCGGTGCCACCAACCAGTATCTTACTAGTTGTTACCATCACCACCATATTAGCACCCGTCCACCACCAGCAACACCAATAGTCACCACCACCTTTGGCGAGTATGCACCGCTATGAACTAATAACAACAACTAGTAATTACCATCACTTCTGGAAATCAAAAACTAAAAATTAAAACCATCATACTAAACGAGTTGCTGCTTTTGACAAGACAAAAAAGAGGGGGGGGGGGGATCAACATGGTAA
>Ga0307515_10016218_pt1 | contig 13655 bp, 18 predicted proteins | sample 17_EM_MG_FD_194513 | JGI IMG/M metagenome (GOLD analysis project Ga0307515, IMG submission 194513) | Populus trichocarpa ectomycorrhiza microbial communities from riparian zone in the Pacific Northwest, United States - 17_EM | ecosystem: Host-associated > Plants > Roots > Unclassified | place... | reverse complement strand
GATACGGGCTGACGATGCTCAGCCATATTTATCTATACATCGATGAACCTACATTCAAGTATATACCAAATTTATATTATTTTTATGATGTACATTGAACAAAGTCCATGGATGTCGGTAGATGACCGCCGGGGACTGCCGGGGACGGAACTAATCCGTCCCCGTCCATGATCCAAATGTCGGCAGCGTCCCGGGGACGGACGGAGAGTTGCCGTCCCGTCCTAATCCTGGGTGATGTCGGACGGACGGGACGGTTGACCACACTGTACAATACTGACCCTAGTTGAGGTCTGTCTGTATGGCTGTCTCAAAAATCACAATGTTATGATGACGGATGAGTGTGACCTAGCACTGAAGGGAAACCTTCGCCCGGGATATTTAAAACAAAAGCTTCCACAACATCGCTCGAGGAGGTTGAGGTCGAGGGCGACACAACGAGGAGATACTATGGTGGCAGAGCCAAAATAAAGAGCCTAGAGAGATGTACTATATACAAAAGCGGGATAGCTATTACCATACCTTCAGAGGTCGGCATAGGTCAGCAGGTGTACTGTATCAATTTAATAGTCTAAATAACGATACCTCGAGCTCTGGATACCCACTACAAATGACACTCTCTAAGTTGCGTAAGTGAGGTAAGTACTTTATGAGCACTGAGGTATAAACCAGGGCCTGTGAAATGTACTTTTTCTACCGAACAAAAAGAGACAGTCTTGGAATTCAAACCAGTCAAATCGCCTCATGCACATACAAGATACCACCAGGCGGAGGTGCTCCACTCAACTAGACTCGTGTACGTCACTATATAATCCCAAAAGATCGAATATGGTCAGTTAGATACTCTTAGTTAAAGGCTTCCGAAAGCAATTGCCATAAAAACCGGGGGTCAGTCCCGATTGTACTACGCAACGCTGGTCAGCGGTAGCAAAATGACCGTAGAATCTGACCTTAGCGGGTTTATATGTAACGTCGCAGGATGCCCAATCCGTTGTTACGTTTGTCCATTCTCTCAGTAGTGTTGGCTTCCATGTAACTTTATAACTCCTAAGGTGAATAATCTCTATCGAGGTTGCATGTATATTCCATATGCGGCGCTACGAATAAACCGAAAGTAGCTTCTAGGGTCTGATATTCTGGGATGGTTTCCGAGGGCAGGGTAGCGACTCCACTTCCAGATTTGAGATCTGAGATTTGCTCAGTCTCGTGATGGCTTTACTGAGTAACCTAACCTGTAAAGCCATCACGAGAGATTTTTTTTCAGATCTGGAATTTGGCGAACCACCAGATTCTGCTAGGAGTATGTTTTATAAGCCAGGGGGCGCTCTGTCCCCTAATCACGGGGTATTGCGAATATAATGGGTTGATAAACTCCTCTCCTCAACTTGCTTCTAGTCATCAGCTCTCCTCTCAAGCGAATATCCCCAATAAATCCCTCACCATTCCACGCCTGATCGAACAGAATCCTTGTTTTTGTCCCACATTAAGAAGCTTCCATCCTCTCAAAATGCACGTCTCGGTCCTCACGGTTATCTCCCTCCTTATTACGGCGGCTATTGCTGCTCCCACTGCTGGTAATTCCTACTTTTAACATCGATAAAGACTTCTGTGATAGTAACTAAGTAACCCAGCTCCTCTAGCAGCCCTCCAATCTCGCGACGCAGCCACGTGCAAAGAGTTCCGGATTTTTGCCTCCTCCCAGACCAGAAGCACTTTGGCGGGCTTCTCGAGTTGCTGCTGCGCCAACATGGAATGCCACCTTAGCGACCCTGACGATGGGATCACTGCAACCGGAACTCCAAACTTGTCCCTTGGCGTTGATTTTACGATTGTGGATCGTTATGGAAATAAGGGAGAAGCCAGTTTAGATTCTGATGGGACTACATACACCGCCGCCGGTCTTGGTCCTTGCCCAGTATAGATATAGCTAGCAATATCTGACGGTTGCGGCTACTTTTCACTGTCTGCTTTTGGCTTTGATTCTGTTTTTATCGTTTTTTTGTACTAAGTCTCTATTTTAATGGGTGGATAAATTTTTATTTGTCAGTCTGAGTATGAGGGGATCTTTGTCGTTTTAATGTTGTATTTGGATTATCTGTCAAGTATATAAAAACTCATTTGCTCTATATTATCTAAGGGAAATTAAAAGGTTGATCGGCTCAGCTCGAGTGTACGAAACCAACCTCAAGATCTTCGCGGGTCTGATGCACATATCAGGTAATAAAGCGTGAATAAGAAATCAATTCAAAGTTTTAAGTTAATGTCCATGTTTCGGGCTAGCAAGGGTTAAAAACACTCGCTATTAGCCTAAGGCTAACCGTAGCTGTCGATTCTCATTTATAATTAGGCAGCTTTTTGATCCATCCTAAGTCATTCACGTTTGTATGAGGGAACTGTGGTTGACGTCAGAGTAACGTGAGTCCTGGCCAGAAACAACCATGTACAGGCTGAAAGTCGGTGGGCGATGTATAATGGAAGGAGAGTATATCTGCGTGTGTTGCAGTGCGGGTGGAGGTCGGGGACTCAAAACCTCGCGGTTTTCACTAAGCCCTATTTTGTATAGGAGAGGTTTATTAATTATTGCCCACCTGAAGGTGATGCGTGTACCGGAGTCTCTAACCTGCGGCGGCCCGTGCCGGGACATACCTCTGTCACAGACCAGCAAGCAATCTAGGAAACCGCTCTCTTGACGCGGCTACTTCGTCAGTATTCGCAGCGCCTAACTAGGGTGGAATATGCCGGATAGCAACATTTGTGGAATACGTCGGATAACAGTATCTTGATCCTCGCAGTTCTCGCCGGCAAGATAGCCAGTTGTCCCTAGACTCGGTCTGGATTTGTTAAAAAGAGCTCTACAGACTTCACTACCTTATTATGTATTTTGGAAAGGATTCTAGGTGCGGTGAAACGCCTTGTCTCAAATGATGACTTACTCTTACGTCATTTCGCTTGACGTCTGAACAAACCATTCCCGAAAAACCACCTGGGACCACTCCCGAACCCGATACACAACAACGATGTCCCAGGAATTATCCCATGGCGCGTAATAGTCTAGATTCTCTCAAATCTTACTCTCACAACAGAGCTTGTGAGGTTTGAGAGAATCCAGACTAGGCGCGTAAATAATGGCTTATAATCGTCCTGGCGGTCATAAACATACTTCTGTCGATAGCATCCTGCCCATGTCGAAATAACGCCAGAATGGACTATATAAGAGAAAAAACAGAAATATATGCTTCCTTAGGTTACAGGTATTTACAATAAATTCCTGTGGAGCTGCGTTACCGGTGCAGAGAAAAATGTCATATTTTGATGGGGAATGGCAATTTGCATAGGGAATCTGCCAAAATTTTAACAGCCTCACCTCTCTTTGGAACATAGCAATGAAAATAATTCTTGTGGAGGTTTATCATTGTGGGAGATAGTTCTTTGCCATGTTTGGAATAACCTTTGTCTGTAATTGTAGAATGTTAGTGAGTTTTTAGGCCATGATGAGCAAGCAAAATTTCGGGCCCACTTTATGATCGCCTGCGCGACCATAATCGCCCGATTATGCACCATGGGATAGAAGCACTCCTGTTGGATTCAATGAGATGTGCTAAACAACTTACATACAAAGCATCCTTGTCACTAGCAAGGCCAAGCTATTACATCCAGGGTGGGTCGTTATATCACGTTACCACCCAACACCTCGATTAATCCGGTTATCCTCGTTTGTAAGGGACCGGGTCTTCCCGGCAGCTCGCTGAACTGCTCGTTCATCGCGCCGAGATAACATTCCGGCCCGGGATCTGCCACTTCGTGGAAGATTGCCAGCCGATAGCCGTTGGGTTTGACGCAAGTTCTTGATTGTTGAACGGGCCGGCCCTATCACATTTGCTACTGTCCCTAGGCAATGAAAGAGCACAATAACTCCTAGCCTTACGCTTTGCAGTTAAACTCAGCATTTTTTTGACTTTTTGGCCTGTTTTCATTGTAACTAGATTCAGGGTGCATCCAATTTCCTCCGCTGATGCACCGCTTTGAAAATATTGCTGCACTCCACATTTACTTCCACATTCAGTTTTTGGAACACTGGTACATGCTTTCCATTAAGCAATTACGCGGATATGTCTGGGAACCTGCACCCCTCAGACATCTTGCGACGCTGCCCGGGAGACTTCCGAGTAAAGGTTGTTTCTGTTGAAAAGTGAACTAATTACTCTATACTAAAGAGGGCCAAAGACCGTATATGTACAATCTACCATATGCGTACGCGTATGCACTGCCTGACATGAGACGCATAACCCTGGTCCTGATGCATATCCTCATACAGTCACCATCCTCATACAAGTCTACATTCTCATGCAAGACTTCAGACGATGCTGAAACTTCAGACGATGCTGAGACTTCAGACGATGCTGAGACTTCAGACGATGCTGAGACTCACATGCAACATTCCCCCCTCTTGCTACGCTCCGTGGAGCAAGAAAACAAACAAACAAACAAATTGTAATTCCCATAGTAGCCTACATAAAACCCTGCGTGATAAGTGAGCAGGGAAAGAGTACTACCGTAGCCTGAGGATGGCCGTCCATATAAACAAAGAAATTCGTATTCCCAAAAGAAAAAGTGAGGCAACCTTAAATCAAACCTTAAATTGACCTCCAATTGACCTTCATTACCATAGACCCATTGCTTTTGTAAACTTCATATGCTTATCCTTAGTAAGTGCCTTTGTGAATATATCTGCAACGTTATCATCCGTGTGTACATAGGAGTAGTGGACTATTTGGCGTTTGTGTAGATCTCGACAATTGTGATAACAAACGTCGATGTGCTTGGTGTGCACCTTTATGATTCCCTTGGTGATGAGAGCGAGAGCTCCCGGATTGTCGCAGTTGATTGGCAGCGGTGGTAAGTCTTTGCCGTGAATGTCTTTCTGTAATTGGAGTAACCATTTCGCTTCTCTGGAGGCCTCCAAGCAGGCGATAAATTCGGCCTCGAGAGTTGACATGGCAATCAGGCCTTGCTTCTGTGACTGCCATGAGACTGCTCCACCATTGCTGGTGAGAAACACATGGCCTCCCTGGGATTTGCGATCCACGCTGTGATTGGCCCAATCGTAATCCGAGTACCCTACAAGGCTATTGCCGATGTCGATGCCAATGCCATTGCCAATGCCAATGCCAATGCCAATGCCAATGCCATTGCCGTTGCTGTTGAATTGTAGTCGGAAATCGGCTGTAGGTTTGAGGTACTGAAGAACTCTCTTGGCAGTAGTCATGTGGCTGGTGAATGGCCATGAATTGTAACGAGAAAGAGCAGCGACTGCATACGAGATATCTGGCCGAGTTGCAAGTGCTGCATACATTAGTGATCCCACCACTGCTTGGTAGTCTATGATATCTTCCAGTTCCTTCTCCCCCCGATCCTCAGCCAAATCTAACCTTACATTGGGGTCCATGGGCGTCGATATACCGTGAATATGCTCCATGTCGAATCGTCTGAGGATCGTGGTGATATAGGCTTTCTGACTGAGACTGACCCCGGTACGGTCGCGATGGATCTCAATGCGGAGGAATTGGCGTGCCGGGCCTAGATTCGTTATTTTATACTTTTCCGAGTTTCGCTTTAACTTCAATCGCAGCTTTGGTGGCGGCCTCCAGATGTGACATGGAGATATCGTCGACATACTAGTGTTAGCAACGGTTCCAACCCGCTAGAACGGTTCCGGGTTAGGGTTGGGACCGGAACCGAACCGTTGCAACGGTTTTTACCACACGAAAACCCGGACCGTTGCAATTGGGCCGGTTTTACCACCAAAAACCCGGCATTTCAACCTCACAACTTTGGCTCCAATTAAGTATTTGAGTTCTGATCATATTGTGACATGATCAGTACATAGATTGTGCAGTTTTACGAGCTCTTTCACCTCCCGCTTTTGGATATGCGATCCGACCAATATTCGTGGAGTCGCGATCGAAAACCCGCGAATTTCGCTTGGAATTGGCCCTTTTTTCACAGCCACTCAACGAATATCAGTCGGATCGCAAATTTGAATGCTGGAGGTGAAAGAGCTCATAATTCTGCATAATCTACGTACTGATCATGTTGCAGTACGATCAGAACTCACATACTTAATTGGAGCCAAAGCTGTAGGAACCGTAAATTTGGAACCGTGGTTCGGTTCCAACCCAGCCAAATACCCGCGGTTCTATGTCCGGGCCGGGTAACAACCCGCCAAGACAAAAGCGGTCCGGGTTTTTGGCCGGTTCTGGAACCGAACTGAACCGAACCGCAGGTCATAACCCGGACCGCTGGCGGGTTACCCGGACCCGTTGCTAACACTATCGACATACAGAAGTATCAGAATGCCGTCACCGCGAAGATAGAGGTTAGGATCGGCAAGGGATTGAGTAAACCCAAGAGAGAGTAGAAAGGCGTTGATATCGTCGTGCCATAATTGCGGAGCTTGTTTAAGGCCATACAGAGCTTTCCTGAGTCTGACGATAATCTTCGGTGCGTTGGGCCCTTCTGGCCATCCTTCTGGCCAAGTCATATAGATGTCGTCATCGTCGATTTCAGGGTTTAGGAAAGCGGTAATTACATCCAAGTGATCCAGATTCCACCCGTATCTCCCGATGAGAGACATGAGATACTGAAACGTCGTTAGCTTTCCAACAGTGGCATAAGTCTCACCGAAGTCTGTTTGCTCATATCCTTTTATGACTAGCCGTGCTTTATACCATGTGGACCCGTCAGGGTTGCTTTTAGTTTTATAAACCCACTTAGAGCCATGTGGTTGAATGTGTAGTTGACGTGCTTCTTGGGAATTGAGAGCGGGTAAGATATTATTGAGCAGGATCAATGTGCTTTCTTCCTCCATGGCTCTTTTCCAGTGATCTCGTTGAGGGCGTTCAAATAGCTTCCGTGTAGGTGAAGGGATCTCCAGCTTCGGATGCCATCAATTCTTCTACGGGGGCTTTACCTTGACTTCATGTGACACGACTCGCCTTCGGCAGAGCTGGAGATGCTGGCGGTACTTGGCTTGATTTCTTGATTGCTGCTGCCGAACGTCGGGCAGTCTGGTCCTCTCGGCGGTGGCGCCAGCTATGGGCAATGTTTTCTGCATCTACTGCCGAACGCTGGGCAGTCTGATCCTCTCGGCGGAGGCGCCGGCTGTGGGCGATGTTTTCTGCTTCCTGGTCAGGAGCTTCATGCATGTGAGATGTGGATCTCTTACCTATCTGTGTAGGTTGGCTGTCTTGTCCTCGGAGAGGCCCATCTCCAGTATCTGTTTCCTCGACATATTCCTTATCTTCTGGTAGTCCAAATATGTCGATCTCATTGCTTCCATGCTGACATGACATGTGTGCATTTCTTTCTTCGTCAAAGACGACTTCTGATTGGGCTTTCACCCTCTGGAATTCGGGATCCCATAGCATCCACAACATTTCTGAATCGTGTACGTAGCCTACCATCATGCAGGGCTTTGACCTTGGGCTGAATTTGTCTCGATGTTGTGCTTCGGGGATCAGTCTACTGGCATAACATCCGAATCGATGTAGGTTGTGGAGAGGAGCTTGATACGAAATGTTCTTGCTGTCAGCATCGTGGGTAGGTTTGCCAAATCCATGCAGCATTTCGTATGGCGTTTTGTACGGTGCTTGATAGTCATCACGGTCATTTTTCCTTTTCAGGCCTTCATTTGGTGACCTTTGATGGAGATAGACTGCGGTATTAACTGCTTCTCCCCAGAGCTGTATGGGAGCCTGGGAGGCGATCATCATCGCCCGGGCTTTGTTAGTGATTGTACGGATCATTCGTTCAGCAACGCCATTCTTATGGTGAGCGTATGGGGGGCATGGTTCGTATGTGGTACCATGGGCCGCGAGGACATATCGGAAGGTCTTGTTGTCGTATTCTCCTCGTCCATTATCGCACCAGAATCACTCAATCTCATATCCCATTGAGTCTACTCGGGCCTGGAATGACTGGTAGGCGGACGTGCAGGTCTTGGCATTCTTATTTGGGAGCAGCCATACGGATTTGTACCTCATGTAGTCGTTGATGAATAGTATATAGTGTTGATTGTCTCCGCAGGTTCGTGTAGAGAAGGGACCGCTCACATCCGAATATACGAGTTCAAAGGGCTTCGTAGTGCACTTGACTGGCACTCTAATGAACCTTTGCTTGTGCTGGGCCTGGATGCAGACTGTGCACATAGAGTCGTCATGTGTATATCCGCCAATCAGAGATTTCATGGCAGTAAGATTCATATGGGCTAGTCGTCTGTGCCATAGTTTTGACTTTCGGATTGTGAGAGACCTCCGAGTGGACATAGTTTTGGCTGCGATAGGTGCTTTTGATGACTCGATTGCAGATTCAATTGTAGGTTTAATTGAATGTTTGATTGAAGGTTTGATTGTGGGTTCGATTGTAGATTCTGTGTTTAGTACTCTTGGGAGTGAGCTGTCTCTCTTTCTCTTTCTCCCGTTCTTGGTAGTCGATGATAGGAGTGCGGTCGCGGGAACTATGATATATATGCCATTGGTTAGTTTTCCGGAGAGGGTGCAGGAGGATGGCGATGTTATGGAGCATTTTCTGTTTCAAAATATAGTCGTATGCCCACCCAAATCCAATTGATTGATCGATAGAAGGGAAAGTCGAAAAGTAGGAGTATAGAGGGCTCCGACTTGGTAGCCCTGTATGACGTCGACGAAACCGTAATGGGTGGCGGTGACTGAATTGTTGTCTCCGAGCTCGATTACGATAGGAAGTGAAAGCTTATTGAATATTGAGAAGTTGCTGCGGTCATTGCACATATGGTGTGACACTCCGGAATCAATGACCCACTTCGGAGCGGCAGCGGCGGCGGCTGCGGCGAGAGCATAAGCAGATAGTCAGAGGGAAACGCAGTCTCCGGTAGTTGCGAGGGCTGCTGTAGCGGTGGCTTTCTTCACTCTCCACCATTCTTTTATTCGTTTGTAGGAGACGCAATCGACTTTGACGTGGCCTGCGAGCCCGCACTGGAAGCAAATGCGCTCATCGTTGTTTCCTCCCTCCTGAGCGCGTTTGCGTTTTCTGCATGCACCTGTAGTATGACTGTCAATTTTGCAATAGGTGCACTTACTTTTGTGACTGTCTCCGGATCCACCACGTCCACCGCGTCCACCACGTCCACCACGGCCACGGTAGCTGCCACGCTGGGAGAGTAGGGCGGCCCCCGTGGAAGCATCTCCGAGTTCTTTGGTGAGGCTGGCTGTAGTTTCTTCTTCTAGGAGGTCATGCGTGGCTTCTTCGGGTGTAGGTAGGGGCCTTCTATGCTTTAGGACCATTAATATCATCGCATACTGTGATGGCAGTGATGTGAATATTTCCGTGCGGAAATCGCGATCCATAATTGCGTCGTCTGTATGGTCCAGTTGTATGCAGTAGTTACTGAGCTTGGTGAAGTATGATTTAAGTGGTTCGTCCTCCTTAGGTCGGCAAGCACGGAACTGACGAAGAATGTCCTGTCTGCCGATATAAGATCCGGCGGTGTCCAGGCTGGTTTCTAGTACGTTCCACATCTCGTGAGGATTTCTTATACCTTTGACAATGCGCTGTACCTCGGGGGAACAGGACAGTCTGATTATTGATGTAGCCTCGGCTTCCTTAGCCTTCCAATCATCATAGTTGGCATCGTGGGCTGCGGCTCAGGATCATCTCCGGTGACAATTACATATGCCCTCATGGCTGACAGGACGGGTAACATGTCGTCTCTCCATTCGTCGTAGTTGGTGTGAGTGAGCTCAGGGATGTTGCCCCACTTGGTGTTGTTGAAGGTAGGTTTGGAGGAAGTCATCATGGAGATGGTGTTGAATTTTAGTGCTGTTTATGCGGCTGTTGCTACGGTGATAAGGTTTAGGGTTCTTCAGGCTCTTTCGGAGATCGTGAAGGAGATCGTAGGAAAGATCGTGAGATTTTAGATAGTAGCGATAACCGGGCTCATAACCTGTTGAAAAGTGAACTAATTACTCTATACTAAAGAGGGCCAAAGACCGTATATGTACAATCTACCATATGCGTACGCGTATGCACTGCCTGACATGAGACGCATAACCCTGGTCCTGATGCATATCCTCATACAGTCACCATCCTCATACAAGTCTACATTCTCATGCAAGACTTCAGACTATGCTGAGACTTCAGACGATGCTGAGACTTCAGACGATGCTGAGACTCACATGCAACAGTTTCTATACGGACAAGTGTCATGGGTGAGTCTAGGCTCGTCACTCTTCACTGTGCTCTAAGATGGTCAAACGCCTGGCCCATTAGGTTACTTTCGCTCGCCCGGGCTAGTGGTGTTTGGCATGAGCTAACAGGCCTTACTCGCTGCCCGAGTAGAGGTGTGGTCCCGGTATCAAACATAAAGTTCAATGAAATCTTGTCAACCTTGCCAGTATCTCCCTGCCCAACGTCATTGTGCAGTCTATAGTACGTAGCGTGCCTCGTGCCTTAGGATTTGGAAGTGCCTGCTAGCAGATAGCTTACGTATCCGTCGTGAATAGCCTAAACCCCTCAACGGGCCTGTACATCTCGAGTTTTGTGGTGCGTATCGGCCCCATCGAAGGCTGAGCTGATGCCAGAGGTAACTTGACGCATTTGTGATATAGACCCCTCAAATACACCACCCTTTCCTGCCAAGAAAGGGACGAAATTGGTGCTCGTCTGTTGGCCCAAACATCTTGTCTTGGGGAATTGGCCGAAACAATGGTGTAGTCAATCGTTTCCCTACATAAATTGAGACTAGCTCCAAAGCATCACTGCTTTCGATGGCAAAGGGTCGATTATCGTTAACAGCACTAAATTATAGGCGAGGTGGTTTTCTTCTAGGCTCAGAAGCCAAGTCGTGCTCGCTACTGTCAAAGAGAGGCTAGGTGACCATAATTTCGAAGTACCTGCGAGAGGTTAGCCACGCCCCTGTGGTGCACGAGTTGCGAATAAACATACCGGAAACCGAGATACAAGGAACAAGCGAGTGTAAATTGAGTATGTTTTGAGCGGCTGGGAACGAGTGACCCCAGTAGGAGTGCTTATCCGGCTGGTGCGAGACAAGGGAACTGCACCACATCAACATGATCGCCTTGAAAGAGGCTTAGGTACTTAAGTTAAGTAGGTACTTAAGTATGTACGAGTACTTAATCGATTCCCCCAGAAGGTGCTAATGCCCCCACTAAGTAGCGGCTCACTCAGTATTCCTTGGTTTGGTTTACAGTACGTCTAGACTGGGTTTAGGCCGCTTGACTACTACCCGTCATGAAAAGCGTGCTACAGAGACGACATGTTATAACCAATTCAACTTTATCCACCCTGCCCTTAGGCCACCGCTCCAAGGGCTACCTATCCAATGATCGGCGATTGGATTATTCGTGGCCATGGACCGGTACATCGCATTGCAGGACGCAGATTTATTCACCTTTCAAACCAGAATCCTGCAAGACACGGACGAGACGGAGTTTACTTATCTCATAAGGCGCAGCGACTTCCCCGGCGCTATTCTGCGGTGTTACATCTCTTATTGCTATTGGACACACAACGTTATGCAGACGAAGATCCAGTACTGGTTTTGGAAGAGGTGGGATGGCTCTATTATTACTCGTACCCAGAAGCATAGCTTGAACATATCTCGTTGGAACGCTGATCGCTGGCTACTTGTTTACCAATAGTTGTTCTCTTCAAAAACTATTGGTGTTGTATGGCTGCGGCTGAGAACATCGGGCCCACACACACCTTATCGCATCATATCAGGACGTTTCATTGGCACACCCGCCCATGCAGTTGGTTCTGTCGAGATCGAATGCGTACGTGGTTCTGGTACTTGGAGCAACACAGACAAAGCACTTTTAATGTACCCTTTGTTGTAGCCAAAAGGTACTTGTTCAGTAGCGCCTGCATAGCTACTCCAATCGCCTGCACCGAGTATATATACATACTCAACCCCACCAGGCTCACTAACCTGTGTATTCGATCCGACACCCCGCATTTTGACGACGCTTTCTACATAGCCAGAGCAACCCAAAGTCAATAGATATCATATCAGTAACACAGACCTGGCGGTGAGTTGCTGTTAGTCAACGCCTCTTGTTCTTAATCCTAGCGGTGAGTTGGCGACTGTTAGTCAACGCTTCTTGTTCTTTGCTAATTTTCGCAGGCTATCATGCTGGCCCCCCCCGAAAACGAAGACCCGTTCAAAAAGGAACGGTATGATCGCTAGCTAACCCAAGCAACGAGCTACAACTAACTCCGATAAAGAAGAAGTCAAGCTTCAAGCTCTGGCAACCGTGCCGACAAAGAGAACTACGACATAGAGCTTCGACTTAGACGAACGCCCCAGCACCTGGGCGATATTGAAAGGAACAATCCCGAAAACGTCGGACCCGGTGATGGCGACAGTGCGGGTAAGACATGGTGGTCCAAGCTGGTCGAGATGTTGACAGCAGCGCTCGAGGCCGGGGTTCAGATATTCATTGATTTTTGGGAGTGGTTGAAACAAAAACACCAAAATTTGTGGGGAAGCTCTCAATGGGAGAAGATAGTCGATGAAGGAGCAGAGAAAGCAAAATCAGGTTTCTCCCTAGTTGTCGACAATGTAGCCGACGCATGCAAAAAGGAAATCCGGGAGCTTCCCGCGCAATACCGCACGCCGGCGGCACGTTTCTTCGCCTCTTCGATAGACCTGGTGGGGAAGTTCCTGACGACAGTGGGGAAAAATATAGTCATTCTGAAAGATTATATCCGCGATTTTCTCGAAAGCGCATGGTCAATGCTGAAAGACATCGCGACGCGTATCACGGAAACCGCGAAGGAGATAATTAAAGCCATTCGAAATATATTTAGCTCTACTTCGAGAGGGGATGGGGACTCCGGAATCCCGCTGTTGCCACGGTGAGTACTGGATTCACAGTTTTACTCAACTGATTAACCGACTTATGTCTCAACAGAGTATAATAACCAACATAAGTTAGACTAGCCCCGATAGATATAGGAGGACGAAACAAGTCCGCGGCGTCCACCATTACTTGCACCTAGTTAGGACCGCCTTGTTGGGTTGGTGCTTTTGTGTTTTGCAAGAGGATTCATATAAAAGGGATTATTAGAAATCGAGGGTGTAAAGTTCTATCAACTGTAGCAAAACAGCTACTTTCGCTTTGGCTTCTTGGTGATATGATTGTAGCCTGTCCAGATTCTTCGTCGTGAACAATTCGACATCATGGGAACTGTCTCTCTCACGCCCTTCCATTACCATCAATAAATCTTAGAATATTTTCGAGTCGTGTTCCTCCGCCCCCCACTCTGCCTAACGTCATTGTAAAGCTAGAGATGTTGTGCTGAGGAAGGCTTGAGGCATATATTATTCATATAAGCACACGGAATGTGTCTTTTTCGATTCTTATTGGTCAGAATTCTGTGGCTGAGTGGCTGAGTGGCTGATAGTGGCAAGTATAAACCACAAGAACTCAAATTGAAAATGACCCACTAATTTAAGTCTGCAAGTTGCACTCTGACAACAAAGTGTGATATACATGAAATGTGTATAACTCTACCTGCTTCCACATCCCCAGTTGACATTCATGATATTTTTAATATTGGGTGAGTAGTTGTGGATTAATACCTTTATTGTAATGTTT
>Ga0307515_10016217_pt1 | contig 13655 bp, 14 predicted proteins | sample 17_EM_MG_FD_194513 | JGI IMG/M metagenome (GOLD analysis project Ga0307515, IMG submission 194513) | Populus trichocarpa ectomycorrhiza microbial communities from riparian zone in the Pacific Northwest, United States - 17_EM | ecosystem: Host-associated > Plants > Roots > Unclassified | place... | reverse complement strand
GGACACCCTGTCCGAGCAGATCCTCTTCAACGAGCTGCGCCCCGGCCAGATCGTGGTGGTGGACTGCGAGGGCGACCCGGAGAACATCGAGAAGTCGAAGCTGACCTTCACCGGCGCCGACCGCGGTGCCGTGGTCCCCGACGCGGTGCCCGCCGACCTCGGCGCGGCCGCCACAGAGGAGTAGGCAGCACGACTCCGGAACGGCCCGGCACCTCCTCGAAATGGGGCGGCGCCGGGCCGTTCCGCTGTTCCCTACTCCAGGGCCGGATAGCGGGGTGGGTGGTCGCCGGCCAGCACGAAGCGGTCCGCGTCCGAGTCCAGCGGCTCCACCAGGCCGTCCGTGACCAGGCCGGACAGCGCCCGCGCCCGCTGCACCTCGTCCGTCCAGACCGCGTCCAGCCGCTGCCGGGGCACCGGGCCGGTGGCGTGCCGGAGCACCTCCAGCAGCAGGCCGCGGACCTGCCGGTCGGTGCCCGCGTACTTCTGCGGCCGCCGGGTCGGACCGGTCGGCGCGGGCGCCCCGCTCTGCCGCCACGCGCACACCGCCTCGAACGGGCACTCCGGGCAGCGCGGCGAGCGGGCCGTGCAGACCAGCGCCCCCAGCTCCATGAACGCGATGCTCGCCCGGGCCGCCCGCGCCGCCTCCTCCGGAAGTAGGTCGGCCATCGCCGCCAGGTCTGCCGTCGTCGTGGTCGGCCCGGCGTCCGGGTCACCGGCCACGGCTCGGGACACCACCCGGCGGACGTTCGTGTCCACGACCGGGTGACGTTGCCCGTACGCGAAGGTGGCCACCGCCCGGGCCGTGTACATCCCCACGCCCGGCAGCGCGAGCAACTGCTCCAGGTCGTCCGGCACCCGGCCGCCGTGCCGCTCCACGATGGCGCCGGCGCACGCGTGCAACCGCATCGCCCGGCGCGGATAGCCCAGCCGGCCCCACATCCGGATGGCCTCGGACGGGGGATCCTCGGCCAGCGCCGCCGGATCCGGCCAGCGTGTCATCCACGCGTGCCAGGCCGGCGTCACCCGGACCACGGGCGTCTGCTGCAGCATCACCTCGCTGACCAGCACCGCCCAGGCGCTGGTGCCGGGGACCCGCCAGGGCAGGTCGCGGGCGTTGGCGTCGTACCACTTGATAACCGAGTCGGCGAGCGTCATAACTGGACCAGCTTAGGATGCCGGAGTGAACGAGCTTGCCATCACCGTCATCGGTCCCGACCGGACCGGCATCGTCGCCGACGTCTCGGAGGCGCTCGCCGGGGTCGGGGCCAACCTGTCCGACTCCACCATGACCCGGCTGCGCGGCCACTTCGCGATGACCCTGATCTGCACCGGCCCCACGACCGAGGAGGTCGAGCAGGCGCTGGCGCCGCTCGCGGGGGTGCTGACGACCGTCCGGGCGGTGGCACCGGAGGAGGACGCCGACGCGGCGGGGGAGCCGTACCTGGTCAGCGTGCACGGCGCCGACCGGCTCGGGATCGTCGCCGCCGTCACCCGGGTGGTCGCCGCCGCCGGCGGCAACATCACCGACCTCACCACCCGGCTGACCGGCCCGCTCTACGTGCTGATCGCCGAGGTGGACGTGCCGCCGGGCGGCGCCGACAACCTGGCCGCGCAACTGGCCGTGGCCGCGCAGGAACTGGGCGTCGACGTTACCCTGCGCCGGGCCGAATCGGACGTCCTGTGAGCGAGGCCCTGGCGGGCTGGAAGCCCGACGCGCTCGGCGTCGAGGGCCGGGTGCTGTCCGTGGTCACCGCCCCGGCCGGCGTGCTGAGCCGCGAGGGCGCCGAGGTCGACCCGGCCGATCCCGCGATCGTGCAGCTCGCCGCCGACCTGGTCGCCACCATGCGGGTGTCGCCGGGCTGCGTCGGCCTGGCCGCGCCGCAGGTCGGGGTGGGCGCGCAGGTGTTCGTCGTGGACGTGACCGAACACCCGAAGACGGTGACCGCGCACGGCACGTTCGTGCTGTGCAACGCCCGGGTGGTCGAGGCCAGCCGCTGGCGGCCAGGCCGCGAGGGCTGCATGTCCGTTCCGGACCTGACCGGCGACGTGAAACGCGCCGGCCGCGTCGTGGTCGAGGCCGTGCTGCCCGGTACGGGGGAACCGGTGCGGCTGACCACCGACGCCTTCGAGGCGCGGGCGCTGCAACACGAGATCGACCACTGCGCCGGAAAACTCTTCCTCGATCGGGTGGCCGGTGCACACGCCGTCTACCAGCGCAAGGTCTATCTCTAACGATCAGCGCGCGAGTCGGTGTCGCGTTGTCGGCGCGTCGCGGCGGCCGTACCCTCTCGGCGGGGATACCGTGCACCCATCATGCGTTCGACGGTTGGTCCCCTTCCTGCCGCCGTGTACTGGCGGCGTCGCGCTGTGGTGCTCGGTGCGCTGCTGCTCGGCGTCATCGTGCTGTTCGTGTCCTGCTCCGGCGGGGACGACAAGGACAGCAACCGCGGCAAAAGCGCCTCCTCGCAGGCGCCGACCTCACCATCGGCGTCGGCAACGCCCGAGGATGATCCGTCCTTCACCGACCCCGGCCCCGGCGCGGGCAACCCGTCGCTGCCGGACCCGGGCGACCTCACCACCAGCGGCGCGGGCGCCGACCCGTCGTCCGGCTCCGAGAACGACACCGATGACGACGCGCAGGGCGGCGGCACCGACACGAACGTCACGGCCGCGTCCGCCGGGACGTGCAAAGACGCGGAGATGTCCGTGACGGCGCTGCCGGCGGCCACCACGATCCGCCGCGGTGCCTCGGTGGCGGTCCAGCTCAAAATCAAGAACATCTCGGCCCGGACCTGCACCCGCGACGTGGGCGCTGACCTGCAGGAGCTCTACATCGAGCAGGGAGCCGGCCGGGTCTGGTCCTCGGACACGTGCAGCACGGCCAAGGGCTCCGACGTGTACTCGTTCCCGCCGGGCGGCGAACGCGGGTACAACCTGACCTGGAACGGCAAGCAGGCGACCAAGTGCACGGCGGGCCAGGCGGCGGGCACCGCCCCGCCCGTCGGCCAGTATGAGATGCGCTTCCGGCTGGGCGCCAAGATCAGCGCGCCGGTTTCCCTCACCATCACCGCATAGCCGCCTGCCCAACGCGAGGGCCAGGGCTGCTGGCGGTGCGTTAGCGACCCCGGCCGCGACGCGCGGTGCCGGCCGGCGGTCATCCGGCTCGGCGACGGCTCGGCGACGGCTCAGGCGGCAAGCTGGCACACCAGCACCGCGCTCGCGACGCCGGTCAGACCCCAGCGGTCGGCGGCTGGCGCCGCGGTGATGTTGGATCTTGGTGCGCGGTGGTTCGTCCGCACGTACCAAGATCCGCACAAGGTGGGCGGGGTGGTTTGGGGCGAGGCGGGGTGGGGCGTCCTGCCTGGTTCGTGGGTCGCCTGTTCGGCACGTGTCGGGTGTGGTTCCGCGCGGGTGTTTTAGACCTTGGTGCGTGGCGGGCTGCTCGGCACCCGTGCGCATCAAGGTTGCGGAGTCTCGCGGAGATATGGGCGTTTTGCGGGGTTGTCGTCCGGGGTGTGGGACAGGATGCCCAGGATGTGGTGGCGGTGCCCGGTGGGTGGGATCAGGGTCCATCAGCTGGACTGCAGCCCGGCGCGGGTAGGGGTGGAGCAGGCGGGAAGCTGATTCCGAGGCGTCGCCGAGACCGATGGTGAGGCATGGCCGCGCGCGACCGGGCGACTTTGGCTCGGGCGGGTACGGAGCGGACCACGCCGCGACAAGATCCAGCTGCGACCCCAGGGGTGATCGGCGGAGCATGGCCGGTCATGCGGATCAGTTAGTCGTCGAAGCCGCGGAACGTGCCCGTGTCGTCGGTGGCGTCCGCGAAGTCGGCGAACTCCATGTTCGCGATGGTCAGGTTCGCGGAGACGTCGGTGAACCAGCGGGGCGGCACCCGGAATGTCCGGCCGGGCTCGCCTTCGAGGTCGACGGCCAGCAGCGCGTGTTCCTCGTCGCCCAGGGTGGTTGCGTCGGCGAGGAAGACGTAGGTCAGTTTGTCGTCCTCGCTCGCGGCAGCATCCGCGTCGACCAGGGCCTGGATCGTCACCCCCGCGTAGGCGGGGTCGCTGACGTAGGTCGCGCTGCGGTGGGCGGCCTCGCCGCGCATCTCCGCCTGCAGCGCCTCCCAGGCGGCGTCGTCGCCGAAGTCCGTGCGCAGGATCAGCGATGTCAGGTCGTCGGGCGAGGGGAGAGCGCTCATGTCCGCCGACGATACCCAGGGGGTGTCGCGCCGATCATGACGCCCTGCACTAAGCCCAGCTTCCACCCCGCGACGCGGAAGGCTCGCGGCGCGGGATGGGGCGCAGCGCGGAAGGCTCGCGGCGCGGGATGGGGCACAGCGCGAGATGGGGTGCGGAGCGGGATGGGCGCGCCGCGAAAATCGAGTCGCGGCGCGGCTCGTATCAAGATCCGCCCGACAGCCTTACACGTAGCGTTCGAGGATCGAGGCCTCGGCGAGGCGGGACAGCCCCTCCCGGACCCCGCGGGCCCGCGCGTCGCCCACCCCCTCGACCGCCTGCAGGTCTTCCACCGTCGCGCCCAGCAGCCGCTGCAGGCTGCCGAAGTGGTCCACCAGCCGCTCCACGATCTGCGCAGGCAGCCGGGGCACCTTGGCCAGCAGCCGGAAGCCTCGGGGGCTCACAGCCGCGTCCAGCGCGTCGGAAGCGCCCGCGTAGCCGATCGCCTTGGCCACCGCGACCAGGTCGATCATTTCGGTGGCGGTGAGCAGGTCCAGCTCGACCAGCGCCTCGTCCAGCGTGCGGGCCTTGCGCCCGGTCGGCAGGTAGTCGCGGATGACCAGGGTGCGGTCGGAGTCGACGCCGGCCATCAGCTCGTCGAGCTGCAGGGCGAGCAGGCGGCCGTCCGTGCCCAGCTCGACCACGTAGCCGGAGATCTCGTCGGCGATGCGGCGCACCATCTCCAGGCGCTGCACCACGGCCACCGCGTCGCGGACGGTGACCAGGTCTTCGATCTCCAGCGCGGACAGCGTGCCGGAGACCTCGTCCAGGCGCAGCTTGTAGCGCTCCAGGGTGGCCAGGGCCTGGTTGGCGCGGGAGAGGATGGCCGCGGAGTCGTCGAGGACGTGCCGCTGGCCGTTCACGTAGAGGCCGATGATGTGCATCGACTGGCTGACCGAGATCACCGGGAAGCCGGACTGCTTGGCCACCCGCTCCGCGGTGCGGTGCCGGGTGCCCGACTCCTCGGAGTGGATGCCCGGGTCGGGCATCAGGTGCACGGCGGCGCGGACTATGCGGGTGCCGTCGCTGGAGAGCACGACGGCGCCGTCCATCTTGCACAGCTCGCGCAGGCGGGTCGCGGAGAACTCCACGTCGAGCGGGAAGCCGCCGGTGCAGATCTGCTCGACTATCGCGTCGTAGCCGAGCACGATGAGCGCGCCGGTGCGGCCGCGCAGGATCCGCTCGAGGCCGTCGCGCAGCGCTGTGCCGGGGGCCATCAGGGCGAGGTTGGCGCGCAGCGGGTCACCGCTGACTCCGCCGCCGGTCAGGCCGGGCGTCGTGGGGGTCATCGGACGGGCTGCCGAACCGTTGACGCCGGCAGCAGCGCCATTGGTATGGCGGTTTGATGAGGCATCGCGGTCGAGCGGCACCTGTACATTCTACGGACTCGTATCCAGGTCAACGAGTCGCGGTTCCGCCGATGCTCCAGAGCGTCATCGACGGTCACTGCCGGTGAGTGCATGATGGGGGTCATTCGGCCGACGCCCGGGCCGCCCACTGCACGGCGGTCTGCAGGTCGCCGACCTCGACGACGCGCATGTCCTTGGGTGGGCTGTCGCCGTCGCCGGTGCCGTAACCGGGCGGGACCAGGGCGAAGCGGAAGCCGAGCCGGGCCGCCTCGGCCAGCCGGCGCCCGATCGCGCCGACCCGGCGCACCTCCCCGGTCAGCCCGACCTCGCCGATCGCCACCAGGTGCGGCGCCATCGCCAGATTGAGCGCGCCCGAGGCCACGGCCAGGGCCATCGCCAGGTCGGCCGACGGCTCGGTGACGCGGATGCCGCCGACCGTGGCCGCGAAGACCTCCCGGTCGTGCAGCTTGATCTTTTCCATCCGGCGCTGCAGCACCGCCAGCACCATGGCCAGCCGGGCGCTGTCGAGGCCGGACACCGTGCGCCGGGGTGAGCCCTGCACCTGGGCGCCGATCAGGGCCTGCACCTCGGTCACCATCGCCCGGCGGCCCTCCATCGCCACGGTGACGCAGGTGCCCGGCACCGGCTCGTTGTAGCGGGTGAGGAAGAGCCCGGACGGGTCGGCGAGGCTGACGATGCCGGTCTCGTGCATCTCGAAGCAGCCCACCTCGTCGGCCGGGCCGTAGCGGTTTTTCACGCCGCGGACCAGGCGCAACGACGAGTGCTTGTCGCCCTCGAAGTGCAGCACCACGTCGACGAGGTGCTCCAGCACGCGCGGGCCGGCGACCGAGCCGTCCTTGGTGACGTGCCCGACCAGCACGGTGGCGACGCCGCGCTCCTTGGCGATGCTGACCAGCGCCGCGGTGACCGCGCGGACCTGGGTGACACCGCCGGGCACCCCCTCGGTGCCCGGTGCGGAGATGGTCTGCACCGAGTCGATGATCAGCAGGCCGGGCTTGACCGCGTCGAGGTGGCCGAGGATCGCGCCGAGGTCGCTCTCGGAGGCGAGATAGAGGTTGTCGTGCAGGGCGCCGAGCCGCTCGGCGCGCAGGCGCACCTGGCTGACCGACTCCTCGCCGCTGACCACCAGCGAGGGGGTGTTGGTGCCGGCCGCCCACTGCTGGGCGACGTCGAGCAGCAGGGTCGACTTGCCGACGCCGGGCTCGCCGGCCAGCAGCACCACCGCGCCGGGCACCAGGCCGCCGCCGAGCACCCGGTCGAGCTCGCTGACCCCGCTGGGCACGGCCTTGGCCGGGGCGGCGCTGATCGTCTTGATCGGACGGGCCGGCTCGGACGGCAGTCGCGAACTGACCACCCGGCCGGCGACCACCGGACCGGTCAACGTGGACTCGATGATCGAGCCCCACTCGCTGCACTCCGGGCAGCGGCCCAGCCACTTGGGCGGCTGGTGACCGCAGGCGTCGCACTGATAGGCAGGTCTCGGCTCAGAGCGGGCGCGGGACGGAGTGCGAGAAGTCGTCACACACTCACGCTAGCCCGGCGGTATGACAAACCGGGGACTTACTCTTCGGTGTCTTCGTGCGGAACGCCCGGGGCGCGCGACGCCGGGACCAGCGGGATGGCCACCGGGGCCTGCAGGACCAGCGGGGCCGCGCCGTTGGTGAACTCGAACACCAGGTTGATCGACTGGCCCGGGACCAGCTTGCCGCTGAGGCCCAGGGCCTGCAGCTGCTCGGCGTCCTCCGGGAGGAACGTGGCCGCGCCGAGCGGGGCGAGCTCGATCCGGGCCGGCTTGGCGGCCGGACCCGCGGGGCTGGGCTCGGCCGACGGGCTCGCACCGGCGCTTGGGTCGGCGCTCGGGTCGATGCTCGGCTCCGGGCTGGCCGTCGGGGTCGCGGACGGTGTCGCCGCGGCGCCGCCGACCAGGCCGACGGACTGCGCGGAGACCACGGTGTCCTTGTCGTCCGTGCCGGCGGCCGGCTTGCTGCTGATCAGGACGGTGACGGTCTGCTTGGTCTGGTTGTAGAGACCCACCTGCAGCGTCGCGTCGGCGCCCGCCGGGTAGCCGGTGGTGCCCTTGTAGGCGACCGCGAGGTTGCGGATGGCGACCGACTGGTCGGAGCTTTCCGCGTTCACGCCGTAGACCGACGACTTCTTGAGCGACGTCTCGGCGACCTGACCGGCGCTGCAGCCGGCGAGCGCGATCGCGGCCAGCGTGGCGACACCCGTGGCCAGGGCGGCGCGGCGGGTTACCAGCGAGCGCATCACAGTCCTCCAAGAAACTCGAGAATGCTCCGCCGATCAGCCTAGAGGGCGTAGATCCGGCGCGTACGGCGACCCGTCCATTCACACCACCCGCCCGCTGAACACCAGCAGCACGACGTCCAGGAGCGCCACCACGATGACCGACCGGAACATCGCCACCTGCCGAGTGCCGCGGCGGCGAGCCCGCTGACCTGCGTACCAGCCCAGCGGCAGGACCACCGCGGCGGCCGCGGCGGCCGCTATGCCCGGCCACGACGGCGGCCCGGCCGGCCCGAAGACCAGGGTGAGGGTCGCGATGAGCAGCAGGCCCGCCGCGGCGATCTGCGACCAGGTCGCGCCGAGCCGGTGCGGGAGCCCGACCACGCCGGTCGCGGCGTCGTCGGCGAGGTCCGGCAGCACGTTGGCGAAGTGCGCCCCGCCGCCGAGCAGGGCGCCGGCGGCGACCAGCCAGGCCGGCGGCCAGGGGTGGCCGGGCAGGGCGAGCACCACGAACGCCGGCATCAGCCCGAACGCCACCAGGTAGGGCAGCACCGACAGCGGGGTGGACTTCAGCGGCCAGTCGTAGAGCAGCGCGAAGATCCCGACCAGCGTGAGACAGCTCGCCGCGGCCGCCCCGAAGGGCAGCCCGAGCAGCGGCACCGCCAGCGAGGCGAGCAGGCCGGCGACCCCCACGGCGCGGCGGGAGACCAGTCCCGAGGCCACCGGCTTGTCGGTGCGCCCGGTGATCCGGTCCCGGTCGGCGTCCAGCCAGTCGTTCACCCAGCCTACCGAGAGCTGGGTGGCCCCGATTCCCGCGGCGACGCCGAGCACGCTCCAGCCGCGATGTCCCACCCCGACGGCGAGCAGCGTCATGGCCAGCGTGACCGCGCCACCCGGTTCGGGGTGGGAGGCCTTGAGGAGAGCGACAGGTCCGGACATGAAAGCAGTGTGGTGGTTGTGACTTGCTCGTGCCACGCTCGGTCACATGGCCCTGCTGCCCCGTAACGATCCGCGTCAGTACGACGACCTCGCGGGCGAGTGGTGGCGACCCGGCGGCGGCTTCGAGCTCCTGCACTGGCTGGCGCAGGCCCGCGGTGCCCTGGTGCCGCCCGCGGAGCGCCCGGCGGCGATCCTGGTTGACGTCGGCTGCGGCGGCGGCCTGCTGGCCCCGCACGTCGAGCGGCTCGGCTACCGGCACGTCGGCGTCGACCTGCGCCGCGCGGGGCTGGAGCAGTCCGCGGCCCGGGGAGTGACCCCGGTGACGGGCGACGTGACCGCGCTGCCGCTGGCGGACGGCGCGGCCGACGTGGTGGTGGCGGGCGAGATCCTCGAGCACGTCGCCGACCTGCCGACCACAGTGGCCGAGCTGTGCCGGGTGCTGCGGCCGGGCGGGCTGCTGGTGCTGGACACGGTCAACGACACCCGGCTGGGCCGGTTCGTCACGGTGACCCTCGCCGAGCGGTTCGGCGCGGCCCCGGTGGGCATCCACGACCCGGACCTGTTCGTCGACCCGGCCGAGCTGACCACGGAGTGCGCTAAGCACGGCGTCCGGCTGCGGGTCCGCGGCCTGCGGCCGAGCCTGACGGGCCTGATCCGCTGGCTGTTCCTGCCGGCCGGCGCGGGGTCCGGTCCGCTGGGCCGGATGATCCCGACCCGCTCCACAGCAGTGGTCTACCAGGGAGTGGGCCGCAAGCAGAAAGTGGGCACAGCATGAGCGTCGAGGAAGCACGCCGGCTCGCGCCGAGGTTCGCGGCGCGGGCCGCCGAGCACGACCGGGAGGGCCTGTTTCCGGCGGAGGACTTCGCCGACCTGCGCCGGTCCGGCATGTTCGGGCTGATGGTGCCGGAGCGGTTGGGCGGCGCCGGTGCGGGCTTCGCCGACTATGCGGCGGTCGCGTACGAGCTGGCCCGGGGCAACGGCGCGACAGCGTTGATCTTCAACATGCACGCCTCGGTCACCGGCGCGCTCGGCGGCGTCACGAACGAGCTGGCCGAGGCGCTGGGCCTGCCGCCCGAGGCGTTGGAGGCCCGCGACCGCTATCTGCGCGCGGCGGCCGACGGCAGCTGGTATGCGGTGGCGATGAGCGAGCGTGGCGCCGGTTCCCGGCTCTCGCAGCTGACCACCAGCTACGAGCAGACCGGCGAGGGCTTCCACATCAAGGGCGCCAAGACGTTCTGCTCGGGCGCGGGGCACGCGGACGCGTACCTGGTGGCGGCCCGCAGCGCGACCGACCCGGACAAGGTCTCGCAGTTCCTGGTCCCGCCGGGGGCGGGCCTGACCGTCGAGCCGACCTGGGACGCGCTGGGCATGCGCGCGACCGGCTCGCACGACGTGCACCTCGACGTCGACGTCCCCGCCACAGCGCTGCTCGGCGGGGTGGAGGGGCTGGCGCTCGTGGTCGCCCAGCTTGCCCCGCACTGGATGGTGGCCAGCTACGCGGCCGTCTACGTGGGGGTGGCCCGGGCCGCGGTGGACGCGGCGGTCGAGCACGTCACCGCCCGCAAGCTGGGGCACCTGCCGGCCGTGCGGGCCCGGATCGGCCGGGCGGACGCGGCGGTCGCGGCGGCGCACCTGACCGTCATGGCGGCGGCCCGCCGGGTCGACGAGGCGCCCGGCGACCAGGAGACGAACCGCTGGGTGTGGCGGGCCAAGCTGGTCGCCGGCGAGACGGCGGCCGAGGTGGCCGCCTCGATGCTGGAGGCGGCGGGCACCTCGGCGATGCGGCGCGGCCACCCGCTGGAACGCCTCTACCGCGACGCCCGGGCCGGATCGCTGCAGCCGGCGACGTCGGACGTGTGCGCGGACTGGCTGGGCGTCGAGGCGCTCGGCGGTGATCCGGACTCGCAAGGCTCCGCCCCGCGGTGGTGATCGCTCTCGCGGGTAAGCACCAGTCGGTGGGGCTCGGCCTGGGGAGGCACAAGTGAAGAGGATCGGTCAGGCGGTGGTCGGCGGCGTGGGTATCGCGCTGCCGCCGGCGGCAGCGCAGGACGAGCTGTGGGAGGGCTTCTTCGCCGGGCACAACCCGGGTGGCCGGCGCGGGCTGGCGCAGCGGATCTTCGCCAACTCGGGGGTGCGCACCCGGCAGGCGGCGGTCAGCCCGCTGCTGGAGGACGTCTCCGGCTGGTCCACCGAGCGCCGGATGCGCCGCTACCAGGTGGAGGCCATGCCGCTGGCCAAGGAGGCGGTCGGCCGGGCGCTCACCGGGGGCGGCGTCGCCGCCGACGAACTGGGCCTGCTGGTGGTCTGCTCCTGCACCGGTTACGCGACGCCGGGCCTGGACATCCGGCTCGCGCGGGACATGGGCATGGCGCCGTCGCTGCAGCGGCTCTTCGTCGGGCACATGGGCTGCTACGCCGCGCTGCCCGGCCTGGGCACGGCGGCCGACTTCGTCGTCGCCCGCGGTCGCCCGGCGCTCCTGCTCTGCGCCGAGCTCACCAGCCTGCACCTGCAGCCCGCGGATCCGCGGGCGGACATCCAGCAGATCGTTTCGCACGCGCTCTTCTCCGATGCCGCGGCCGCCGTCGTGGTCACCCCCGAGAGCAGGACCGGAGGGTACGTCGTCAGCGACGTCACCGCGCTCACGGACACCACCACGGCCGGCCACATGACCTGGGACGTCACCGATCTGGGCTTCCGGATGGGGCTGTCGCCGCAGGTGCCGGACGTGCTGGCGGTGCACGTCCGTGGCATGGTCGACGACCTGCTGGCGCGCAACGGCCTGACGATCGCCGACGTGGACGGCTGGGCGGTGCATCCGGGCGGCCCGAAGATCCTGGACGTGGTGCAGGAGCAGCTTGGGCTCCCGGCCGAGGCAATGGCCGCCTCCCGGGAGGTGCTGGCGACGTACGGGAATTGCTCGTCCCCGACGGTATTGCTGGTCCTGGACGCGCTGCGGTGCGGTCCGCGGCCGCCGGGCCGGGTGGTGATGCTGGCCTTCGGGCCCGGCCTCACGCTTTATGGCGTCCTGCTCGACACGCCCTAGGGTGGTCCCGTGCGAGAGGACCGGGCGGCGGGCGTGACGCTCTACGCGCTCGCCCTGGTCCTGCTGCTCGCCGGCGGCACCTGGTTCGTGCGGGCCGCCCCGCAGGTCGGCGAGGACCCCGCGGTCGCGGCCGGCCGGGCCGCCGTCGAGCGCCTGCTGCCCGACGTGCCGCGGCAGGCGCAGGCGGAGACGATGGTCCTGGCCGAGGGCGTACGCACCGAGCGCAGCACCGTGTTGGCCGGCGGCTCGTACGCCCTGGCGATGCTGTGCGTGGGCGCCGGTCAGGTGCGGGTGCGGCTCAGCACCGCCGGCGAGGACTCGGGGCGGGCGGTGCCGTGCGCGGCGCGGGAACCGCAGCCGGTGGAGCTGACCGTCGGCCTGGCGAACGACCTCTTCTTCGCCGTCTCGGCCGAGACCCGGGGGACGGCCGTCTTCCGGTGGCGGGTCACCCGGACCCGCATCTACTGACCGTCACCCACTGACTGTCACCTGCGGCGCGATCGACCGGGCCGCTGTCACGCAGTGTCAGAGCCGGGCCGGATCGGGCCGGAACTTCTCGTTCGTGGCTCTCCGTCGAGCTTGCGTCAGAGTCGGGCCGGATCGGGCCGGAACTTCTCGTTCGTGGCTCTCCGTCGAGCTTGCGTCAGAGTCGGGCCAGATCGGGACGGAACTCCTCGATCATGGCGGTGCGGTCGATCCTGCGGACGATCTCGCCGTCCCGGTTGACCAGCAGGGCTGCCGCGGTGCCGTCGGGCGCGCCGAGGCGGAGCCCGGCCCGGAGCTCGCCGGTGGGGTCGCGCAGCGCGCGCACGGTCGGGCCCTGAGTCGATGGGGCGGCGTTGGTGGGCGGGGCGCCGCCGGTCTGCCCGGCGGCGGCACCGGCGACGACCGTGACGACGGCGATCCCGGCCGGGGCCGCGGCGACCGTGTCGGCGATCAGGCCGGCGCAGTCGCAACCGTCGATGAGCAGCACGACCGCCGGCAGTTGGGCCCGCAGCGGGACGGTCTTGCCGTCGCTGCCGATCAGCTCCAGCGCGGGCAGGGTGCCGCTGCGGTCGTCGGTGGTGGTGGCCGTGCGCTGGGTGGCGGGCGACCGGGCCGGGCCGGGCCAGGCCGAGGCGAAGAGGCTGGCCACGGTGACCAGGACGGCCATCGAGATGATCAGGACCGGGGCGCGGAGGCTGGCGGCGCCGATCCGGCGCAGCGCGCGCATGCCGGGGCGATCCGCGAAGCGCTGCCAGCGGGTGTGGTACTGCGAGCCCTCCAGCTCGGCCCGGACGGCGCTGACCTCATCGGACAGCTCGGAGAGGTCGTCGGGGATGACGATGACGCCCCACTCGTCGGGCAGGCCCGGCAGGCCGTCAGAAGAGCCGCCATCGGGCGGCCAGCTGCCACCGTTGTCGCTCAGTCTGCCCACGATTCACCCTCCCCACTGCCGACGAGTCTCGCGTGGCCGAGGACCTGAGTCCAGCCTCCCCCACGCATGGGTTCGACCGCCAGTGGTGGGCGATTCCGGTCGCTAGCGATAAGCTTGACCTCGCAAAGGCTTCAGGTCCGGAATATCCGACTCGCTGAGTCGAGTGGTCACGACGCGATCACCCTGCGTTACTGAGGCAGCTCTTCGCCCGCATGTCAAGCGGTAGAAAGACGGCTCACAGGGCCTCTGAGCTGCACTAACAGTCACGGCCAGGGTGGGACATCGCTGCCTGAGCGTGTTACCCTAGACACAGCGAAAGGGGTTTCGAACCTATGGTTTTCAGTGTCGGCGAGACCGTTGTTTACCCCCACCACGGGGCCGCACTCATCGAGGCAATCGAGACTAGG
>Ga0307515_10016216_pt1 | contig 13656 bp, 18 predicted proteins | sample 17_EM_MG_FD_194513 | JGI IMG/M metagenome (GOLD analysis project Ga0307515, IMG submission 194513) | Populus trichocarpa ectomycorrhiza microbial communities from riparian zone in the Pacific Northwest, United States - 17_EM | ecosystem: Host-associated > Plants > Roots > Unclassified | place... | reverse complement strand
GAATTATTTATTGGGTACATGTAATTATTTAAATGCATTTCATAGATGATTGTTGTATTCACGGGATAATTAATTTGACTTAAAAAATTAAAAATCAATTGTTTTAATAAAAATATCAATTAATTAAGAATTGAGTTTTATCATGGGATGACTAAATCGTAATTCGAACGTTTTTTAAATAACATGTTTAGTAATTGTTCTTCTCATGCGACAATAAAGATAGTGTTCGGGAGTGTGATGGTGATGATTGTTTTTTACTTAGAAATATATTAAAATAATATATTTTTTATTTTAAAAATTTATTTTTACATTAGCACATCAAAATAATATAAAAACATTAAAAAAAAATTTAAGCAAAAAAAATTGTTTCAATCATGTTTCAAAACGGGTACGAAGGATAATGAGCTTATCAAACCTCTATTAACAGAGGAGATCATGATTCCTTTGCGTTACCAAGCTATCCAAACCCAGGGTCAGTATAGATCGGAAAAGGAAACTTACTTGTGAGAATTCGCTTTCTTATTCCTGGATCAATTACTTCAGTGTCACTTCAATTACTAGAACCAAAGTGATATTCCACAGTACAAACATCTTTGTAAATCTTGTCAAGTTAATACAGAGAGTCAAAATAGGAGAAGAGAAAGAGAGAACTATATTATTTCAATAATGAAAACTTTCATATTCATATGAGTTATGTCTCTATTTATATAAGTAAAGGAAGCGGTTACTTTCTTTAGTAACTCCTCTAAATACTTGGACCAAGCTCATCCTTCATGGGCGGACCAGGTCTAACCCAATAACCAACATCTCTCACTCGCCCATGAAAGACTAGATTTATCTAATACATTATATTTCAAACTTGCACAAGAAATTCATACTTGACGAACGGACCGTGCGACCTGAAGCACACAGTGAAAAGAGCTCCAAAATATATAAATCTAATATAGATCATATAGGAGACATCAACCTCATAATTAATTCTTTCTTAAAGAGTACTAATATACCTCAAGCATTTTTAGTTACACATGACTGAATATAATTCAATCCCTCAATAATTTCATACTCAATTCATCCTTACAATTACAAGTATTCTAAATCACATCAAATCTATTCAAGTGATATGATCCCGGCCGGTGAATACAAGTAACAAGTGTAGAACTAAAATTACTTTTTCTTTCTCACTCATATCAATTAGATCTGAATTAACTCATTTTCCTAAGAGTATTCATTTAAGTCAAATCATTACATGACCATGGGATATACTCCTAAAGTAGCGATCATTTATACATCACCTTATGATATAGTCAAAAGTCACAAAGGGTAAGATTTTAAGATCTTAGATATGATCTTCAGGACTCACATAATAAAGAAGCAGGGATCCATTTTTTATTCCTGTGATGGTCGTTAGCACATGGAGTATGAAATACATGTTATAATGGAGCGTACTCTTTTCTTTTCTGAAGACAAAGAATGTATGTTGTTGCTCTCCTTGTTAGAGAAAATACATCATACGAGTCTTAGTCTTGTTGCCAAAAACATAGACTTCAAATTAAAAATTCTCATTTGCTCATTGTCATTAGTGGCAAATGAATAATTTATACTCAGCTTCAATCATAATAATAGACACATGAATGGTGAGAATTCATTCATGTCGATTCTTTTATTTAAGAACCTCATCCTAGTCCCAACCAATGTGACATTTTAATAATCATTTTAAATTAAAATTGCTCTCATTGTGCCTAAGTCTCTTATGGAGCATTAAAACTCAAATAGTCTCATTTTTACTCACCTTACAAATGCTAGAGGTGATTGCTCATGTGAGTGAGTCAATCTAAGTTTATGATATACTTTAACAAAGTGTATTATACAATACTCACAATATATTCTATAAAACAAATAATGAATAACATGATATAGTAATGACATTTATCCATTATTCAATCATTGTAAGCCTTTGTATGATCCTTTTGACTGCCATTCAGAGTTTTTAACCGGGTTTGATTGATATCGGCTAACCAATCCAATGACATAACATATATCGGGACGTGTGCATATCATTGTATACATCAAACTACCGACAACATTGGCATACGGTACTATGGAAATTTTCTCCTTTTCTTCTGAAGTCTTGGGACACATATCACGGCTCCAGCTCAAGCTTTTATCAATATAGGTGCTTGTTGGTTTGTTATCTTGTATGTGATAACGCTTATACATCTTTTTTATGTAACTCTCTTGAGTTAAACCCAAAAACTTTTTAGCGTGATCTCTTATGATTTTTACACCAAGAACATAGCTGGCTTCACCCATGTCTTTCATTTCAAAGTTTGATGATAACCACCTTTTAGTAGTATCAATCATCTCTTTTCTATTTTCAGCTATTAAGATGACGTCAACATATAGGGACAATATTATAAAACTATTATTAAAACATTTTAAATACATGCAATGATCTTCTTCCATCATTGTAAAACCATCATTAAGGATAGTTTGATGAAATTGATGTTCTATTGTCTAGAAGCTTGCTTAGGACCATATATAGATCTTTTAAACTTGCAAGCTTTGCACTCTCATCCTTTAGTCTTGAATCCTAAAGGTTGATCCATATAAATCTTCTTATTTAATTCTTCATTGAGAAATGCAGTTCTAACATCCATTTGGTATTACTTTAGGTCCATATGTGCAACTATAGCTAAAATAAAGCAAATTGAAGTAATACTCACAACTGGTGAGAATGTATCTTCATAATCAATTCCATTTTCTTGAGTGTAGCCTTTCGCTACTAGTCGAGACTTATAACGTTCTATTGACCCATCCGTCTTACATTTAATTTTACGAGCCCATTTATTTTCAATGGATCTTCATCCTGACTGTAAATTAACCACATCCCAGACTTGATTAGTTTTCATCGACTCTATTTCTTCTTCCATAACTTTAAATCCATTCTTTTGCTTTAGGACCAGATAGAGCATAACTGAATGTTTTTGGCTTTTCTTCATCTTATGGAGCAATCATGAATGCTTTCAATCTCAAATCGATGATGAGGAATTGGTTCACGAATGCTTCTACGAGGTTGAGATTGCTCATGATCTTGCTCCATGAGAGTAGGAATAGATAAAATATCACTCTCATTATTTCTAGAAGGATTAAAAGTTTCATCTAAGTCCTTTACTGAATGGCTTGTTGCGCCATAATCTAGATTTTTCATTTCATATAATTGAAAATCTTTTTCAACCTCACCTGTTTTTGGAAAAACCTTTTATAAGAATACAACATCACACGATTCAATCTCCGTCACTCTTCCATCAGCTTTTTCACCAATAAATACAAATTCTTTGGAATGTTCAGAATATAATATAAAGATACACTTCTTCCCTCTAGGGCCAAGTTTCCCATATTCATGAAAAGTATTGTGAATATAAGGCTGTGTTTGTTTCCCGGAAAGTGGTTTCCAGGAAACCACTTTCCAGACTTTCTTGTGTTTGTTTGCCATTAGGAAAGTTGGTCAACGGAAAACACTTTCCAGTCAAAGAAAAATTTGGCTTGGTTTCCAGGAAAGTGTTTTCCTTTTATTTTGGGCAGAAAACACTTTTCGGAAGTTGTGAAAAATTTAAAAATGTCATATTATTTGTTGATTATATCAAATTTGGTCCTCAAACTTTTGATTACTATATATATTTTGTTTTGAATATTTGTTTTTCAATTTCATCCCTTAGAATTTAATTTTTATATTTAATTTTGGTCCTTATTTTTATAATTGTTATTTGCTTTTCCCTTATCATTTTTTAATTGAAATTTTTTATCTATCAAATTTGGTCCTTATTATTTTGATTGTTACTTATTTTATTTGAAATAATTTATGAAATGTTAATTATTATTATTTTAATTTTTTCATCTTTTAATTTTTTTTATTTTTTAGATTTGATGTCTATTATTTTGATTATTATTTATTTTATTTTAGATAATTTATGAAATTATATTTTTTTTTCAATTTCATTCTCATTCAACTTTTTAATTTCTAAGATTTGTTCCTCGTTATTTTAATAAACTTGAAAAAAATAAAACATTAATAAGTTATTTTCCAGCTCATTTTCCATAACATAACCAAACACTGGAAAGTGTTTTCCAACTTATTTTCCATTATACTACCAAACATTGGAAAATAATTCACTTTCCCAAAATTCATTTTCCCGGAATTCACTTTCCAAAAGGAATCTACTTTCCAGCAAACAAATGGGGCCTAAGTTGCACACCTCTATGGATGCAAATAACCTAGATTAGATTTGACGACATTCCATAGTTCATATAGGGTGGATGAGATAGATTTAGAGGGCATACAATTAAGTATGTAAGCAGCAGTTAATAATGCATCTCCCCAAAAGAAAATTGGTAAGTTAGCTTGCGCCATCATTGACCTAACCATGCCAAATAGGGTTATATTTCTCCTTTCTACTACACCATTTTGTTGTAAAGTATAAGAAATAGTTAGCTGTTTAGTTATACCATTTTCATCATAAATTTTTTTAAATTGTTCAGATAGATATTCACGTCCTCGATCAGTTCTTAAAACTTTGATCTTGGTGCTTAGTTTATTCTCCATCATATTTGTGTATCGAATAAAGCAATCTAATGCTTCAGACTTATATGAGATCAAATAAATAAGATCAAACCGTGTAAAATCATCTATAAATATGATGAAATAATTTCCTTCATGTCTTGCCTCACATTCATTAGGCCACAAATGTCTGAATGAATAAGTTGTAATGGATTACTAGCTCTTTTAGCTTTGCCAAATGGTAATGTAATTGCTTTTCTAGCAAAGTAATGCTCACATACAAACAATTCCTCTTTGGTAAGTGATCCTAAAAGACCAGCTCTTGCTAATCTATATAATGAATCTTGCCCAATGTGTCATAATCTAGCATGCCAAGTTATAATATTATTATAATTAATAGTGCTGGAATTTTGAACAACATAAATTGAAGCATCATAATTAATAGATACATTAACGGTGTTTAACACCATAAAAGCATTTAATACAAAACCAGAACCATAAAAAATATTATCTAGATATATTTTTACACAACAACCAATAAACGCAATATTAAAGCCCAATTGGAGTAAAGCAAGAACAAACACAAGATTCCATTGAACTTCTAGAGCATGGAGTACATCATGAAGATAAAGTGTGCGACCGCCCCATAAATCCAATTCGTAGGTACCGATCCCAAGCACAGCAGCGGATGCATTATTCCTCATGTATATGTATCTACTTCCCTTTGGAATTCGATGAAATTCCACAAAGGTTGTTCGATCCCTTGTTATGTGGTCGGTTGCTCCTGAGTTTACAGTCTAGAAAGGAACAGATTCAGCAAGCATTAAATAACTACTAACATATAAGTTAGAGGGATGATTTTGGTTAAACATTACCTTTGTCTAAGTGCAATTACGAGCAAAGTGACCAGGTTTACCACAATTGATTCTTGCCTTTTTTACCGCCATATTTTTTATGATTACGCTTATGTCCACTATTATTTGCTTCTATTCCTCTCTTGCCATAATTGGGACCCTTAGCCTTACCCTTTTAATATTTAGAGCCATATGCGTCACACATCTTAGTCTCAGATATAAAGGCCTCGTTTATAGGCTTTTCAGCGTGAAGTCGATCTTCTTCAAGTTCGACATGACGAGTAACATCATAAAATGTCTTGATGTTGTCATTGTGGGTAAGGTTAACACGCATGTGTTCCCAATTGCTTGGCAAAGAGCGGATAACTGCTTGGACTTATTGTTCATCAGTCATCCCATGCCTAACATCCCTTAATTCACTGATCATGTTAGGTATGACTGTAAGATGTTGCCTCATCATCCGATATTGGCGCTTCTTATAACCATTGAATTTGAGGGTTAACTGACGAAGTCTAGTAGTGGAAGTTTCTCCATACTAAATCTTTACCGCGTCCCAAACAGATTGAGTTGAACGATGCCTTTCAAAACACAGCATTATATCATTTCTCATGCTACTCAACATCAAACTACGAGCTACACAATCCTTGCGTTTATAGGTTTGATATGCTTCCATATCAAGCTTGTGCTGAGAGGTGTTTCCTTGCTTAGGTTCAACCATCGGTTGTGTGATTGTTTCCAGCATTTCTTGCTCTTCCAGGAGATACTCAATCTTATGATGCTAAACATCATAATTCTTGTCACTTAGTTTGTTTTCATGGTTCAAATCAGCAATAATACTCTTAGATGCAGTCATATTAAGCATTATTGACACCAATTACAAATATTAGTATCTAGTACATTTTAAATGACATTAATTGTCATTCTATTCTAAATAAACAAATAATAATCTAACACATACAATAAAAATAAAAAGAATGTAAAACACTTAATCAATTTTCATTTGTATGGTCTAATTATTATTGAAAATTTAAATAAGTGCAAAATTATAGTTATTAGTTTTAACTGACAACTCCCACGTGATCAACTTGCAACTCGGGTTTTGGGTTTTGGATTGCGGGTAAATACTTGCTATTTAAGCTTAAATATTGCTTAGTGCCAAAAACAATTTGTCTAGCTACTTCATTGTTCAGTTTTCTTAAGAAAACTCATTAGTTTCTTTGGTAAGCTGGCAATGTATCTCTTTGTAATTTGATAAGAGAAGTTCCAGTTTCAAGCAAACTCATAAACAAAAAGCAATTGAATAAAAAATGGATTCATAATAGATAAGCTCTTTGATTTTTACATCTAATATCTACAAAAAAAAATCAAATGTTTTTGGATTTAATTAATTAAAAAGGAAAGGGAAAGAGAAGATAGATTTTTGTGGTTGCTAAGAACATGTTGGAGATTGTGGTAGATATTACTTTTAAAATATGTTTCACTTGAAAATACATTAAAATAATTTTTTAAAAAAAAATTATTTTTGATATGAACACATCAAAACAATATAAAAACATAAATTATAAATTTTTAAAAAATATAATTGAACGGCAAAAATGAAAACATCTTAAGATGATTAGGTATTCATCTTAAATAGCAAATTGGCAATCAACCATCCACTACTCATCTACAATACTTTTGGCACCATCTTAGATGTTTAAATTATCTAGAATAGAACCATTTAGTAGGTGACTCAATAGTAAGAGCTTAAGACCAAGGAGTTTGCTCCCCCTATGGTCTCAGATTTGAGCCTTGTGGTTGCTAATATTGATGGTCACTGGAGGTTTACCTGGTTGTTAATTTCTGTGTCTATGAGAATTAGTCGAGGTATGCGCAAGCTGGCCCGAATACCCCCACATAAATAATAATAAAAAATATCTAGAATAGTAGCAAAGACATAGCACCCACCCTATTTGCCTAATTCAAGGGGAATTTGGAAAGCGGCTAGCTTCTCCTTATTTTTCTTTCTTTTGTTTTTTTATCAAGTGGTTTAAGGATATTTCTTCTATTCTTGATTTAAAAAAAAAAAATACCAGTACCTAAAAACATCTGTCAAAAAACTTAGAATCAATTGGCATACAAATTTTCTTGATGATATTCACACCATTAAATTAAAAAACAAAAACATCATATTATATTTGAATATGAGGAAACTAAAAGCTATTGGGTACAAAAGAGTTAAGAATGGTAATGGTTACTTTTTAAAATATTTTTTATTTATAAATACATTAAAATAATATTTTTTTTATTTTTAAAAAATTATTTTTGATATATGAACATAAAAAGTATCTGAAAACACCAAAAATATTTTATTTGAAGTAAAAAAAATAAAAAAAAATACTTTTAAAATACAAAAATAAAAAGAAATGTTTTTTATTTCTTCCCTAAAATCAATCCTGTAAAGAGGAAAGAAAAGGGAATTGTAATTTTGGGCCTTTGTAGTTAGGCTCCAAGCTTCAACTAAAGCATAGCACAATCAGGAAGGGTTTCTTAGACAAGTTATTGAACACGCCCAGGTATTTAATTCCTTTCTCGTTGATCTCTGAAGAAAAGGGAAGAATCTGCTCCACATGTTACCAGTTTTTCTTTAGATCTAAGATGAGGCAAGATAATTTTATATATTTTCACACACGCACGCACAGTTAGGACCTAAATTATCTGCCACCAAAAGCTAGTGAATTTTGATTTAGTTCAACTAAGAAAACAAAAATAATTTGATTATGCTTCCAAGCACACCAAGATTGCATTTACACAGCTTTATGATCTAACATCACAAACCATATAAATTACTTATTACGAAGGGCAAACCCTAGTTATTAAAAACTGGCTTGAATCCGAAAACTAGACAGACCAATATTCTGTGATATGTGCCAGCCAACTCCTTTTGGCCACTATTTTGCTATTGCTGCCTCCTATTTGCATTATAAGACTCCTCGTACTCTGCCCATTTTACAATGGAACGTCGGGAAGAACTGCGCTAAGCCGGACATAACCAGTAGTGGCAATGATGAAAGCCGTTCACTGCTGGGAACCTCCATGACGAACTTAGGAGGGTGGTAAGTTGAGCATTGCGGAGAGTTTTTGCAAGTCCCAGTATTCCTTCTGGGATATGATAACAGCTCCCGCAGCCAGAGCAGCTGACACAATAAACAGGCTTCTTATGCATCCATGGCCTCGCGACAGTCGTCCCAGAATTGCCTTGCAGTACTTGTCTGCTTCTTTCAAGGATGCATAGTCCCCTGCATTTTCCTCCTCTGCCAATGCTTTCTCATTCTATAAAAAACACAGCATAAACCAAGTTAAAGATAACAAGATGGTCACATGATAAACAGCTGGCATAAGATCGTCAGTACAAGCTGAAGCTGTGAGTTAGAATAGGTGCACCAGCAACTAAGACATGTTATCTGGGTCCCAACCATACGCGTTATAGTGACTGTAATAATCATTTGATACTTGAAATATGGTAATAAATATAGAAAAACATAAGTGCCTGGAGCAATGAGAGGAAAGCCACCTCGTTTCTCTTCCTCCCTTGTCAGGAAAAAGAGGAATTCAGAAAACACGAGGGCTGTTAACCAAATTCACAAACAACCAACCTGAAATGCCTAATGGTAATTTATTTACAGTTCAGGGCTTGTCTAAGACAATAACAGAAAAGAATTAACAAGGGTACCAATGACCTGAAACCTTTATTTTAATACTATAGATACATTACTGTAAGTAAATATGCATACGAATTAAAAATGTTACCTTCTGCCTGAAACTCTTCAGAGTTTCCCTCACAGGGTCAAGAGAAGAATGTTTGACCGAGTGGTCCTTCCATTCATTAGACAGCCTTCTCAAAACAGTGACACTTGCTTCAAGATTATCCAGATAAAACATGTCCTGTTTCCAAGTAATTCATGCAAAGTAAACTAAAGCCAATGATGTATATAACAACGGCGAAGTGTCTAAAATTTAAAATTAAGATCTTAATTACATAAGAAAATGCTTACCCATTGTTTGTAACTATTAGGGTTCTGTGTCAAACACCAAATAAAAATGTCACTTGCTTCCCTAGACAGTTCAGAGCTACCTGCAGAAAGCACTGCTGATCAGACTGTGATGTACATTTATGGAGAGCAACAATCAATTGATGCCCATTTGAGTTTTGGCTACCTTCTCCGGTGGCTTTGACTGCAATGTTCAATATCTGCTGCGGAACTTGTTTCATTGCTCTGCTTCCTGAGGAACCAGCAAGAGCAACCTCCTTCAAGGTTGGATAAACAGCTTCGAATCTCTCAGTTGCCTAAGGAAAAAAAATCAACCAAAACTTGCCTCGGACCTAAAATACCCACCAAAATCTAGCTAAAAATGCTGCACCAGAACACCCACCTTAACTCTAGCTGAAGGAACTGGGAAGGTGAGTCTCATCAAAAGTTCAAGAGCTGAAGGTGGCACTAAGCGCTCACCCTTTTTAACAGCGCCATTTAATAAAATTGTACGAGCTTTGGGGGATGACAAGATTCTAATCCAAGCAAAAAAGGGGAAAGAGAGAAGTCAGAAAAAAATATGAAATAAACACTGAAAATTTATATTCCATAACTAACTGCCCAATAATTTCAAAGATCTGAATAACACAAGCATCAAATACGAAGTGTGAAATTAATTTCAATCCCAATGATACCTCTCAACCAACTGCAAGATCAAGTCTCTAGATTGAGGATTACTGCTTGATTTCCCACTCAGCATAGGGAAGAGAACACGAATCCATGTGTATAATCCCACAACCAAATCTCCTTGGGACGCCTAAATCAAGATACAATTCCAAATATTAAAATTTATTTTCCTAAGAGAAGAAACCACATATCTGGGAATTCTAAGCGGTCAGCTTACCTGAGCAATCATCCATCCAGTGACCGGAAGCTTGTCTTGTCCTTGATATTTTGGATTTTCACTAATTACCGGCAATAAATTGATCAACACATCAGGCTTGCGTCGTAACGTCATTGCCAAAACCACAAATATAGCAACCTGGAACTCATCAATATATCAATAAAATGGTTACTTGGATGAAAAAACACAATCTATACCCAGCACTATTACAGCAACCACATGAAAATTAGTAAAACTTAAGGTATGTAACGTGTACTAGCTAAACCTTTAATGTTCATGCTGGTGTGCTAACAATAAACAAAGCCTTAAAATAAGCATGTTTCCAAACATTTTTCAAACAGGAAAGAGTCATCCGACTTGCTGAAAAGACTCTGGAAAGAAATGGGTGTTGACAAGAATATAAATGAAATTGAGGGTGTGAAACTCATATTTATGTTTTTCTAAAACCTTCAAAATGTTGATTTCCAGATAAAATTTCTTTAAAGTAAGACTCAATGGATGAAATTTAAACAAAACATGATAGTAGGGGGGGAAACTCTTGAATGAAAGTGTTGACTAGCATAGAAGTATTTAGAAATCATATAGAAAGAGTAGTTCTGAAAGCTACCAGAGACTTAGATGGTGATCGCTGGACCACCTTTTTGGATCCCTTGGCAACTCCTTGATGACTTGCAAGGTCAGCAAAAATTCTATCCAATGACCATAACACAAAGGACCCAAGTGCTTCAAAGGATCGCTGGCCAAGCCAGTCAACTGATGCCTTGAAAACATCTTGAGAGATGTGTGCGAGGGGGGTCTGCTCAGAAAAGCAATAATTTAAAATAAAATGTTAGAAATGGTTATGAACATACAAAATTCATTAAAATCACATTGAGCACACTTAAAGTGAATCAATTCCGATCGATCCAACTTAGATCATCATATAGATGAATTACACAAAGTCAGTACCTAAACATCTTAGCACACATAAATGTCAGGACAAACAAACAAAGACTAACTATAGCATTATATCCCAAGTCAATCGCACACATTAATACTTTTTTCCATAAAAACCCAATCTTTGAAAGAAAAAGAAAAAAAACATGTTAACAAAAATGATATTATATTTATGTAATAAAAAATAATTTCACCTTAGTCATAATTAGACTGATAAAAATATTTAAAAAGAAAAAACTTACATCAATCAATTTGGAAACAGGAGACTCCTTGAAGATCTTTAACCAAGGAAATTGAGCTGAACTCACTGATGAAAATGCTCTTCCATAGTAATCAGCAAATCTCATTAACAGTATATCCTGCTGAGTCTCATACGACGCCTAAATCCAACAAAACGACATCACAAAAAAAACGAAAAAGAGAATCTTTTATTTTTTTATAAAAAAAAAACAGCATGTATGGATTGGTTAAAAATCAAATTTAAATTAAACAATTAAATGCTTACAGTGATGTCAACAAGAAAGGCGCCTAGATCACCTGCATCGATCTTCGCAGCCGCCTCCGCCACCGTTACTTTTGGTTTCTTCACCTTCGGCTTCTTCACCTTCTTCACTTCCTCTCCAGCACCACCACCGTCTCCACCATGACCTCCATCTTCACTCTCTCCATCATCCTCATCAGAATGCCGCTTCGATCCATCTCTCTCACCACTCTCCTCCTCCTCTCTCTTCCGCCACTCCTCCTCAATCCTCCGGCGCCGGTCTTCCGATTGCTTCTCAATCGACCGAAACACATCAGCTTTCTCACCGCCGACGCCGTTAGATCGCTGGTGATCGGAGGAAGAACTCTCCGACGAGTTCGAGACTTTCGAGGGTTGTTGTTTCTTGTTTCGTTTTGAATACGTAACTGTTTTCCATCCGCCGTCGTTCTGATCTTTACCGCTAACGCTACCGTTAGCGTTAGCGTTAGCGTTACCGTTACCGTTACCGTTTCTCATTTCTATTTCATCTTCCATGAGAAGTTGTGCTATAAGAGCTGAATTCTCGTCCATGATTGAAGGGACAGCAGTTTAAACGGAGCGACAGAACCGGAGGTTTAGTTTTCAACGGCGAGTGAAGAGAGCGGGGTAGGCCGGGTCGGGTTTTTGAAGGAGAGGATCAGAGAAGGGAGTCACTGGTGATAAAAGGACGCGAGAATATTTCGGGTTTGGCATTTGGACTTTTCTGGTAAGTAAATTACGCTGAATGCCATTATTATTAATATTTTAAATTGGGAATTCCTATTGGCAGGCACAGCCTTTTCTCTTTTTTTACACTAAATAACTAATATAAATTTTTAAGTTGTTTTTATTCAAGAATATATTGAAATAATTTTTTTTATTTTTTAAAATTTATTTTAATATTAATATATTAAAATGATTTAAATTAATAAAAAAATTAATTTTTTCAAAAATATTCTTGAAACACAATTAATATTTTAATTTTTTCAAAAACAAAACTGGAATTTTCAGCTGGAAAAAAATCTGTTTTTTTAAGTTTTGGATACACAAATCTGCAAACTTGGCAAAAATGACTGCCAAAGGAGCCCATGAAAGAATTTATTAGGGGCAAGAAAATTGCTTCTTCTTTCCATAATCGCATTACCCACTTATGCGGTAGTCCACTAGTTTTTTAATAATTAACGTAGATATTCGAGTTAATTTATATATATTTTTAACTAGTTTTATAAATATTAAAATTAATAATTATATATTTAAAATTTAATTAATTAAACTACACCCGTCAGATTAGTTTCACTGGTTTTCTTGAGCATGACAGTAAGTGCATTAATGCTTTCATTGATAATGGCTTGAATGCTTTCTTTGCTTCGACAAGACAATGAGTCGTTCTCAGAAAAAGAAGGCAGTGCATGTGTCTTTCTCAAGAATTTCGTATGGGTCCCATCCATTAAATACCCAAGGATTTTAATATATATATATTATCATTCAAAAATCACATCAATATAAATTATTAAATCCGATCAAAATGGATGTTGATATTGCTAGTATATAACTATTTATGCGTTACACGAAAAGGATGCTCCATTTTGGTTTTCAAGTTGAAATCCAATATTGCTGTAATGAAATATTGATATCCAACAATAATTAAAAAAAAAAAAAGGGAATTGATTTAATTCAAATCCAACAATCTGTTATATATTAGATACTAATATTTCAATGCTAATACGGTTGTAATATAGACACAAAAAAGGAAATTTATTTTTTTATTACATCTTCTCTTTATGTGTGATAAATAGGATTTTTAATATTCAAATTCAAGGGATATCAGGGAAATAAATTTCTTGAAATGAATAAATTCAGATATTATCTTTCTAAAATACAAATGAAAAAACATTTAA